>JAABUJ010002251.1_pt1 | contig 24500 bp, 23 predicted proteins | sample 5559131 | NCBI WGS metagenome assembly JAABUJ01 (sample SAMN10711875, study PRJNA513366) | rock metagenome | isolation source: Antarctica rocks | place: Antarctica: Victoria Land, Mt New Zealand nord | collected 2016-01-07
GATGGCAAACCGGTCGGCATGCAGACCATCTCGGCCCTGCACAGCGCTGGCCAGAGCCAAATCGTCAACCTCCAGGGCAACTGGGGTCTGGGTACGCACTTGGTGACAGCCACCCTGGAAAATCCCGGCGCAGGCAGCAACCCGGCTGCCATCCGCGCTGCCTACATCACCTCGGTTTCCTATGACGGAGCGACGCAGACCGCTCCCACGATCAAGCTGACCAACACCACCGCGCACAGCCTTCCTGTGGTGTCTGCAACCACCTACAGCCCTGGCGCCGCGGGCGGCAGCCTGACGACCCTGGGCAACGACACCGTCCTGCTGGGGAGCGGCGCCGAGACCATCAATGCCATGGGTCCGTCGGTCAGCGTCACGGGGAGCACCGGTATGCTGACCTTTGTGGGATCGGCGGGATCGGACAGCATCACAGCCGGGTCGGGATCAATCTATGTGACACCAGGCACCGACAGCCTGACCTTCGACGTGGGCAGCGGATCGAGCACGATCGTGTCCGGCATGGGCCAGGAGGTGTTCGACGTGGTGAACGGCAAGGCGGGCGGGACGCTCATCTTCGGCGGCTTCACGCCAGGCAAGGATGTGGTCCATCTAATCGGCTTCGACGGGACAGGCATCAAGGACCAGAGCATCGGCCACTCATCGAGCCAGTTCACCCTGACGGACAACACCACGATCATCGTTGACGGCCTTCGAGGCATCGGAGCCGCTTCGGTGTTCGGGTAGCGGCCGTCGCCTCCTAGGGGTCACGCCATAGAACTGGCTCTTGGCCATTTTTGGTGAAAGTAGCATTCGCGGCGGCGAGAAGCGGCGGGTTTACCTGTGGTTGCGTCTCTCTGCCCAGTGTGCCTTGACCAAAATTGGCCAAGAGCCCGTTCCATGGCGTGACCCCGGATGGGGTTTCAGTAGCAGGTCGACCTCTGGAAGCCGGTTCGCGCCCAGAGGCAGGTATCAAAACCCTGTATTATAAATTTTTAACATGTTAACTAATTAACATATTATATTTTTTACAAAATATTTTTCTAACAGGTTTGCAAATTTTTTTGGTAACGTGTTGCCCTAGTAGTTTGGCATGATGATGAAAATAATTGCGGTAATCAGCCAGAAGGGTGGTGCGGGTAAAACCACCATCGCCATCCACCTCGCAACTGCCGCCCACTTAGCAGGGTATGAGGCTGCTATCTTCGATCTCGACCCACAAGCTACGGCCGAGACTTGGGGGCAATGGCGCGACGACCGGCCGCCTGAAGTCGTCCCTGCAAAAGGCGCGACCCTTGCGCGCAACCTTGAGCGGGCCAGAGCTGCCGGAGCCGGTCTGATCGTACTGGACACTCCAGGGGCCGCCGAAGGTGCAGCCCTGGCGGCGGCTGAAGCGGCAGACCTCATTCTGATCCCCTGCCGCCCCAGATCCTTTGACCTGGCCGCCATCCGACAGACTGCCAGCTTGGCGCGATCTACCGGCAAGCCTGCTTTCCTCGTGTTCAACGCCACCACGACCCGGCCAGGTCAAATCAGAGCCGACGCACGCGAGATCGCGGCAGGGATTGGGCTTGAGATTGCACCACCACGGTTGGCGGAGCGGGCGGCCTACCACAAGGCGACAGAGGAAGGCCGCACAGCTCAGGAAGTTGAGCCGAACGGCAAGGCGGCAGCAGAAGTTACAGCCTTGTGGGAATGGACATGCGAACGCCTTAACTTGTTAACACGCAAAAGTGCTAACTTGAAGATAGGAGATCGGTCGTGAAGGGGCTTAAAGCGCAGATTGAGGCGGAGGCTGCTGTGCCTGCCAAGGCCGCCACACGGGGCCGACCAGTGAACCCAGCACGAGCCATGACGGACGAGGCGGACGGCAGAGGCCGCGTTCCCAGCCGCAAAGGCAAGCGAGCTATCGTCGGCCATTTCAGCCAGGAGTTAGCCCTGAAGGTCTCGATTCTGGCACGGACACAAGGCAAGACGATCCAAGCGCTTATGGGTGAAGCATGGGACGATCTTCTCGTGAAATACGGAGAAGAACCGTTCGGAGAAGCTTGACCTGTCGCGAAGGACCACAAGCGACGACTCGGTCCCGATGTGGTCAGTTTCTCCGCTTCTCAGACGCTTACGAAGATTTGTTGAGTTTTGATGGCGCATCGTTCAGGCTGGGGCATGGCGACCCATCCTCGGGACGTCATGCCATTGCGATTGGAGAACGACTAGCCCAGAAATAGCAAGACCCGCCGGGTTAGAGGCGGGCCACACTACCGGTAGAACCGGGGAGCATCAGACTGTGAGAAGTTGATGTTCTCCCATCTCCGGCGTTTTTGCAAGCGAAACCTTGCGACGCCCGAGCTTTGCCTGGTGTCCGGCTCTGACCCGGCGGTTGCCCAGCAACCGACAGGAAAGCCATGCGCAGAGCGATCCCCGGCAGACGCCGGGACAAGGTATTCGGACCAGGCCGGGCGATCCCGCTCGACGGCAACGCCAAGGCCCGCATCTGGGCCTACGCCCGGGGCTACACGGCGCTGCACCGCCGCCGGGGACAGCACCGGGGGCCGCTGACACGCGCGCACCTGGACGTGCTGTGGGCGCTGCTGTGGGGGTTCCACAACACGCGCACCGGCCGGTGCTTCCCGAGCTACGAGGCGATTGCCGAGAAGGCCAAGGTGGACCGCTCGACGGTGGCGCGGGCGATCGCGGCGCTGGAAGCCGGGCAGGTGCTGACCTGGGAGAACCGCCTGGTGCGGCAGCGTGTGGTCACGCCAGGGCTGGTCGGTCCCGTGGTGGTGCTGGTGCCGCGGCGGACCTCGAACGCCTACAGCTTTCGCGATCCGCAGCCGCAAACCCCGGTGACTTTGCCTAAGTCGCAAAACTCGACTGGAACCACCTACCAAGATTTTTCCTGCTTCAAGGAAGGACAGACGACCCGAGAAGCAGCACCGCTGGACCCCTCGAATCCGCTTGAGGCCATGCTGATCCGCCTGGGCAAAGCGGTCGGAGCCATCCCGGACGCCACGAAGGAAGCAAAATGCTGACACGAGGGAGCGAGACGCAGCGACAGAGATCCCCAGCGCTGGGTTCGTGTGGGTTTCAACCGTCCGAACCTTGAACCAGACAATGCAACTGCATTATACCTGCAAAGCATATGCATGGGTTTGGGAGGCTGGTATGCCGCGGACGAGCGCGCGTCCCAAGGTGGAGAGCTTCAACTTCCGGGTTGACCCGGAGCTGAAGGCTGCCTTCACGGCGGCCACGGCCGAAGAGGACAGGCCGGCGGGCCAGGTGCTGCGCGACTTCATGCGTGGGTATGTGACGCGTAGGCAGGAACACGCTGCCGGTGCGGAGGCCCGGAGACAGTCTCGTATCGTGGCTGAGCAGGCGGCCGATCCAGACAGCGACGAGGCCAAGGTGATGGCCTGGATCGAGGATGTGTCCGACATCGAAGGCTGGACTGCGTGAGGCGTGGCGACCTGGTGGTCGTCGTCAGCTCCGGCGATTACGGCAAGCCACGACCCGCCCTTGTGGTGCAGGCGGATGACCATGCCGGGCATCCTTCAGTGACCGTGCTTCCCTTCACGAGCGACCTGCATGACGTGCCGCTTCTCAGGGTCACGGTGGAACCCACGGAGAGCAACGGACTGCGGATGCGGTCGCAGGTGATGGTGGACAAAGCCACCACGATTCCCCGCGCGAAAGTCGGCGGCACGATCGGCCACCTGGACCAAGCTACGATGACAACCACGAGCAAGGCTTTGGCAGCGTTTCTGGGCCTTACCTTGCTGTAAGGTCTCCAGGAGTCTCGGCATCGAACGCGCGCATTCCTCGCCGCCTCCACTGTGCCTTGAGGGATGCAGCATCTGTTCCCTCCGGCCCACCTGCTTGCAGCCGTTCTGCCGCCTCCAGCAGTGCCCCGAGCAGGGTTGCGCGATCGTCGTCCAGCAGTTCGACCAGCCCGGCTTTCTGCACGAGGCCGCCCAGCTCGATGAGCTGTCGCGTGCGTGCGCGTCGTTCCTGCGCCCAGTCGCGGGTGTCGGCGCGGTTGTGTGCCAGCACGAGCCTATTTCGCAGCACGGTCAGGCGGTGGAGCTGGGCCGTTGATGCCTGGAGTTCCTGGAGCAGCGTCGCCGGCTGCTTTTGTCTTCCCCCGCTTGCCCCCTTGCTGAAAGACCGACTTGCCCGCCTCGGTCCACCTCTCGACGGCGCCAGGCTGCTCCTTGCTCTGCTTGACCACGGCGAGGAGTGCGCCCGCCAGAGCCTCCATGGGCAAGGCATCGGCGCCGACGATCTGCACCAGCTCGCCAAGCTGGGTGGTCTTCTGCGTCCTGACCTTCTTGGCCTTGTCCATGAGGGCCTGGAGTTCGGCATCGTAGTCCCTCGGCTTGCGCGCCATCCCCGGCTCCCCATGCTGGTGGGTGCAGCCTAGCCACGGCCAATCGTTTCCGGCAACAGACCCTGGCACCGGCGAAGGGCGTCACTCGCGCGATCGGAGCGCAGCGGAGAAGAGCGTTTGAGTGCGCGCTGATACGTTGCAAGAGCAATGTGCGCTCAGGGACGTGACAGCGCGCCTGCTAAGCAGCTAGGCTCGCGGCTGTAACACCGGAGCCTGCGCCGCGAATGGCGATCTACCACGCCCACATCCAGGTGATCGGCCGTAAGCAGCACCGCAGCGTGGTGGCGGCTGCGGCTTACCGTGCGGCGTCGGAGCTGTTCGACAACGAGTTGGGCCACATGCACGACTACACGGCGAAGCAGGGCGTGGTGCATTCCGAGATTATGCTCCCTGACGGTGCTCCGGCACGTTGGGAGCAGGGCACGACGAAGGCCGAGCTGCATACCGCGCGCTCGATATTGTGGAACGAGGTGGAGGCGAAGGAGCGCCGGCACGACGCCCAGCTTGCCCGCGAGATGGAGTTCGCCATTCCGCGAGAGCTGCCGCGCGCGGAGGCGATCCGGCTGGCGCGGGATTTCGTGCGCGAGCAGTTTGTGGACCGAGGGATGGTGGCGGACCTGAACGTGCATTGGGACATCGGCAAGGATGGCGAGGCGAAGCCGCATGCGCACGTCATGCTGACCATGCGCCAGGTCATATCTTCGGGGTTCGGTCCGAAGGAGCGGGAGTGGAACGCGCCCGGTCTCTACGAGGGTGTGCGGCAGCGCTGGGCGGAGCTTGCGAACGAGCGCCTGGCGGAGCACGGGCATGACGTGCGGATCGACCATCGCTCCAATGTGGCGCAGGGGATCGCGCTGGTGCCGCAGAACAAGATCGGGCCGGCGGGCGCGCGTCGGGCGGCGCGGGGCGAGGACGCGGAGCGTGCGGCGGAGCACGTGGCGATTGCGCGGCGCAACGGCGAGGCGATCCTGGCCGATCCCAGCGTGGTTCTGGACGCGATCACGCGGCAGCACTCGACGTTCACGCGACGCGACCTGGCGCGGTTTGTGGACCGGCATACGGCGGATGCGGAGCAGTTCACGGCGGCGCTGGCGAAGGTGGAGGCGTCGGCGGAGTTGGTGCGGGTCGGCGTGGACGGGCGGGGCGAGGCACGGTTCAGCACGCGCGAGATGCTGGCGACGGAGCAGCGGATGGAGGCTGCGGCGGTCGGACTGTCGGAGCGGCCGGGCCACGCGGTGCCGGCGCTGGACGTGGGGCTTGCGGTTGCGGGTGGGGTGACGCTTGGGGCGGAGCAGGCGGCGGCGCTGCGTCACGTGCTGGAGGCGCCGGACGTGGCGGTGGTGGTGGGCTACGCGGGGACGGGCAAGAGCACGATGCTGGGCCAGGCGCGCGAGGCTTGGGAGAGTGTGGGCTACCGGGTGCGCGGGGCGGCGCTGTCGGGGATCGCGGCGGAGGGCCTGGAGGCGGGGAGCGGGATCGGCAGCCGGACGCTGGCGAGCCTGGAGTTCGGCTGGCGGGAGGGCCGGGACGTGCTGGGCCGGCGCGACGTGCTGGTGGTGGACGAGGCGGGGATGGTGGGGTCGCGGCAGCTGGAGCGGATGCTGAGTGCGGCGCAGGCGGCCGGGGCGAAGGTGGTCCTGGTGGGCGACCCGGAGCAGCTGCAGGCGATCGAGGCGGGGGCGGCGTTCCGGGCGGTGTCCGAGCGTGTGGGGTCGGTGGAGATCACCCAGGTCCGGCGGCAGCGGGAGGAGTGGCAGCGCAACGCGACGCGGGAGTTGGCGACGGGGTGCACGGCGGAGGCGCTGGGGCGCTATGAGCGGGCCGGGATGGTGCAGGCGTCGGAGACGCGGGCGGAGGCGATGGCGGCTCTTGTGGCGGGGTGGGACGCGGAGCGCCGGCAGGCTCCTCAAGCGACTCGGGTGATGCTGGGCTCGACGCGGGCGGACGTGGCCGAGCTGAACGGCCTGGCGCGGGGGCAGCTGCGGGCGGCGGGGGAGCTTGGGCCGGACCAGGTGGTGGAGACGGAGCGAGGCGAGCGGTCCCTGGCGATGGGGGACCGGGTGATGTTCGGGCGCAACGAGCGGGGGCTTGGGGCGCAGGCGGATGGGCGCGGGGGCGTGGCGGTGAAGAACGGCACGCTGGGGACGGTGCTGGCGGTGGAGGCCGGGGGCGAGCGGCTGACGGTGCGGGTGGACGGGCCAGGCAAGCCAGGCGGGCAGGAGGGGAAGGACGTGACCTTCACCCTACGCGACTACGGGCACGTGGACCACGGGTATGCGGCGACGGTTCACAAGGCGCAGGGGGTGACGGTGGACCGGGCGCACGTGCTGGCGTCGAGGTTCATGGACCGGCACGCGGCGTATGTGGCGCTGAGCCGGCACCGGGACGGGGTGTCGCTGCACTACGGGCGCGACGAGTTCGCCGACGCGGCGGCGCTGGCCAAGGTGCTGGGGCGGGAGCGGGCGAAGGACACCACGCTGGACTATGGCGATGCGGTGCGGCCCGGCCGGGGTGCGGCACAGGTGGAGGACCTGGTGGCGGCGTATGCGGCGCGGCGCGAACTGGGGCCGGATCTGGAGACGCTACGGCGCCAAGAGGCGGCCCGGGCAGCGTCAGAGCAGAGGGCAGCAGAGCAGCAGCAGGCGATCGATGACGGCAAGGCGGGGTTTCGGGCGCGCTACGAGGCGCGCAAGGCGCAGCAGCAGGAGGCGAGGGAGCGTGAGGCGCAGGCGCGGGGTGTGGTGCGGGCGTGGGATCAGGCGGTGCAAGCCTACAGCAATGCGCTGCCAGGACTGGAGGCGGATGCGACGCTCGGAGGCACGCGGGAGCGCATGGAGCAGCTGGGCTGGGTGATGAAGCAGCGGCCCGGGGTGGTGCAGGTGCTGCGCGAGCGCGGGGCGGAGTTCGGGATGGCCGACCGGCCGAACTTGGCGCGGGTGGTGGCGAGCGCCCGGCCGGATCGGGTGGTGGCGGAGATGCTGCAGGCGGCCGAGGTGGGGATGCGGGGGCAGCTGCGGCAGCAGGCGGAGCTTGAGGCGGCGCGGCTGGCGCAGGAGGCGGCGCGTCGGCTTGAGCAGGAGCGCGAGCAGCAGGTGCGGGCGAGGTCGCGGCCGAGCCAGGGCCATGGGGTGTCGATGTGATGAGCGAGACGGAGGACCGGCTCTACGGGCTGATGGAGGTGGTTGAGCGTCAGCAGGCGGCGGTGCAGGCGGCGCTCGAAGGGCTGGCGGCGGAGCGGGTGGCGCTGCAGCGCGAACGGGAGGCGCTGGGGCGCGGGGTGCAGGTAGTGGAGGAGAGCGCCGCGGCGGCGGTGCGCTCGGAGGTGCGCCACAGCCTGGCGGGAGCGGCGACGACCGCGGCGAGGGCGGTGGAAGTGAGCACGCGGCCGTTGCTGGAGAAGCTGGGCGGGGTGGCGGCGGGGGCGGAGCAGGCGCAGGCGGCGTTGCGAGGCGTGGTGCTGTGGGCGAGCTGGCGGCTGCTGGGGTGGGTTGTGGGTGCGGTGGCGCTGCTTGTGCTTCTGGGTTGGCTTGCGAGTGCGGCGGTGCTGTGGTGGGACGCAGGGACGATCGCGGCGACGCGGATGGAGAAGATGCGGTTGCAAACTGAGGTGGCGGAGCTGCACGAGCAGGTTGCGGAGATGCAGGCTAACCGCGAGGGCTGGGTCAAAACGGGGATGCTGGAGAAGCTGCAACGCTGCGATCCAGGCAACCGGCCCTGTGTGCGGGTGAACGAAGCGGCCGGGACCTTCGGGAGTCAGGGGCACAACGATTACCGGGTGATCCAGGGGTATTAAAGTGTTCTGACAAGATCAACCGCATCGGTATTCAGCAAATCCTATAGCTGATATATTTCTGGCATGTTCATGCGTAATGTTATGTACATGACAGCCGACGCTATATTCTCGACTAGCATTTAGAGGATGACCCCATGATTGCCCAGCAAAAATCGTACCGCGTCGGTGACGCCACGATCACGCGAGTTTCGGAGCTGTTGCTGCGGAACTTCAAGACTACAGATCTCATCCCGGACTGGCAGCCCAGCATCGCCGATCAATTCGACGCCTGGATGGTGCCGGACTGTCTGGACGCAGCGCACGCCCATGTAGCGATCAGCACGCACGCTTGGCTGGTGCAGACACCCCAGCACACGATCATTGTGGACACCGCGGTTGGCAACGACAAGCCGCGCGCCATGGCATTGTTCGACCACCTGCACGAGCCGTTTCTCGAACGGCTGGCCGCCGTTGGTGTGGCCCCGGAAGACGTGGACCACGTGGTGCTGACACACCTGCACACGGACCACGTCGGCTGGAATACCCGTCTGATAGATGGGCGCTGGCAGCCGACATTTCCCAATGCCCGTACGGTCCTGCCGCAGCCCGATTTGGACCGCGTGAAAGCGTTGGTGGCCAAGGAAGGCGCGACCTCGCCCAAGGTGGCACTGTACTTTGACAGCATTCTGCCTGTGCTTGAAGCAGGCCGGGTCACGGCTGTTGGCCCAGAAGGCGGCCCGGTGCTCGACGGCTTCGTGTTCCATCCCACGCCGGGGCACTGCTCAGGCCATATGTCGATCGGCCTCTCGTCTGGGGGCAATTACGGCTTCTTCGCGGGCGACGTCATGCACCACCCCATCCAGGTTGCTTGGCCGGATTGGAGTTCCGTGTTCAGCGAGGATCATGCCAAAGGCCGGGCCTCGCGGCTGTGGGCGCTGAACCACATGGCCGACACAGGCGCGCTGGTGTTCACATCCCACTTTCCCAACTCCGGCGCCGGCCGGGTCGCGCGCACGCCCGGCGGCTTTGGTTGGACGTTCGTTTGAATGAGCTGCTGCCGGTTTGACAGACACCGAACCGGCAGCAGCTCACCATGTATCACTCTGTCAAACGGTCGTTTGACAGAGTGATACAGCACTCAGTCTTCCGACACTGCAAGGTAAGATAGATGGCACGAGCTGGCCTTTTCAGCCGTCATCCGGCGTACTCCACCCGCCTGTGCGCTCGGTTGTCGGCGCATAGCCCCGGAACGCCCACCGCATCGCCAGGGCGCCGGGACGGCGCCAGCCGGCCGTCACCCGCACGCGCCACAACCGCTCGGCTCCGGCGAAGCCGCTTGCAGCCCCACCGTCCCAATCCAGCTCGGCCTGTCCCTGCAAGTGCAGCAGATCACCACTTGCAAAGTCCACGAACAGCAGGCCCGCCCGCGGGTCCAGCAACAGGTTGCCCAGGGTGTTAAAGTAGCGGTTGCCTCGGAAGTCCGGAATGGTCAGCACGTTCCCATCCACCCGGACGAAGCCGGGCCGGCCGCCGCGGTGCGACATGTCCAGCCCGCCCGCGTCCCCGCCGTCCGTGCCGCTGCCCGACGCCACAAAGAACGTGTCCGTGCCTGCGATCAGCGCGCGTGCCTGCGAGTCCATGCCGTCAAGGTGCTCGGCGGCTCCGGCCCGGTTCGGTGCCTCTCCTCTTTCGACCTCGCGCGCCTGGATGTACTGCGGGCAATTGCCGAAGCTCTGCCGCACGCCGACAGTGAACCCGTGTCCGTCCACCGCGAGCACGGTGCCGTTGGCGCGGTTGCGCCGGCGCGTGCCCAGGTCGATGCCAAGCAGCCCAGCCAGAGCACCCGCGCGCAGCCTGGCCCCTGCCGGGTCGTCCCAGCTTGGCGGGGCGGCGATGTGCAGCGTGCGTCCGTCCGGGCTGGACACGAAGCCGGGTGGTCCGGCCAGCGCCGTCGCTATCGGCCAGCCCGCCTCATCCGCCACGGCGGCGAATAGGATGGGGAGCTGGGCGAAGAACAATCGGTGCTGGTCGGGCATCCAGTCCCGAATGGGCGCACCATGGACCTGCAGGCCGGCCCGCATCTGGGCCTCATGCTCGCCGTGATGGAACGGGTCGCCGTCCACGCGCCACGCCCTACGCCACGGCCGGCACGGGCGAGCCCGGCATCGGCTCAAAGCGGGGCAGCGCCTCGACGCGCCCGAGCCACGCCCGCACAGCCGGGTAGGGATCGAGCGCAATCCCGCCTTCCGGCGCGTGGGCGACGTAGCCGTAACAGGCAAGGTCGGCGACGGTGGGGTGCCCGGCTGCAAGGAACGCCCGCGGCGCGGCGAGGTGGCCGTCCATGAAGGCGAGCAGCTGCCCGGCGATGGCCTTCGCGCGTACCGGGTCGGCATCTGGGCGCATGTTCCACAGCGTAATCGCCCGCGCCGCTGCCGGACCAAAGGACAATTCGCCCGCAGCGATAGACAGCCAACGCTGCACGGCGGCGGCCGCCTCCGGCGCCTTCGGCAGCCAATGCCGGTCGGGATCGTAGCGCTTGGCCAGGTACACCAGGATGGCGTTGCTGTCGGCGAGCACGAGGCCACCGTCCTCCAGCACCGGGATTTGTCCAAGCGGGTTCAGCGCCAGGAAGGCCGGCGTGCCCCGCACTGCCGCGGGCGCGTCGCGGTAGGTGTAGGGCAGGCCGAGCATCCGCAACAGCATCTCGACCCGGTGTGCGTGGCCCGACAGCTTGGTGCCGTGCAGGGTGATGGCGGGATCAGGCATGGTGAAATTTCCGTTGCTGCGTCCCGACAATGAGCCTTGCGCCAGGCGCGGCAAAGCGGCGTAGGATACAAATTATCCTTTCATGAAATGAAATGCCAGATGGACCGCCTGGACGAGCTGACGGTGCTGGTGGCCGTGCTGGAAGCCGGCAGCCTTGCCGCGGCCAGCCGGCGCCTGCGCCGCTCGCCCCCGTCCATCACGCGGGCGCTTGCGGCCCTGGAGGACCGGATGGGCGCACGGCTAGTGGAACGCACCACCCGTCGCCTGGCGGCCACGGAGGCGGGCCGGATCCTGGCCGGGCAGGCGCGCGCGGTCCTGGCTGGCTATGCCGACGCCGTGCGCGACGCGAACGAGGCGCCACTGCGCGGCACCTTGCGGGTCACGGCACCAGTGGTGTTCGGGCGGCGGCATGTCACGCCGCTGGCCATCGCCTTTCTGGACGCGCACCCGGCCGTGGCGGTTGACTTGGTGTTGGCCGACCGCAACCTGGACCTAGTCGAGGAAAGGCTGGACGCCGCCGTGCGGATCGGGCCGCTTGCGGATTCCAGCCTCGTCGCGCGCCGGGTGGGCGAGGTGCGGCGCGTGCTGGTGGCAAGTCCGGGTTACCTCGCCGCTCGCGGCACGCCTCGTACGCCGGGCGACCTCGCACGCCACGACGCGATCTTCTCGTCCGGCCGGCCCGTGCCGGTCGAGTGGCGGTTCAAGGAAGGCGCGCGCGGGCGGGTCGTGCGCCTCGCACCGCGGTTGCTGGTCAACGAGGTCGAGGCGGCACTGGTCGGGGCGCGCATGGGCCGGGGCATCGCGATGGCGCTGTCCTACCAAGTCGCGGACGACCTTGCTGCCGGGGTCCTCGTACGGCTGCTGCCTGACCACGAGCCGCCGCCCTTGCCGGTGCAACTCGTGATACCTAGCAGCCGGCACATGGCGCCGCGGGTGCGCGTGTTCCTGGACCACGCCGCCCAGCACCTCGGCACGTTAGAGGTCATCCGCTCGTCCTAACGATAGGAAAGTCAATGTTCCTGTCCGTCAAACCAACTCCAGGCAGACAAGTGGTAAGCTTTCGGCCCAAGATGCGGTCTTGTCCAACCACCTGTTCAGGCACGCAGAGAAGCCGGATCCGTGTTGCCGCCGCACACGATGACCCCCACTCGCTCGCCAAGAGCCGGCGCGTAGGAGCCGTCGAGCAAGGCTGCCAAGGCGACTGCTCCGCCCGGTTCCGCTACGGTCCGAAGCTCTTCCCATAGCAGGCGTTGTGCCCGCCGGATGGCCTCCTCCGGCACCACGAGCGAGCGCTCGACGAAGCGCTGCGCAAGGTTAAAGCCGAGTACGCCAACGCGTCGGCAGCCGAGCGAGTCAGCCGCCAAGCCGCCCGTCTGGATGTCTACTGGACGGCCCTCCTGGCGGGCTTGGGTCAGCGATGGCGAGCCTTCCGGCTCGACCGCGATGATGCGTACGCGGCCCGCGTACCAGGCTGCGATACCGCCAATGAGGCCGCCGCCGCCCACTGCCACCAGCACCGTGTCGAGATCCGGCACCTGGTCCTCGAACTCCGCCGCCACCGTGCCTTGGCCTGCCACAACGGCAGGGTGGTCGAAGGCGTGGACCGACAGAGCTCCAATGTCTTGCGCGCGCGCGTCCGACGCCTCGAGCGCTTCCGCGAACACATCGCCCACAACTGTTACTCTTGCGCCGAGGTTGCGCAGTTGCTCGCGCTTAATGGCTGGCGCAATCGAGGGGAGAAACACCTCGCAGGGCAGCCCGAGCGAGCGCGCCGCGAAGGCGACCGCTGCGGCGTGATTGCCGCCCGATGCCGCGACAAGTCCCGACCGGGGCAGGGACGGTTCCGACAGTACGCGGTTGAACACCCCGCGCGGCTTGAACGACCCCGTGACTTGGCAATTCTCCAACTTGAAGGAGAGCACGCCGGGCAGCCTGGCGAGCGCGCCCTCGGACAGCGACAGCACGGGCGTTCGGCGAACGCGACCCACGATGCGCCGGCGAGCCGCCTCGATCTCGGCCCGCCCGATCATTTCGGGACCTCGCCGGCCTGCGAGTTCGGCGCGCCGTCGCCCAAGGCGACCACTGGGCTTTTGCGGCGCTCGTCGACGACGAGATGGAACACGTCGGGGCGGGCGTAATGGCCCGTGACGTCGAAATCGTACTTGCCGCGCGCTATGGCGCAGCGGTCGATCTCGGCTGTCAGGATCGCCTCGCCCTCGAAGTTCGGCCCTGCCAAGAAGTCGCCGAAGGGATCGACGATGCAGGAGCCTCCTCGCGAGATCACGGTCGAGGGGTCGTCGCCGAAGAAGCCGGGGTACTCGGCCGGATAGTCGCTGCGCCGCGCGAACTGGTTGCAGGAAAGGACGAAGCAGCGCCCCTCCACCGCGACGTGACGCATGGAGGCGAGCCAGGAGTCCCGGCCGTCCATGGTCGGCGCGCACCAGAGCTCGATCCCTTTGCTGTACATGGCTGCCCGCATCAGCGGCATGTAGTTCTCCCAACAGACCACCGTGCCCATGCGGCCGAGCGGAGTGTCGAAGACGGGCATCGTCGAGCCGTCGCCGAAGCCCCAGACCAGGCGCTCGGCGCCGGTCGGCATCAGCTTGCGGTGCTTCCCGAGCAAGGCGCCGTCAGGCGCAAAGAACAAGACGCAGCAATAGAGGGTCCCGCCGTCGCGCTCGACGACGCCGATGGTGAGATAGATGCCGTTCTCGCGCGCGACCTGGCCTAACGCATCTGCGGCCGGGCCGGGCACGTCCACCGCGCTCTCCCAATACATCCGATAGGCTTCTCGCCCTTCATCGGTCCGGCCGCCAACGAAGGCGCCGAAGGTCAGCCCCTTCGGGTAGGCCGAGACGAAAGCTTCCGGGAACAGGACGAGCTTCGCGCCTTGCCGCCCAGCGTCCGCGGCCAGCGCGCGGACCTTTTCCAGCGTTCGCGCGCAATCGAAGGCGACGGGCGCCGCCTGGACGACGGCAACTATGGGCCTGCTTGACATCCGATCCTTGTGTATCAATAATGGACGATTATGTATCCTGAACAGACACATAAGGCGAAGCCACGTTCTCTGTCCAGCTTGCCCAGATGCAAAGACGTATCGGTGCCTGCGGATCAGCCTGCGGCAGGGACGATCAACAGCGTGGACCACGCTCTGCGGCTCATAGAGGCGCTGCACGCGGCGCAGCCGCTTTCCGTAAGCGATCTGGCGCGCCGCCTGGGATTGCCCCGGCCGACGGTCTACCGGCTCCTCAAAACGCTCGGCAGCCACGGCCTCCTCGTGCAGGAAGGCACGGCCTACCGCTTGAGCCTGCGCCTCCTCGAACTCGCCAGCACGGCGTTGGCCGCGTCGGCCCTGCAAGCGGCGGCACAGCCGGTGCTGAGCGACCTCGCCGCGCAAACGGGGGAGACGACGCACTTTGCGGTTCTGGACGGCGACCAGGTCGGCTACGTCGCCAAGGTGGAATCTAGGCACCCAATCCGCATGTTTAGCCATGTCGGGTGGCGTGGCCCCCTCCATGCGACCGGCGTGGGCAAAGTGCTTTTAGCGTGGTCGGATCCGTCACTCGTCAGGCGCGTCCTCGACGGGACGCTGGAGGCGTTCACGCCTTACACCCTGACCGGAAAAGCCGAGCTTTCCGCAGAGATCGAAAAGGTCAGAGAGGCCGGCTACGCCGTCGATCGACAGGAGCTGATCGACGGACTCGTCTGCGTCGCGGCGCCTGTGCTCGTGCGCGCGCTGCTCGTCGGCGCCGTGTCGGTCGCCGGCCCGATCACACGGCTGGTCGAACTGGATAGGTTCGGGGATAGAGTGAAGGCTGCGGCAGAGGCGATCGCCGCAAGACTGTAACGTCCGCGTTGTGCAGGCCACATACTGCTCAATGGCAGTTTGTCTCCGTTCGGTCCGATCATGTTGGTAGGCTCCGCAGCACGTCTTTGCCGCACCCTACACCGTTGCTTGCTGTCAACTCAGGTATGCCTGTTGGTGTTGCGAATCGACCAGCCACGAGGAGCTAAACCAGCCTGTCCGTCAAACCACTCCTGACCGGACGGGCCATCCTGTCCGTCAAACGAACCCAAACGGACACGGCGCCGCAAGCAGGCTTTGTTGCCCGGTCGAGATGCCTGTTTCACAAAGTACAGCTCCTCACCCTCGTAAGTGGTCCACCAACCGCCGGGCATGTGTGGTCAAAGCGGCAAGGTCGCGCACGCAGATGTGCAGCTCTCGCACTGCCCACTCGTCAGCCAGCGGCACAACCTCGATCGCGAGCGTTCGGCCTGAAACCCGCGCCGTCGTTTCCGGCACAGGGTCACGCCATAGAAGGGGCCTCGACTTTGGCCATTTGGGGGTGAGCTGGGTCAGGCGCGACCGCGATCATGGCGCGTAGCAGACGGCGTCAAGGATGCCCTGGATCTCCGGCGCGATTGGTTGCGTCATGTCAGTGGTTTTGGCCGACATGGCGATACGCTCGAACCAGAGATGCCGGCGCAGCCGGGCGAGGGCGTCGGCAAAGGTTGGAGCTGGCTTCGGATACCAGGCGGCCCGGCGTGGCGACAGGGTCAGGCGCTCGGCATTCTGGTGCACATACAGCGTGACCGCGCTGTAGAGGCCGAGCAGCAGCGGGGTGGTCCGGAACACGGCGGGGTCGGACCATTGGCGCTGTGTTTCCACACCGAGGTGAGCACGGGCTTCCTCGTACGTGGTTTCCATGGCCCATCGGCGGTTGAAGCAGTCCAGCACGTCGCGCGGGTCGGCCCTTGTGTCCGTGCACAGGAACGCCTCCGGCTCGCGTCGGCCATCGGGGTAGCGGACCAGCACCCACAGGATCGGCACGATCGGCTTGCCCCCGTGGTGCCACAGCGCCGTGCCATGGGCGTATTCGATCCAGCCGCCGCTGCGCCACGACATCCGGCTGGCCTGGACCACCCGCTGCCAGCGCGTGGCCGGGTCAACGATGCGCTCGGACAGCAGCGGCTGGCGCTTACCCTTGCGCGGTGCGCGGCCTGGCTTGCCGTCGTGGCACGGGGGCGGGTCGAACAGGCGCGCATCCTTGCGCAGCCGCGTAATCACCGCCATTCGGGCACGCAGCTCGTGCAGCAGCTCCAGGGCGGCGAACTCGCCGTCCATGACGGCGACGATGGACCGACCCGGCAGCCAGCGGTGGAGTGCGAGCAGCATCAGGCACGCCCACTCGGTCACGGTGCGGTGGCGCTGCCCATGCCGTTCGGACCAGGCCTTGCTGGGGGTGAGCGCGGTCAGCACCGGCAACGCCCAGATGCGGCCGGCGAACGGCACGTCCACCAGCACCATCGCGCTCAGCCAGCGCAGGCCGCGGCTGGTTGGACTGGGCACGTCCGCGCGCAGGCTCGCGTCGTAGAAGCGCCCGGCTGGGCCGATGTGCGGGCCGCGGCGGCGTTCAAGCGTGTGGTCAACGCCGATCACGATGGGTCCGGAAGATGCGAAGGCCGCCACGACCGCGCGCAGAAGCGTGCGGGCGAGCGCGAGGCCGGACCAGGCGTTCCGGTTGAGCACGCGGTGGAAGGCGGTGAAGCCGGGATGCTCGGCGAGGCCCAGGGCGCGCAGGCAGTTTGCGACGGTGCGCGGGCCGACCGCCAGCAGGGCACCAACCGCCAAGGCCGCGGCGGTCGGGCGCGTCCGCGGCGAAAAGGCGGCCAGGTATGGCGTGAGCCAGGCAAGAAAGCTGGGCGACAGATGAAGAGCGGGGCGGATCATGGCGGACCTGCTGGGCTATGCCGGGGCTGCAAGCCTCAACCAGGTCACGGACGGAAGGGATCACAATGGAGGCAAGCGATCCCGTGCTGGAGCGGATCGCAACCTACCCGTGGCCGCGCGGCGGCGTGCAGGTGCGCCGGGTCCGGGGCGGCTACACCCTGACATCGGCCCGCACGGGCGCGCCCGTGGCCCGGCTAAAGCCATTCCCGTCCAGTGACAGCTTCGAAATTCTGTGGTGGCGCCGTGACGCTTGGGGACCTGCCGGGCCGTTCGGCGCTGTCCTGCCACTCGACGACGCGCTCGCATTCATCGCCGCTGAGCCAGCGTTCTGGATACAAGCCTGACCTCACGGCCCGGTGATATGGCCAAAGTCGAGGCCCGTTCTATGGCGTGACCCCAGGCCGTGGCTACCCACGTTGCCCAGACCGGCGGCACGCTGCTGGCGGAGTTCCAGGAGGTGGAGAGCGGCAAGCGCGTCGATCGGCCCCAGCTCGCCGCCGCCCTGGCTGCCTGCCGCACCCGCCGCTGTGTGCTCCTGATCGCCAAGCTCGACCGGCTGGCGCGCAACGCCCGCTTCCTGCTCTCCGTGGTGGAGGGAAGCGGAGAGGTCGGCGTGGTGTTCTGCGATCTGCCCACGGTGCCCGCCGGGCCGGTCGGCAAGTTCCTGGTCACCCAAATGGCGGCCGTCGCTGAGCTGGAGGCCGGGCTGATCAGCCAGCGCACCCGGGCCGCCCTGGCGGTGGCCAAGGCGCGCGGGGTGAAGCTGGGCAACCCCCGCCTGGTGCCGGCAACGCCGGCCATGGCGGCGGTGGCGCGAGCAACTCGCAGCCGTCAGGTGGCCGAGCGCACGGCCGACGTGCTCGCCGTGCTGCGCCAGGTGCAGGACGAAGGTGCCGGCAGCCTGCGCATCATCGCCGCCGGGCTCCAGGCGCACGGCGTGCTGACTCCGGCTGGCAAGGCATACTGGTCGGCGACCCAGGTATGGCGGGTGCTATTTCGTGCCGAGATAGCGAGCACTTCCCGCGTTACTGGAGGTTGAACGCTCGTCCATTAAGGATATTACGACAGACGTCAAGGGCGTATCTTGGTGTCCAGGACCTGTTGTTGTGGAAATAGGCTGTCAGTTCTGTCATCGCCCCGACCGCTGGGACCCGGATCTGAAATAGGCTTGCCGATCCCCCTCGAGCCGGGTGACGCCTGCCCTGATCTGCAGGAGATCCTTGCGACTAATGAGACCAACCAACTTGCCGCTTTGCGGGTCGGTCACCGGAAGGCGGCCCTGGTCTGCAGCCAACATGATATCGACCGCATGGGTGACCACGTCACCAGGATGAACGACGGCAGGAAGCGTGTCGGAAAGGTGCTGTGCGATAGCCTCTCCGTCATGGCCTCCCTCGACGATCCAACGCAGTGCATCTGCCCGCGAAACCAGACCCACTGGGCGGCTGGAGGTGTCGACAACCGGATAGACACGGTGAGGTCCCGCTTCGAGCACTGCGATTGCCTGCGCAATGCCAGAGCTGGCGGCCAGGGTGTCGACATTGCGGACCATGATCTCGCTGACGCGGGTCAGCTCGTAGGGATCGATGCCGTATTCCTGGATGACATGCTGGCCCCGGCGGGAAAGCTTCTCCGTAAGAATGGAGCGCTTGAGCAGCAGCACAGTGACTGCGTAAGCCGCCATGGTCGCCGCAAGCAAGGCTGGCAACGCCTGCATGTCGCCGGTCAACTCCGCAGCGAACACCGCGCCCATGAGTGGCGCACGCATCGTCCCGCCCAGCATCGCCGCCATGCCGAGCAGGGCCCAGAACCCTGGCGAGCCCGGCAGGATCAGACCAGCCAACCAGCCAAACGCGCCACCGATGATCAGTAGCGGCGCTACGACACCGCCAGAGGTGCCGGATGAGAGGGCAACCAGCCAGATCACAGCCTTCACCAGGAAGATCGCGAGCACAGCGCGCAACACCATGTGCCCCGCCAGCAGGTCGGAGATGACACCGTAGCCCACACCGAGGGCGCGCGGCTCGATTAGTCCGCCCAGCCCCACCACCAAGCCGCCGAGTGCCGGCCACCACATCCAATGCACTGGCAGACGTGCGAACACGTCCTCCAGAGCGTAGAGAGTAATGGTCAACAGTCCGGACAGCAGCCCCACCAGCATCCCGAAGCCAACGCAGGCGATCAGACCCCACCAGACAGGTGCCGGACCGGTCGAGAAGGGGAACAAAGGCCCAGCTCCGAACAGCACCGGCCGCCAGCAAATAGCGACAATCGCGGCCGTTGCGACCGGGATAAAGCTTCGAGGCCGCCATTCGAACAGCAGAAGTTCCACTGCGAGCAGCACCGACGCAACCGGAGTACCAAAGATACCCGTCATTCCTGCAGCAGCTCCGGCGACAAGAAGCGTCTTCCGCTCCACAGCGCTCAGATGGAAGAACTGCGCGAACAGCGACCCGATGGCGCCACCCGTCATAATGATGGGTCCTTCCGCGCCGAAAGGGCCGCCTGTTCCGATGGAGATCGCCGAAGAGAGTGGCTTGAGGATAGCAACTTTGGACGACATGCGGCTGCTGCCGATTAAAATGGCCTCGATTGCCTCCGGGATGCCATGGCCCCTGATCTTCTCAGAGCCAAACCTGGCCATCAGGCCAATGGCCAAGCCACCTAGTGCCGGTGCCAGCGCCATCCAGGGTCCCCGTGCAGCATCGACCATGGACGGGATCGTGGTCCCGATCCTGGAGAACCAGATAAGGTTGGTAACGAGCGCGATCAGCTTGACCAGGAACCAGGCAGCGAACGCACCGCCCGTGCCAACCGCGATCGCCATGCCCGCTAGCATCAGTACCCGGGAGTCCGCGCTGAAATCTGCCAAGCGCCTCACAGGGCGATTAGGAGCGTCACGAGTGACCCTGTGCTTGGCTGTCAGGTCCACAGGCATCCGCATATCCTTACCAGCTGCGATGCCTATATATATCGTAATACGATATAGTCTAGAGGCTCGTTCCAGCTTTGGGGAATCACAGTGATGCGTAACATGCAGCCAGAAAACGGTCTGACCCAGGAGCAGTATGCAGCGATCGCGACCTTTCGCTTTGAGCTTCGCCGCTTCCTGGCCTTTAGCGAGGCCGCCGCCGCCGCGGCCGGATTGCCGCCGCAGCAGCACCAAGCTTTGCTCGCGATTGCCGGACATATGGGACCGGAACCGCTCACTGTGGGCTTGCTTGCGGATCAGCTATTGATTGCCCCACATACAGCGGCCGAGCTGGTCTCACGAATGGTAGTAGCCTCGTTAGTGACCAAGACGGTCTCGGTGCATGACCGTCGCCGCTTGGAACTGGTGCTCACCGCCAAAGCGAAGGCACTTCTTCACCAACTTACAGAAGCGCACCTTCAGGAGCTTAAAAAGCTTTCCCCAGTTTTGGCAAAAGCATCCAATCATGAACTTTAATCATCTGTATTGTAAACATAAATTCCTAAACTAAAAATAAAATACATAATGATAATTATAAACATTTTTATTAGCATATGAAATGAACAGATATAGATAGGGTTTGTCAAAAGACTGATGAGCGTCTTGGTTCAATTGGATCATTCTTCGGCAGGCTAAGAGCGCCCTTTTCAGCTACACCAAAACGCCAGTTACAGGCGGGCTGGCCATCGTGGCGTGTCGTACACATGATCGGTAAGGCAGAATCGAGGCTGGCACAGGTGCTTGCTTAGCCGCCACCGTGGTGCAGCACCGGGCCGGACAGCCCGAGCGCGGTATTGACGACGGCGAGGTGGGTCAGCGCCTGCGGAAAGTTGCCCGCCTGGTGGCGGCCCGGCACGTTATACTCCTCCGCGAGCAGGCCCACGTCGTTGCACACCGCGAGCACCCGCTCGAACTGCAGCCGTGCCTCCTCGTGGCGGCCCAGCAGCGAGAGGCAGTCGGCCATCCAGCACGAGCACGCCAGGAACGCGCCTTCCGCCGTCTTGCCTGGCTTTGCTTTCATGCGGCGCACCAGCCCGTCCTCTGTCAGTTCGCGCCGGACAGTCTCGATGGTCGCGAGCATGCGCGGGTCGTCGGCCGGCAGGAACCCGACCAGGGGCATCAGCAGCAGGCTGGCATCGATCTCCTGGCCGCCATAGTACTGGGTGAAGCTGCCCAGCCCCTCGTTCCAGCCCTCGCGGCACACCTCGTCGTGGATGGTCCCGCGCAGCACGGCTAGGCGCTCCACAAGCGCGGGGTCGGCGCCGTCGCGGCCCTCGTCGGACTGCAGGAAGCGTAGCACGCGGTCGACGCCCACCCAGGCCATCGCCTTGGAGTAGGTGTACTGGCGCGGCGTCTCGCGCGACTCCCACACGCCGGAGCCCGCGGTGTTCCACACCTTCTCCAGGTGCTCGACGATCCTGACCTGCGCCACCTTCTCCTGCGCGCTGGCCGCAAGCCCGCCCTGGCGCGCGAGGGCGAGGCAGTCGAGCACCTCGCCGTAGACATCGATCTGGTGCTGCGTGGAAGCGGCATTGCCAATGCGCACCGGGCTCGCGTAGCGGTAGCCCGGCAGGGAGTCGACCTCCCACTCGGACAGGTGGCGGGCACCGTCCACACGGTACATGATCCGCATCCGCTCGGGCGCGCCGGCGATCGCGCGCAGCAGCCAGTCGCGCCAGGCGGCCGCCTCCTCCCGGTAGCCGGCGTTGAGCAGCGCGCCGAGGCTGAACGTCGCGTCGCGCAGCCAGCAGTAGCGGTAGTCCCAGTTCATCTGCCCGCCCGGCGCTTCCGGCAGCGAGGTCGTCGGCGCCGCGACCAGCCCGCCGCTCGGCCGGTGGATCATCGCCTTGAGCGTGATCAGCGAGCGCCGCACCTCCGCCGGCCAACGCGTCTTCGTGTCGTCGAAGCGGCCGATCCACTCGCGCCAGTAGCCCTGGGTCGCCGCCAGCGCGGCCTCCGCGTCGAGCGGCGCCGGCACCGCCTGGGTCGACCGGCCGTACGCCATCACAAAGGCGAGCCGCTCGCCTTCCGAGACCTCGAACGCCGCCTCCTGGTGGTGCTCGTGCAGCCGGATCGGCACCGGCGCGCGCAGCACCACCAGATCCGGCCCTACCCTGGCCATGACGCCGCCCTCGATCGCCTCGCACCAGGGGGCGAGCGAGCCGTAGTCGAAGCGCAGCCGCAGCTCCGAGCGCATCGCCACTGTGCCGCGCAGCCCGACGACGATGCGCACCAGCGCCGCGACATCCTCGCGCGGCGGCATGAAGTCGATCAGCCGGACCGCGCCATCCTCGGTCTCCAGGTCGGTCTCGACCACCAGTGTGTCGTGCTGGTAGCGCCGCTGCGTGGTGCGGACCTTCCCCGCGGGCGCAATCAGCCAGCACCCGTGCTCCGGCGTGCCGAGCAGGGCTGCAAAGCAGGCGTCGTCGTCGAAGCGCGGCCAGCACAGCCAGTCCACCGACCCCGCCCGGCTGACCAGCGCCGCCGTCTCGCCGTCACCGATCAGGGCGTAGTCCTCGATCGGGTTGCTCATGCCCGCAGACCCGCGGCACGCGGGCGGGGAAGGCCGGGCTTGGACGAGCTGGCCGGAACGAGCACGTCGGGCCCGGGCAAGTCGGGCTGGAGCGTCACGGGATCGGGCATGGAGGCTCCTGGGGCAGGCGACAGAACATGGCTGGCGGATCGGCAGGGCAGGCCTCGTGCAGGCCGCAACAGTCGCCGATCTGCAGGCATTCACCGGTTATGGCGTTGGCGCCGCACGTCTCAGACGTCGAGGCGCTTGGCGAGCTGGTGCACGCCGAGGACGAGCCCGGCGGCGGCAGCGGCCCAGAACGCCGTGCGGTGGCGATCGGTGAACATCTCCCAGCTGCCGCTGCGGCTGCGCGAGTCGAAGCGGCCGTGCGCGCCGTAGCGGCCAGGCACCGGCTCGAACAGGTTGGCCGGCGGGTTCTCGCCCAGCGGCTTGTCGGTGAGCTGCCCGGAATAACCGGCCTTGGCGAGATAGCGATCGATCAGGCCCGGCGCGATACGGTTGGCCAGGATCGCCTGCACCGTGGGAAGGCCGACCCAGACTTCGCGGCGCCGGTGTGTGGCGGCGAAGAAGATCGCACGCGCCGGCACCTCGGGCTGGAAAATTGGCGCTACCGGCTTGGCCTTGCGCCCCATCTTGTTCATCGCCCAATCAAACTGCGGCGTGTTGACCGCAGGCAGGTCGACGGATGTGAGGTGCACGTCGATTCCGTCGTGGATGATTTCCGAACGTAGCGAGTCGGTGAAGCCGCGGATCGCGGCCTTTGCGCCGCAATAGATCGATTGTAACGGGACGGACCGATAGGCCAGCGCAGAGCCGACATTGACAATGGTACCACTGTTGCGCACGCGCATCCTGCGCAGCGCCGACATCGTGCCGTGCACCTGGCCGAGATAGGTCACGGCCGTGCCGCGCTGGAACTCCTTGGCCGTCAACTTGCTCACCGGGGCGAACACCGTGGCCATGGCGACGTTCACCCAGACGTCGATCGGACCCAGCTCGTCCTCCACGCGGGTCGCGGCGGCCTCGACCGCCTCGTCGTCGGCGACGTCGGTCGGGATGGCCAGGGCGCGCACGCCGTACGACTGGCGCAGCTCGGCCGCCGCGTGCTCCAGCCGCTCTGGGTCGCGCGACAGCAGCGCCACGTCGTAGCCCTGACGGCCGAACTCCTCGGCCGTAGCGCGGCCCACGCCAGCCCCTGCTCCGGTCACAACCACGATCTTCGCCATGCTTGCCATCCTGATGATGCGCAACAAGACGGTCCCCATTGAGAAGTTCCGGCATAGGGCTGAATTGGCCTCTCGCACCATGCAGGTATTTTGAGATTGCTTACCGAACTGTCCGAGGCGATTGGCGTGACCATGGACGCCCGCCTATAAAGCGTTAGTATAAAAAACGCTGACGCTTGCCCCGTTGTGTGGCGTGCTCAAGCTGTAGCATTGATATGACCTGCCTAGATACATAAAGTACGATTATGCAAAGGTGTGCGGAACGCTCGGCTATCAATGTGCGAGCGTTTGACGCACTGACATTTTCGCACATCGTATGTCCGCTACTCGACTGCTGCTGCCTTGGCTTGCTTGCTGCCAAGGCCGATCAACTTGGCAAGGGCAGAGCGCCTGGCGGCGTAGCTGGGCGAGGTGGCTCGCTCGACGCTGCTGGATACGCTGATAAGGGTGGGCTGGTCTGGACACGCATCCATCACGGCAATGGGCGCGGGTGAGACCAAGATGATGCCAACGCATAGGCGTGCCTCCAGGAAGGTTGTTTAGCGGCTCTAAGAATTCGATCACACGCCATGACTATTGCTTAGCTTTAAGGCAAATGGCGCGGAAAACGTCAAAATCGCATCCTGGTTGTGAAGAATGATCAGTTTCTACCCAAGCTGTCTCATATCACGAGAACGTCATTACGATAGATCATTAACTACTGTGGTGATCCAACTTTAAGATGTATTAACCTTTGTAGAACTTAACCATAGGTTTTACGTAATGACGCGCTTGACTGAGCAAGTAGCTCAAAATGACCTCATCGCTCTGCAAACAGCATCTGATCCTGCCTCTGCAAGCAGTGCGCAGATGGAAACGCTGCTGGTCAGGATGCTGGACAGAATGAACCCCGTTCCTGTTCCGGCGACACTTGGAACCGGGGCCGACGTGATAAGCCTGACGATGAGCGAGGACATGTCCCGCAACACCAACGCCAAGGTCGCCTTTGCGGTGGATGGCAAACCGGTCGGCATGCAGACCATCTCGGCCCTGCACAGCGCTGGCCAGAGCCAAATCGTCAACCTCCAGGGCAACTGGGGTCTGGGTACGCACTTGGTGACAGCCACCCTGGAAAATCCCA
>JAABUJ010002252.1_pt1 | contig 24487 bp, 22 predicted proteins | sample 5559131 | NCBI WGS metagenome assembly JAABUJ01 (sample SAMN10711875, study PRJNA513366) | rock metagenome | isolation source: Antarctica rocks | place: Antarctica: Victoria Land, Mt New Zealand nord | collected 2016-01-07
GCGTTGCCGCCGACCGGTGAAGGCGACCCCGCGACCGACCCAGGCATGGCCTGGTCCTGCCACCAGATCCTTGGCACGCTGGCGCGGCAGACCGTCCGGGGTGAAGGTGACGGCTGCGGTCAGCCGCAGCAAGGGATGCCAGTGCAGATCCTTGATCCGCTTCCAGAGCCGTGGGCTCCACAGTCCACGATCAGCCAGCACCAGGACGGTCATATCGGCGGGGACGGCGGGCGCCAGGGCGCGCAGCAGCCGGAGGAACTCCGGCATCCAGGCGTTTTTGGCCGTCCCATCCAGGATCACCCAGGCGACGGGGAGTGCGGTCCCCCGATAGAGCACACTGACCACCAGGGCCGTCACTGTGGGGCCGTGTGCCGTGGCATCCACCGCCAGCGCCAGTTCCTTCCCGTCCCACCAGCTCAGGATCCATCGCAGCAGTGGGGCAAAGCAGACCCGCACCGGCACCTGCGCGGCACAGGGAACGGCTTTGTCCGTGCCGTCGTACAACCACTGCCGCAAGTATTGCCGCATCGTGTTCAACTCGCGCTCCATCGTACACAGCGCCGTGATCACCGCGTTCTGGCAGGCGCTCCCGGCCAGGATCGTCCCATAGACCCACATGGTCAGCCCGCCCCGTTGTGCCTCGGTGAGAGCGGGCAGGTGGGTCGCAATCGTGTCTTCGATCTGGTAGCATCCAGCAGAAAAGCGCATGAGCAGCCTCCAGGAGATGTCGTTGGTCTACGTCCATCTTCTCGCTTCTCTGCGCTTTTCTCCACCTTTGTTCTAATACCTACCCCTAGCAGCGGGCCCTTGCCCCAGATCCGCTGGAGCGCGTCCACCATGCGTTCCGAGGGCAGCAGCGTGGCTAGCCGCTGCGGGGTGGCGGGGAGGTGATCCCGCGCTGTCTGCATGCTGTTCTCCCGGTTGCTTTTTGGCGCCGCCCGCGGCACTGCTGCTCCTATCATAGGATGGTCGCACGTGGTTCCCCCTAGCAGCGATCACGTTGACTTCTCTGTCCCTCGGGCGCTAGTCTGGGGCGGTCAAAGGGCGTGCTGGGCCTACCCTCTACGCGGGTTCCTTCTACCCAATGGACTGCTAGCCTGGCTGCAGGGCGGCGCCGAAAGGACTGAGTGTGATGTGTCGACTGATGCGTAGTCCAGTGCTTGCCGCTGTAGCTCTAATGACATGGTGTTTGCCGGTTCAGGCCCAGACGGCGCCCGTCACCACCGCTGCACAGAGCCACCAGCTCATCCTCGATTTCTTCGCCGCGTATGATCGCCACGATCTGGCTGCTACCATCCGATTCTTCGGTGGTCAGTTGCACGATGAGTACGCTGACTGCAACTATGCCACCGGAAGAGTCCGATTGATCGTGGGCAATTCGTATAAGGATCACAAATCCCATCTGTTCTATCTAAAGCGGTGGCTCAAGGCCCGTTTTGCCGACCACGATCACTTCGATGTTAGTGATGTCTACTCGAATCCCCGAAACCCGTCGGGGGTTGGGATGCATGCCACGCGTACCAGCGACACGCTGGTACGGCTTGGTCTTGCTCCCCTGACGATCGACACCGCCAAAATGGTCGTTGTGGGGTCGCGCCTCTATCGGGTGGTGCTGGCAGGTACCGGTCGCGGGACTGGGTGTTGAAGGAGTTCCGTGACGAGCCTAATTGAGACGCTGTGCGAGGGGCTCGGATACATCGTGGTGACCTACCGTGTCCATCCGGAAGAGGGTGGGCAGTTCGGTGCTGAGTGTCTCGAACTCGGAATACGGACCTGTGCGGATTCAGTGGGGGAGGCATTTGACGCCGTCGCGGAAGCCACGTTGCTGTATCTGGATTCCCTGGAGCGCCATGGGGAGCGCACGCGTCTGTTCACTGAACGAGGAATTGTAATCGTATCAGGTGAACCCGGTGAGGATGGGGCAGAACGTACGGTCCCCCTTCGATTGTCAGAGTACGTTCATTCAGACACGATCCAGCTACCTGCTAGCGTGGCGTGAGCGAGATACCGCTCTGCTCCAGCGATCGAATCATCAAAGCACTTCGACGCGCCGGTTTCGTTGACGATCACTGTGGAAAGACACATCTCTGCCTGGCTCGTCCGGACGCTACAGGTCGTACACGGCTCGCTGTGGTCCCACTGAATAAGAAAGAAGTGCCGCGCTGGACACTCAAGGGAATACTTGACGTATCAGGGATGACCGTCGAGGAGTTCAGGCGACACCTACGCTCGTGATCGAGCGTCAGTTCGCCGACGACCGTCTCGCCGCCCTGTATGACCTGTTCTACCCACCGAAGCCGCGAGACGACTTCAACTTCTACCTGCCACTGATTATGTCCGCGAGGGCCGTGCTCGACGTGGGGTGTGGGACGGGCGCGCTGCTGCGCTGGGCGCGGGAGTCCGGTCATACCGGGCGGCTGTGTGGGCTCGACCCGGCCGGCGGCATGCTCAACCAGGCGCGTGCGCGGTCGGACATCGAGTGGGTCCTCGGCGATCTCTCGTCGGTCGGTTGGGATCGGGAGTTCGATCTGGTGGTCATGACCGGTCATGCCTTCCAGGAGTTGGTTGAGGACGACGAGATACGCGCCGCGCTGGCCGCGATCCGGTCGGCCCTCGTTGACGGTGGTCGCTTCGCGTTTGAGACGCGCAACCCGCTGGTCCGCGCCTGGGAACGCTGGGCGACGGACTACACGGATGAGGTGATCGATGCCGGCGGCGCCATCGTGCGGTGCGAGTACCAGGTGGAGACGCCGGTTGAGGGGGGTGTTGTTCGTTCCATCAGCACCTTCACCAGTCCCGGGTGGGAGGGCCCGCGGGTGAGCCGCGGTACGCTCCGGTTCCTGGGTGGGGCTGCGCTGTCCGCGTTTCTGTCAGATGCCGGTCTGGTAATCGAGGAGCAGTTCGGGGACTGGACCAGGCGGTCTCTGACCGGCACCAGCCCGGAGATCATCACCATTGCGCGGAAGGGGTAAGCCTGCCTGCCTTCCGCATCACCCTGGCCGCGATCCCTCCTGCTGTGTGGTCACCGGGCCGGCGGGATCGCCGCATCGTCCTTGCCTTCATCTTCTCTGGATATGCTGGCATCAATCCCCGACGCGGTTGCGCCGGGGTGAACCAAGGGCTATGTCCGTTTGTAGAGCGTGAGTCTTGGGATATCGTCATAGTCGTCGATATTACGCGTCACCAGGTCGAGTCCGGAGTCGATCGCGGTCGCGGCATTGAGGAGATCGAGTGCACGTGAGTTCACTCGTCTTCCCTTCTTTCGCAGCGTGTGGCGAAGCGTAGCGCACCGCTCGGCGACCCGGATGGTGAACGGAAGGAGGCGAATGGGTTCGAGGAACGACTCGAACTGCCGTTTCGCCTGGTCGGGACTCGGGCTGCGCTCTATCCCCTCCACGATCTCCATGTACGTGATGATGCTGATTGCGACGCCATCACCCATGAGTTCATCAACAAGCGTGAGTGCCTCTAGCTTTCCGGCGAGCGCGTCGATACACCAATCCGTATCAAGAAGGTAGGGCACAGTTCAGGCCGGCCGGCCCACGGTATCCTGCTCACGCTCGGCGTGAATGTCCTCAAGGAGTTGATCGGTGTCAACGCCGGCCAGGGCGCCGGCAGCTGCTCGTAAACCTTGTCGTGCCTTTTGTGGATCGTAGCCGTCCCACAGGTTGCTGGACATGCATTTCTCAAGGCGGTAGACCTCGCCATCTCGCTCTACCAACACCGGCTTGTCAGTAACCCGGACTTGCTCAAACACCTGGTGCAGGTTGCGGGCGAGGTGTTCGAAGGCTATTCGCCAAGGCTCACTCGTCATACACTCTCCATACAGTATTGTAATCATGTATGCTCTCAATCGTCTCTCTCCGTGACCGCGATCCCTGCTGCTGCGTGGTCACCGGGCCGGCGGGATCACCGCATCTCCCTTGCCTTCATCCATAAGCAGTTGGAGGAGGCTGTCGGTGTCCACGACGGTAGCAAACTCCTGGTGGAGACTGGCCAGGGAGATGCCATGGACGTCTTCCGCCCGATAGACCACGCCGTCCGGCCCCGTCCGGTCGAAGGTTGCCGTCGCATCGCTTACCAGATAGGTCTGGAAGCCGAGGTCGCCGGCCATTCGGGCCGTGGTCGAGACGCAATGGTCGGTGGTCAGGCCGGTGATGACCAGGGTCTCGATACTCTGGGTCCGGAGACGCTCCTCCAGGTTGGTCCCGATGAAGGCGTTATTCACGTGCTTCTGGATCACCAGCTCGTCCCCACGGGGCCGCACCAGGTCCTTGATCTCGACGCCGGGTTGGCCGGGCCGGTACGGCGAATCCGGCCTGCTGGAAAGATGCTGCACGTGGACGATGGGGCGGTTGGTCCGCCGCCAGGCTGCGAGCAAGCGAGAGGCGTGTACTTCCGCCTCCGGATTGTTCCGATGACCGTTGGCTGGATCATCGTTCCCCTGCTGCACGTCAATAATGATCAGCGCTGCGTCCTGGGGTAATGTTTTCACCAATGCCTCCATCGTGGTTAAGGTAGGAAGGAAGCTGCCAGTTCACGCAGCCCGTGCACGAGCCTGGTCCTGTCTCCTGGGCGATTCTGAGCGAGCCGGCGAGTGCCGGCACACTGCTCAATTCGGAGTTCACTCATCATACTTGTACTGGGACGGCGCATTAGACTGTCCAGTGGGGAGCTTAGGCGACACCTCTGCTGAACCATCGGTGGAGGCAGTGGCCTATTCTCTCATTTGGCCACTCCGCTTTTTGCAGAGGTTAGCGGACACTACTACAAGGCGATGCGCAGACCGAATTGCTCAGACTCCGCCGCCCGCAGAATAGTGTCCCTGAGGGCGGCTGGTATGAATACGCAGGAGTCGACCAGAGCTATGAAAGCCATTGGCGACGCCCTAGTAGATGTTCAGGTCCTGGGATTGTTGAGCTAGATGCTCAATGCCTCTTCTGCGCTTCGCGGAACGGCGATTTCGATAGACCAGCACGTCCTCAAGCGCAATCCGGCGGTGCGTCCCCTCGCGCCGGTAGGGCATCTCGCCACGATCCAGGAGCTTGATAGGGAGCATTTTTGGATACGAGACTTTCCGCTCCGAGGATCGCCAGCGCGGATGAACCGACCAGCGTTCGGCGTGGGTCTTTACGCCGCCGGTTGACGACGATGCCAGTCGGTGTTGTTCTGGAAGGCGGTGGCAAGGGCTAGCGCCATCGCCTCCTGGTACGGGGCGGCGATGATTTCGAGGCCGAGCGGCAGTTCGTCGCGGCCCAGCCCCATCGGGATGGAGATGCTCGGCCATCCCAGGAGGTTCCCGAACCCACCGTTCCCACCCACATGGCGCCAACTTTCCTCGTGGTTCGGATCGATTGGCGGCGCCACCTGAAGCAGTGTGGGAGCGATCAGTGCATCGACGCGCTCAAAGACGCGCACGGCGGCGCCTGCGGCTAACCTGCGGACGCGCATCGCGCGTAAATAGTCGACGCCGGGGATAGCGAGGCCCGCGATCAAGTCCGCCTGCAGCGCCGCGTCGACCATCTCCGCGACGCGTGGGCTACGAAGTACGTTCTCGAAGGCGGCACTGCTCTCGACCATGATAATGGTCTGTGCGGCCAATTCATACGGGAAGTCGGGCAACACAACGTCCTCACTGCTGTGTCCCAGGTCGTGAAATACCTCCAGCGCAGCCATGAAGCGCGCCCTGGCCTCGGGTGCGTGGTGTGCGTCATAGTCGTGAACCAGGATGCCGAGACGGAGAGGACGACCATCAAGGTCGCCTGGTTGGCCCGTGAACGTACCCGGCGCCGACGTGGGATCGCGCGGATCGTGGCCGGCAATGGCTTGTAGGACACAGGCACAGTCCTCAGCCGAGTGGGCCAGGGGACCAATCTTATCCATCGTCCAGGAAAGAGCCATCGCGCCGTATCTGGGGACACGTCCGTACGTTGGACGCAGTCCCGAGACGTTGCAGAAGGCCGCCGGGAGGGTGATGGAACCCCATGTCTCCGTTCCCAAGGCAAAAGGGACGAGGCCGCCACCAATTGCCGCCGCCGAGCCGCTCGACGATCCCCCCGCCCGGCGTGCCGGGTTCCAGGGATTCCGGCACGGACCATGGAGCGAGACCCCGGGATCACTATATCCCCCGCCCCCCGCAAACTCGACCATGGCCAGTTTGGCGACCAGGACTGCGCCTGCCTCGCGCAGACGCTCAATTACGGTTGCATCGAAATCGAATACCTGATCGCTGTAGATGGGTGACCCCCAGCGTGTCGGAATGCCGGCGGTGGCGAACAGGTCTTTGGCGCCGTAGGGGACGCCGTGCAGGGGACTGCGAATACAGCCCGACGCGATCTCCACATCGGCCTGCGCCGCCTGTGCCAGGGCCAGGTCTGGCGTTAACTCCGCTACCGCGTTGAGGGCGCGTCCCTGCGTCTCCAACGCTTCGAGGCACCACGTCGTTAGCTCGACGGAGGAGAGTTGACGACGCTGTATGAGCCTCCCCAATTCCGTGGCCGAGGAGCGGCCGACAACGGGATCAGTTATGAGATGCCCCCACCACGAGCGTCCCTCTGTTCTTGAGACAACACAGGCGTCGGGTGAAACACAAAGTCAGGCTCCGTCCCAGCGGGAACTGACACGCAGTGGATACTCCACGCCTCCGTCATGGCTCTGATGGTGTCCGCGATCAACGCGCGCTGCTCCACGCCCAACGCGTGTCCTGCCTCGCTTCCAGGATCGGGCGCGGCCTTCGCAACGTGTCGTGATATCGGCATCTCCGTCCCCTCTGTCATGCCTTCGCACTACTGCATTGAGACTTCATATCCTCTCCTCGCACCTCTGCGGGCAATCAGCTTGGCCATGGTGAGCCTCCCTTTACGCATACTGATTGCACTTACAACGATAGTACAAGGCTACCGGGTCTCGCCGAGCTAATTCGGCAGGAGTGATAGAGTAGGCCTCAGAGTTTCAATGGAGACGGATCGAGCGAATGGGCGGTGACTCGTTGAAGGAGGTACGGGCAACCATGTCGGAGCAGAGCGAGCCGGTCGAGCGAGTTCATGAACCGCGCCTATTCAGCCCTGGTCGGGGACTTCCGGCGGACCTCCAGCAGGTAGGCCACCATCATCTCCCCACCCAGGGCGAGGTGGTAGGCATCCGAGATGTGCTCCACGCGCTGAATCTGCTCGATGTGTTGGTGGAAGAGTGGGGAGAAGGGGAAAAAGCTGAAGTCGACCACCTTGATGGCGAGACCGGCCTCCTCGGCGAGCTGCGCGGTCCGCATCTGGCTCAAGATGGAGAGCTGCATAATGTAGGCCGTTCCGTCCTCGGTCAGCAGGCGCGGGAGCTGCCGGAGGAGGTGGTCGAGCATGGTGCGCCCCCAGTAATCGACGGGCCGGTGGCTGCTGACTTGGGCGAAGGGATCGACCGGCATCTGGTACAGACTGGCGACGATCAGATCGTAGGTATCCTCCGGCGACCAGTCGTAGAGATCGACCGCCGCCGCGCTCACTCGATCCGCCACCCCGTTGCGGAAGGCGTTCGCCAGGGTATTGGCCGCCGCCTCCGGCTGAATGTCGATGGCATGGACGCGCGTCGCGCCGTTCAAGGCGAGCTGAACGGTAAGAATGCCGCTGCCGCAGCCAACGTCTAGACAGCGCTGCTGGTTCCCCGCTCCGGTCTGAAAGAGATACTTCCACACCAGGAAGCTGCCCAGCGTCGGCACGAAGACACCGGGCTCGCAGACAATGCGTGGCAATGGCAGCGGGTAGAGCGAGCGGTCCCGCTCATCAAGCCACGCTGGGGGCGCACCAGGCGGCGCGGCCGGAGGCGCCGGGTGCGCGGTGTCCACACGGCCGGCATCGACGCCCAGGGTGCGGCTCTGTCCTGGTTGGGTGTCTGCCAGGACCTGGCTCGCGGCTGCGATGTGGTCGGACGTGACACCGCAGCATCCTCCGATGATCTGGGCCCCTTCCGCCCGCCACTGCAGGGCCAGGCGAGCGTACTCCTCCGGCCCCAGCCGGCGATCGAACTGCCAGCCGGTTTCGGAGTAGTAGCCCAGGTTCGGGTAGACCCCGAGCGGCAGGTCCGTGAAGTCGCGCAGCCAGGGGAGCATACCGGGCACGTGATCCGGCGGTAGGCAATTGATGAGCAGGGCGCTCACTCCCATGACCTCGAAACGCCGCGCCGCGCGGCCGAAGAGGTCGCCTTCCGGACCGCCCCAGTGCTCGCCATGGACCCCACAGACGCCGTGGACGCACCGACGAAAGCTGAGCCAGACGGGAAGACCGGTATCCAGGAGTATCTGGATGGTAGGGAAGGTGACGTCCTCCCGGATCAGGGAGAGCGTTTCGAGCAGGATCAGATCGGGAGGGTCCTCGGCGAGGACGCGCGTCAGTAAGCGGATCGTTTCCTGGCGCTCGCGACTGTTCACATCTCCCGTGATGGCGAAGGCCAGGGCGCACCGGTCGGTCTTTCCACCCTCCGAGATCGCCTGTCGGGCCAGCCGGATGCCCAGACGCGCAATATCCATCCAGTGGGCCGGCCCGGCGTAGTTCGGCCCGCTCTGCGCCTCCATCTCCGGGGCGCTCAGAATGCCCCAGGTGTTGGTCGAGATCACATCGCACCCGGCGGCCACGTAGTGCTGGTGGACCTGGAGCACATCGTGCGGCACGTCATACAGCGCCGCGGTGCCCCACATCCCCTTATCACGATTCCAGTAGCCCCCCGAGCCCAGGCGCTCTACCTCGGTCCCCACCCCGCCATCCAGGATCACCGCTCGATCCTCCAGAATCAACTCCTGGACGCGAGCGTAGGCCGGGGAGATGCGTCGTGGAACCAGGGTCGATAGAGCGTCAGCCGGCGGAAACGATCCCGGCCAATCGAAACGATTCATGCTTGACCGCTTCCTTATAGACTGGGCCTTGCCTCTAGTTTGCCACGACTGACCGTTTCCCCATGCAGCAGGAGGACCCGCGGTGCGTCCCCTTAGATGGATTGGCGGTAGCCGAAGAACTCGTGGTCCTGGTTGTAGCCGCCGTAGCCGCCGCCGATCTCGGAGAAGTGCGCGACGAACTCCACCCCCTTGATCCACTTGACCTGCTTGAAGCCGAGCTGCGTCTCGTTCCGCAGCCGCAGCGGGGCGCCGTGGCCAAAGGACAACGGATCACCATTCATGTCGTAGGCCAGCATGGTCAGGTGGTAGCCCATCTGCCCGATGGGGTGTGCGTCGTAGTAGATGCCCTGGTCTGGGCCGTCACCGAGGGAGTAGAAGACGACCCACTGTGCTTCGGGTCGCGGCTTGACCAGGTCCATGATGGTCTGCATCGACACCCCGCCCCACCTGGCGACGCCCGACCACCCTTGAATGCAGAAGTGCTGCGTGATCTGCTCATGGTGTGGCAGCGCCCGCAGTTGTTCCAGATCGAGGTCGACCGGGTTGTCGACCAGACCGTTGATCCGCAGCCGGTAGTCCGCGAAGTTGCCGGCGAACAGCGCTTTGTACTCCTCTGAGGTGGGGTACTGCCCGTTGTGCCAGAAGTACGGAGAGATGTCCTGCTCGGTGTACTCGCCCGGGGTGGAGTCTACATGTTCGAAGAGACGCTGCACCGGGCCGATCAGCACGAAGCCGACCCGCTGCACCACCCGTGGGTGACGGAAGGTGAACGGCGTTGCCGCCACCCAGCCGACGATGACCACCACCATGGAGGCCGCAAAGATCCAGAAACCCACCCAACTGTCGTCATTTCGCCCGGCGTAGATGTGATTGAGGTTGCGCAACAGGCCGGTGGTGAATACCAGGGTGACGTGAATGACGATGAACACCAGGAACCAGACCAGCACCAGGAAGTGTAGTGAGCGCGCCACCTGGATGCTGAGGACCTTGCTGATGGGCTTGAAGCGGGTGGACAGCGCGGGTGACATGCCGAGGCCGGTGATGAGCGCGAGCGGGGCGGCGACGAAGACGGTGATGAAGTAGGCCATCAGCTGCAGGCTGTTGTAGGCCACCCACCCGGTTTCGGTTGGCCAGTTCAGCGACAGATACTGGATCAGCACCGACAGGGCATTGGGGAAGACGTCCCAGCTGGCCGGCACCAACCGATGCCAGCGCGGGGTCGCGAACAGCAAGACGTAGTAGACCAGGCCGTTGAGCAACCACAGGGTATCGGTACCCAGATGCCACCAGCGAGCCAGCCCGATGGAGTGGCGAATCCCCGGCAGGCCCACCTGTCCGGGGAGGCTGATCGAGTCTTGCTTCGCGGTCCACAATGGATCTTCGGGAACCGGCTTCTGGATTCGGAACCAGTCCCTGCCAGGGGTACTGTGCCGGGTCCAGTACAGCCGGGGATGGTCGCTGAGGATCTGTATCCCCGACCGGATGATGAAGATCATCAAGAACAGGTTGAGGAAGTGCTGCGCTGCCACCCAGAGGGGGAAGCCCGCGTTCCGCTCGGCGCTGGCGAGGTGGACGGCGCCGGGGTACTGCTCGATGAAGCGCTGCACGGATGGGATGCTGCGCAGGCCCTGAGCGATCGCTACCGCGACGATCAGAAGCACGAACCCGATGGGGAGTAACCAGAGCAGGTTGAACCATCTGCTCTGGCCGACGCGCACTCGTGGGGCGATACCGTGCACCTGCGGTATCGAGCCCGCCCAGGTGGCGGGATCGACGATGTCCTCGCCCGTCGATAGCTGCGACCGATAGCTCGACAGGACCTCCGGTGAGATGCTCGACGGGGCTGGAGGGGGCAGATTGGCGGGCGTGGGGCGGTCAGCGTTGTCAGCCATGTGCTATTTCTCCCACACCTGCCGGCGCCACCATCAGGGCAACCTGTACGCCCGTCTGGGTGGCTTGCTGGACCCGGTCGCCACGGTCTCAGGCTTCGATTCTGAAGCTCAGGACGACCGGCACGCCCGAGTGTAGGACACGGGGCGACCGTCGCGCCACGATGCGGTCTCTATCTTGGCGCCCGAGGCCCGTCTTGACCTGCGGGCAAGCCTCATAGGTCACTCTCATATTTTCGATGCGAGCAAAGGAGCGGCAGGCGGAGGCAGGGGAATCCGACCTAGAGCCGGATCATGGTCAGACCGGTCTCCGGATCGTAGTGACGCTGGAGATGAGCCGGGGACTCGGTCAGCATGACTTCGAGCGTGGGGCGGACGTGGCCTTCGATCAGATGGCCTCCCCATGCCGTGCCGTCGCTTTTGCCGACGACGACGTGGGCGTGGACAATCGGCGCTCCGTCCTTGACCGCGATATCGCCGGCCAGAGAGAGCACCTCGACCTGCTCGTCGATCGGGATCTTTTTGTATTCCTTTATATTCGGATCGAAGTAGCCGAGAATCGCGCGGCTGAAGCCGCCGATTGCGGTGAAGTGGCTACCGGCCAGACGGTGCTCTTTCGCAAAGTCGAGCAGGCCCGCCGCGGCCTCGTCGCCCGTGGCAAAGATGACGGCATAGGTTTTCTCGCCATCCTCGGCTATCAGTTTTCCTCTCACTTCGATCTCCTCCCAGGCGGTCGAAATACAAGCGATTATAATGGCACAGGCAGGTGCAACTCGCGGATGAAGCTACCGCCAACCAGGTTCACCGTCCAGTGCTACAGCCAGGCGACAGGGCCGGGGTGGTGAAGATGGTCACCTCTGCGCTTGCCGGCACCGTGCTGAACGAGTCATTCCAGGAGGGCCGCCGGATGAGAGAGATGGCCAGGCCAGGGTATAACGGAGGGACAAATGATCGCTGAACTTCACGACGCCGAGCTCAAAGACCTGGAGCTTAAAGCCAATCAAGCTAGACAGTTGGTTATTGACACTCTGGTTGCCGCGGGATCTGGCCATTCAGCCGGGCCGCTCGGCATGGCTGATATCTTTACCGCTCTGTATTTCCACATTATGAATCATGACCCCAAACACCCGGAGTGGGTGGATCGTGACCGGCTGGTCCTCTCCAACGGTCATATCTGCCCCATCCTCTACGTCTCAATGGCACAGGCCGGGTACTTTCCCATTTCGGAGTTGTCCACCTTGCGCAAAATGGACTCTCGCTTGCAGGGTCATCCACACCGCACCTCGCTCCCCGGTGTAGAGACAACCTCCGGACCGCTCGGCGAGGGACTGTCCCAGGCAATCGGCATCGCGCTTGCCGGTCGCCTGGATCACAAGACCTATCGGGTGTACTGTCTCACCTCGGACGGCGAGCAACAGGAAGGCAATATCTGGGAGGCCGCCATGTTCGCCGGTAAGATCGGACTGGACACCGTGACGCAGATCATTGACCGCAACAACATCCAGATCGATGGGACCACCGAAAAGATCATGCCCCTGGGCTCTCTCGTTGACAAGTACCGGTCATTTAACTGGGAGGTTCTGGAGGTCGATGGGAACAACATTCGAGCGCTCATTGATGTCGTGGCTGAGGCTCGCGCTGTTCACGAGAAACCCACGGTCATCATCGCGCATACCATTCCTGGCCGCGGCGTGTCCTATATGGAAAACAATTATTTGTGGCACGGCAATCCGCCCGGCCTGAGTGATATTCCCGGCGCGCCTCCTAAAGACGAACAAACAAAGGTAGCGTTGGATGAGCTCCGAGCATCGCAAGTCCGAATAGAGAGCGAGCGCGTCTGATGCTGAATCCTGATCTCCACTTAAACAGTGAGGCGCTCAGTCCTGATGTCGCACGCGTGCCCACCCGGAACGGATATGGGGAGGGGTTGGTTGACCTGGGCGACCAGGATCCCAATGTGGTGGCCCTGTGCGGCGACCTTACCGACTCCACGAGATCCAAGCAGTTCGCGACCAAATATCCCGAGCGATTTTTCCAGGTTGGAGTTGCCGAGCAAAATATGGCAGCCATCGCGGCCGGCCTGGCAACGACCGGCAAGATCGCCTTCATCGCTTCCTACGCCACCTTCTCTCCGGGCAAGAACTGGGAAACGCTCCGCACCACCGCCGTGTACAACAAGGTGCCGGTGAAAATCGCGGGCCACCACAGCGGCATCGCCACGGGTCCCGACGGACCCACGCACCAAGCCACCGAGGATATTGCGACCACCCGGGTTTTGCCTGACCTTGACGTTGTCGTTCCCTGCGATAGTCTGGAGGCGCGAAAGGCGACCGTCGCAATCGGTAAGACCCCCGGTCCGGCATACATTCGCTTCACCCGGGATCCCACGCCCGTCATAACGACGGAACGCACACCGTTTGACCTTGGTATTATCAATACCTATTGGGTTCACGAACGACCGCAGGCAACGATTCTTGCCTGCGGGTACATGCTGTACTACGCGCTCCAGGCAGCCCAGGAGCTTGAACACCAAAACATCGGAGTTCTGGTCGCCAACGTTTCCACGATAAAGCCGCTCGATACGGAATCCCTTTTACAACTCGCGAAGGCGACCAACGCTTTTGTGACTGTTGAGGATCATCAGGTTGCCGGCGGTCTGGGTGGCGCTGTCGCGGAATGGATGGCGAAGTCGTATCCGATTCCCATGGAGTTCATCGGACTCCAGGATACCTTCGCGGAGTCGGGAAAGCCGGAAGAACTGGTGGAAAAGTATGGTATGGGAATGGATGGCATTACAGCGGCAGTGAAACGCGTGATGGCGAGGAAATGAGCGGCCTGGACGTGGATACTGCATCGCTAGCGGCGGAGTTGCGGAGCGCACTTCGCGGCGAGGTGCGCTTCGACGACGGCAGCCGGGCGCTCTATTCCACCGATTCCTCCAACTACCGCCAGATACCACTCGGCCTGGTCCTGCCACGCGACGCGGAGGACGTGATCGCGGCAGTCGCCGCCTGCCGTCGTCATGGGGCGCCGGTCCTGTCGCGCGGTGGGGGCACCAGTCTGGCCGGCCAGACCTGTAACGCTGCCGTCATCCTGGATTTCTCGAAGTACATGAACCGGATCCTCGAGATCGACCCGGTGCGGAAGCTGGCCCGGGTCGAGCCCGGCGTGGTGCTCGACGAGCTGCGAAACGCGGCGGAGCAGCATCATCTTACCTACGGACCGGACCCCGCCACGCATGACCGCTGCACGCTGGGGGGCATGATCGGCAACAACTCGTGCGGCGTGCACTCGGTCATGGCGGGCATGACCGATGCGAACGTCGAGGAACTGGAAATCCTGACCTATGACGGTCAACGCCTGCGGGTCGGAGCCACCTCAGATGACGAACTGGGGAGGATCATGGAGGCGGGCGGACGGCGCGCCCAGATCTACGCCGGCTTGCGTGACCTGCGCGATCGCCATGCGGATCTCATACGCGAACGCTTCCCGGATATTCCCCGTCGCGTGTCCGGCTATAACCTTCCCCGGCTCCTGCCGGAAAACGGCTTCCATGTGGCGCGAGCGCTGGTCGGCTCCGAAGGGACGTGTGCCACCGTGCTTGAAGCCACGGTTCGGCTGGTCCAGAGTCCGCCCGCCCGCGTCCTGGTGGTGCTTGGGTATCCCGATATCTACACTGCCTGCGACCACGTGCCGGAGATCATGCAGCAGGGGCCGATCGGCCTGGAGGGGTTCGACGACCGGTTGGTGGACGACATGCGCAAGAAAGGCTTGAAGCTGGAGGATGTGGCCCTGCTGCCCCAGGGCGGAGGCTGGCTGCTGGTCGAGTTCGGCGCGGATCGGGCGGAGGAGGCAGCGGACCGGGCGCATCGGTTGATCGAGGCCTTGAAGCAGCGGGAGAATCCGCCGGACATGAAGCTCTTGACGGATGCGAGTGAGCAGCGGGCGATCTGGGAGGTACGCGAGGCAGCGCTGGGCGCGACCGCGGTGGTGCCGGGAGAACCGCAAACGTGGCCGGGCTGGGAAGACTCGGCGGTACCCCCCGCCCAGCTGGGCGACTATCTGCGCGATTTCCGGACGCTGATCACGCGCTATCGCTACAACGCCTCGCTCTACGGCCACTTTGGCCAGGGATGTACCCACACCCGAATCGACTTCGACTTCACGACCGCCGAGGGCATCGGCCGGTTTCGGGCTTTTATCGAGGAGGCAGCGGACCTGGTGGTCAAGTACGGTGGCTCCATCTCCGGCGAGCACGGCGATGGGCAGGCTCGAGCCGAACTCCTACCCAAAATGTTCGGGCCGGAGTTGGTGCAGGTCTTCAGCGCGTTCAAAGCCATCTGGGATCCAGACGCGAAAATGAACCCGGGGAAGGTGGTCGATCCGTACCGCATCGACCAGAATCTGCGCCTCGGGACGAGCTACGACCCGCCCCAACTGAAGACCCACTTCTCCTTCGTGGACGACCGGAGCAGCTTCTCCCAGGCGACCCTCCGCTGTGTCGGCGTCGGAAAGTGCCGGAAGCACGAAGGGGGCACGATGTGCCCGAGCTATATGGTGACGCGGGAAGAGATGCACTCGACCCGTGGCCGTGCCCGCCTGCTCTTCGAGATGCTCCAGGGAAACCCACTGCGAAACGGCTGGCGCGACGAGCATGTGAAGGAAGCGCTCGACCTCTGCCTGGCCTGCAAAGGCTGCCGGGGCGAGTGCCCGGTCCAGGTGGACATGGCTACCTACAAGGCCGAGTTCCTCTCGCACTACTACGCGGGCAGGATTCGCCCGATCACGGCCTATACCATGGGGCTCATCTACTGGTGGGCTCGGCTGGCCTCGCATGCGCCGAGGCTGGTGAACGTCTTCACCCAGACGCCACTGCTGCGCGATGCCGTTAAGCGGCTCGGTGGAGTCGCGCCGGAACGGCAGATCCCAGCCTTCGCTCCGCAAACCTTCAAGCACTGGTTCCGACAGCGAGGCCGGCGCAACGAAGGGAAGCCGCGGGTTATCCTCTGGCCCGATACCTTTAACAACCACTTCTTCCCCGACACCGCACGCGCGGCGGTCACGGTCCTGGAAGCCGCGGGGTATGAGGTCATCGTGCCGGAAGCATCACTGTGCTGCGGACGGCCGCTTTACGACTACGGGTTCCTCGACGCGGCGAAGCGACTGTTGCGCCAGATCCTCGACACGCTCGGCCCCGAGATCAAAGCCGGCGTGCCTCTCGTCGGGCTGGAGCCGAGCTGCCTTGCCGTGTTCCGCGATGAGTTGGTGAACCTCTTCCCCCACGATGCGGATGCCAGACGCCTCTCTCAGCAATCGTTCCTCCTCAGCGAGTTCCTCCAGAAGAAGGCCGGCAGCTACCAGCCGCCACAGCTCCGCCGCACAGCGCTGGTGCACGGCCACTGCCATCACAAGGCCATCATGAAGATGGACGATGAGGAGGCGGTGCTGAAGAAGATGGGAGTCGACTTCACGGTGCCGGACACCGGCTGCTGCGGCATGGCCGGCGCCTTTGGGTTCGAGCGAGACCACTACGAGGTCGCCATGGCGTGCGGCGAACGGGTCCTGCTGCCGGCGGTGCGGGAAGCAGGCAGCGACACCCTGATCATCGCCGACGGGTTCAGTTGCCGAGAACAGATCGCGCAGACGACCGATCGTCGAGCGCTCCACCTGGCCGAAGTGCTCCAGCTCGCCATGCGCGAGGAGGCGCGGCCGGAAGGGAGTGATGCGAAACAATTATCCACGCATGGCCGGCCCACAGTACGAGCTGGAGCGGCAGCGCTGCTCGGCGCAGGGATGATCCTGGGAGGCGTCGCCTGGGAGCGGTGGAGGAAACGACAGCCGTAGGACGAGCCACAAGAGCGAGGGAAGGAGCCGAGCGTGTCCGATGGCTGGGTTGAGCTGTGAGCGGGGTACCAACACCCACCGCTGTATAGACACGCGTCTGGGCGGCAGGTACGCGCTACACGCCCACTACGATTGACGTAAGAAGCTCTCAGGCCAACGTACGTCACGGGGGGTATCCTGGCCGGAAGGAACCGTCGTGTCGGCCCGCGGGCCGATCCACCCGCACGGGTTGGGCTACACCCCGCTATCGACCGACCGGTAGCCCGGCCTGGCCCGCGGGCCAGCACGTTCGCTGTTTGGGTGTGAATCCACCCCCACGGTGATGCCGGTGCTAGAGGCATGTCCACGTGTGCTCCCTCAGCGGGGTACCCGCGATGCTCTTCAGTCAACCTCATTGGGCTTCAGGACGTTTCTACGCCTGCTTGATACCGGCCGGTCAGTGAAACGATCGGGGCACACCCTCACCGCGATGGCCGCCTATGAACGTGCACACCGAGCGTTCATGCGCTGCAGTACTATGCGTAATTGAGATGTTTTGCAGTATCATATGATGTCCGTTTGTAAGCCACTCCCAGGAGTCTCGTGGATGTCTGGCCGACCCCTCGCACGCCTCGCCCAGATTGCCGAGGACCAATGGGGACTCGTCACTACCCGGCAAGCGGGGCAGGCTGATGTGCCATGGTCTTCCCTTGCGCGCATGGCTGCCGACGACCGCCTCGAGCGGGTCGCCAGCGGGATTTATCGCATTCGCGGAGCGGCGGCTCCCGACCATCTGGAGCTACGCGCGGCCTGGCTGCAGCAGGACCCAGGGCGCCCAGCGTGGCAACGCCTTGGCGATCCGACCGTTGCCGTGGTTTCACACACATCTGCGGCGGCGCTTTTCGGGGTCGGCGATCTCCCGAGCGATGTCTATGAATTCACGCTGCCAGTTCGGCGCCAGACACGACGCCCAGATGTCCGGCTTCATCGCGGCGCCGTCGCGGAAAGCGACCGCCACCTGCTTCACGGCATGCCGGTGACGAGTGCCGCCAAAATGATCGGCGATCTCCTGGCCGACAGTACCGATCCATCCGCCGTGGCACACATCGCCCGTGAGGTTCTCCGCCAGGGCTACGATGAACCGACCATCATCGCGGAACACCTTGCTCCGTACGCATCCAGATTCAGGCTTCAGCCCCAAAACGGCAGGGCCCTGCTCGACTACCTTCTCCGGCTAGCAGGTGTTGTTGATACCGCTGAATGGCTAAACATGGTATACGCCGATGAGCCAGTACGCTGATCCCCGGTCGCTTCGACAGGCGATCAACAGCCGGCTAGGTGTGTTCGCGGAACAGCGGCTGGGGCGTACACCTCACGATCTCAGCCGGCAGTTTGCCTACGACCGTCTTCTCGCTCGCGTCTTCAGTAGTGTGGAGGCCGACCGGTGGGTGCTCAAGGGTTCCACGGCGTTGCTGGCGCGGGTGTCGGGCGTTGCTCGTCACACGCGCGACATAGATCTGTACCGAGAAGGGACCGCGGATTATGGCGCGGCTGAGCGTGGCTTGCGGGATGCCGCGACCATCGACCTGGGCGACTTCTTCCGTTTCACGCTCGGCCGGGCGAGTGCGGTGGCCGGCGCCAGGCGAATCAAGGTGGATGCATTCCTGGGCGCCACTATCTTCTCTCGGTTTCCGGTCGATATTATGACGGGACTGGTTATGACCGCCGAGCCCGATTTTATTGACCCGCCGCTGCCGGAGATCCCAGGGATCCAGCGTGTTCAATATCGTGCCTATCCCCTGTCCGACCACATTGCGGACAAGGTGTGTGCCCTCCATGAGCTACATCAGCGCGGCGAGGCTCCGGATGTCCCGAGCACTCGGTATCGTGATCTGGTTGATTTGGTACTGATTGCTCGCACCTTGTCCGTGGATGCTCCATCACTCATCATCGCCGTGCGCTCCGAAGCAGCACGCCGAGGCCTGGCGCTTCCTGCTACCCTCGCGGAGCCAAGCGGCTACGGATGGGAGAGTGGCTACCAGAAGTTAGCTCGCAGTCTACCGGGCTTCGTGGACCTCGACATCCAATCAGCGGTCGCAACGGTGGGTGCCCTGGTCAATCCAGTATTGTCTGGAACCGCAACAGGAGCTTGGGACTACCACTTGCTGTCCTGGCTCGACGAGGTGTAGGCGGACTATGTAGCCATCGCCTGATGCACGTACATCACCCGCCCGCACCACCCTATCGAGCAATGAACCCGCTACCGGATGACGTGCACGTTGACATCGACCGACACCGCAGACCAGGCGTGGTCCGCGGTACCCGCGGGGACGCCCTCGCGGTGAGCGAGAGCGAGACAGGCTCGGTCGCCAAGCGACAGGCCGGCGGACGCAGTCCGCGGCCAGAGGGTCGCCGCTTCCTCGGCCTGCCTGGAATCGAAGGGGACGATGGTCACCCCGAGAGCCTCGACTTCACTCCGCAGCCCCTGCGTCGCCACCCCGAGCGAGGCCGCCTTCTGCACGGTCTCCGACCAGTTCACCGCGGACATCGCCGCGCGGTCGAGGAGCGGCACCACCTGATCCGCGCCGGCCTCCTGGTTGAGCACAGCGAGCAGCGCCGAGGCATCGAGGACGCACACGAAGGGCCTCACGCCCCCTCGGCCTCACGACGCGCCTCCTGGCGGCGTTCCGCGATCAGCTCCTCGGCCAGGCTCACGTCCCGCGGGACCGCGGCGGCGAAGCGCGCCTGAACCCTCCGGAGCACGGTATCCCGCGGCTCGAACACCAGCCGGCCGTCCTCAACGTGGCCGACCAGGATCTGGCCCGGTTCCAGGCCGAGCGCCCTCCGCATCGCTGCCGGAATGACCACCCGCCCCTGTGGCCCGATCTTCAACTCCGCAACCTCGTCTGCCATCGTGAGCGATTGTGCCACGGCTCGAATAGATGGCACAAATCACGGCGCAGGGCAGGTCCTGGTTGTGCTCGAACCTGTCGCGGTTCTCTCGCTGCCGTCAGTCGACGAGCAGTTGGCTCACAATCCGCTCCTTGATGTTGCGGTCTGTGTCCACCCGCTCCCCGTGCGTCTCCAGATGGTCCGGGCAATCACGTACCAATTGGGCACGCATCATGGAGCGGGCTGCCAGTGGTCAGTGCCTTCCGTCAGGTAAAGCCGGTCTCCACGTCGACCGCCGATCATGCACGTCTCTTTGCGAAATTTTCGATACAATGAAAAGCGAAAGGAGCCGATGATGATTTCCCAGGAGACGCTGCAAAGCGCACGGCGGACGGCAGAGGAACTGCGGCAGCGCGGCCAGCTGGAACGGGCTCAAGCGATCGAGTCGTTGGTCGAAGCGGCGCGCGAGGACGCGATTCCGTCCTTGGATCTCCTTACTAGCCGGGAGGCTGGGGAGTTGGTGGGCGTCACCGGTCAGACCATCAAGAATTGGGTGCGACAGGGACGGCTGGAGGGCTATCGCGTCGGTAGCCGGATCATGATTCCAAAAAACGTGCTGGCCGACTATGTGAGCCGGGCACGCCAATCCCTGGAGCTTGACGCGATTGCAGACGAGGAGGCAGCGGGCCTGGTGGAAGAGGGCCGATGATGGGCCGATCGTGTCCACGGCTCTCGCCGCCGGCGCTGACTGCATTGTCTCTCTGAATACGCGCGACTTCCCTCTCGCCGGCCAGGTCGTCGGCGTGCAGTTCCTCACGCCACCAGTCTTTTTGACCGAACTTATCACGCGCCATCCGGACGCTGACCTCGGCGCCCGTACCGGCCAGGCCGGTCGTCAGTTGCCCTGAGGCACGTTCCGTGAATTAGACACGAGTGGACGAGGCTACGAAGGGAAGTCGGCTACGATGGCTTCGGCTTCGGATTGTCGAGCCTTGTCACCAATCTGCCGGATTCGCTCAGGGTCTCGGGAGGAGAAGGCCTGCTGGGCTTCTCTGAAGCGGGCCACAAACTCCTCACGGTGGTTGGCCACGTAATCACCAACACTACGTGCAGTCTCGGTTGCTCCGACAGGAGTAGGATGCAGCTCAGCGAGTTGGGCTGCAGACTCATCCACATCTTGGCCGACGATCGGAATCGGTTTCTGCCTGGTGTCCACGTAGGTTATACCAATCCGTCTTGCTCCCGCCGCATTTCCCGGCGGGAGACGACGCGCTTGGTACGCAATCCATCGCGAACCGGCGAATCACTTTTACGGCACCAGCAGACGGGTTTGGTATTACCTCTCAGTCGATGATACACGGTTACCTGGTTGCACAGTACGCCTCATTACCTCACGATTTGCACTTCGTCTACACCTCAAGGATTTCTACCTGCTCCCCTAAAGATCGCGTCGAGTACGGGACGACAGGCGTAGACACGACCCTTTTCCTTGCCTGTAATCTCGTAAAGGATGTCGCGCTCCTGAAGGAGGTCAACTCCCTTCTGGGCCGAATGACGTGCCATCCTTGCTTGCTGCGTCACCTCACTGAGGCTAAGAACGGGGTGTTGGAAGAATGCATCCAACACTGCGGTGAGCGATGCTCGTCGGCTCACATTAGTGATGTCATGGTGCAAACGGTGTCTCAGGTCAAGAATAGTGTGCGTAAATGTTCGTGTCTCAATAGCCTGCTGCTGGATGCCCTCGGCAAAGTATCCGACCCACTCGTCCCACGCGCCATGCTCGCGCACATCTTGTAAGCGCTGGTAGTAGATAGATCTGGTGCGCTCAAAGTACACGCTTGGGTAGATCAGCGGCGCGCTCAACAGGCCCGATTGGATCATCTGGAGAATGACGATCAGCCTACCGACTCGGCCATTACCATCGTTGAATGGGTGTATCGTTTCAAATTGGTAATGAGCAAGAGCGCACTGCACCACGCGAGGATCGTCGTTCTCACGGTTTATATACTGTTCTAGCTTCTGCATGAGCTTGGGAACCTCAGCGGGGCCTGGCGGAATGAATACGGCCCTGTCGATGGGGTCGTCAGGGCCGGATCCGATGTAATTCTGTTGCCCCTTATAGCGACCGGCGCCGGTCTCACCGCGCACGCCACGCAGCAGACGGGCATGGAGACCAAGAATTAATGACCCTGCCAGCGGTCGCTTTTGAATCTCCTTGTAGCCCCATTCAAGAGCCTCGCTGTAGTTGGCAACCTCGCGCGTCTCTGATCGGTTGGCGTAATGAGAGGCCTGAAAACGCACCAGCTCGTCAGCAGACGTGATGGTGCCTTCAATGGTGGAACTGGCCAGAGCCTCGCGCTGGAGGGAGCTGTAGATGAGAAGATTCGCATTTGGCAGCAGAGTCCGGCACATCTCGACCTGTCCTAGCAGATGCGTCGCTTCTTCGACTCTCCTCTGCACATCGCGAGACAGGGTTGCCCGAGGTGGCAAGGAATCTGGGATGAAGGTGTCAATCCCCTGTAGGGTTCTCGTGCGGGTTCCTGGAATGGCCATGCGTCATCGCTCTGCTATTGTTGGAAATCGGCGTTCTTCAACAATAGCACAACTCGTGCGGCACAAAATGACGATAGCCCGCGACTACAACCCTTGACTCTCGCGCCACCATGGCTCGAAAGGAGTAGGCGACCTCACTTTTTCGGCCCATTGTGCGGCCCGAGCATCCAGGCTATAGTTGACGGAGAGCTACGCCTGGCTACGGACCGTTGCGTCCGTGCAGGCGAAAGTGTACAGGTGGGAGCAGGGCCCGAAACGGCAAGGGGGAGAGGACATGACCGTACGTCGATGGCTGGTGTTTGGTGTCGCGTTGGTGGCGCTGCTCAGCGGTGGGATGACGCCCACCGTTTCCCGGGCCGCGGGGACCAGCGGCCCTCATCCAGGGATCGGTTCGCAACCGGCCATTCAGCAGGGCCGCCATCTGACCATGGCGCAGCTGCCGGCCGGCCTGGCCCGCGTCTGGCGACAGACGGTGCTGCGAGACCATCTGACCGGGTCTAGCCCGGGTCATACCGGCGCCGCACGCCTCGCCGCACCTGCCCTTTCCAGCTTCGCCTCCACCTTCGCTGCCTCCGGGCCGGCCCTCCGTCCCCTGGCTGGCGCCGCCGGCTGGACCTTCAGCATGACCCTCACCGGCTATGGCCGCAGCACCCTCCATCCGGTGCAGCGGGCGCGGCGAACGTCCCACGCCGGCCTGACCACCTACCGCCATGGCCGGCTGCTGGAGTGGTATCGAACCACCGCCAGCGGCCTGGAACAGGGCTTTACTTTGCCAGCCGCCCCAGCGCATGCCGGGCATGGCCCGGTGGTCCTTTCGCTGCATATCGGCGGCAACCTCCATGCGGCGCCGGCAGGCAATGAGGTAGTACTTGCCAGCAGAACCGGGGCCGCGGTGTTGCACTATGGCGGACTGCGAGCGACGGACGTCCGAGGGCGAACGCTGCCGGCACATCTGGCGGTGATCGGGGACAGCGTGCGGCTGGTGCTGAACGATCGTGGGGCACAATACCCGCTCCACATCGATCCCTACCTCCAGGCCCAGAAGCTGGTGGCCTCCGATGCGGCCGCCGGTGACGAGTTTGGGCTCTCTGTTGCGCTGAGTGACGACGGCAACACGACGCTCATTGGCGCGGGCAACAAGACCGTGAACGGACGGACGCAGGCCGGCGCTGCGTACGTCTTCGTCCGTCCCTCGGGAGGAACCACCTGGAGCCAGCAGCAGGAACTGACCTTGCCCGACGCGGCCAGTAACGATGGCTTTGGGAGATCCGTGGCACTGAGCGGCGATGGCAACACAGTGCTCATTGGCGCGTACAACAAGACCGTCAACGGGCAGCAGAGCGCCGGTGCCGCCTACGTCTTCGTCCGTCCCTCGGGAGGAACCACCTGGACTCAGCAGCAGGAGTTGACCGCGTCCGATACGGCCAGTAACGATCAGTTCGGGATCTCCGTGGCGCTGAGCGGCGACGGCAACACGGCGCTCAGTGGGGGGGCCGGTGCTGCCTACGTCTTCGTCCGTCCCTCAGGAGGATCCGCCTGGACCCAGCAGCAGAAGCTGACCGCGACCGACGCCGCTAGGTACGATGGCTTCGGGAGCTCCGTGGCACTGAGCGGCGATGGCAACACGGCCCTCATTGTCGCGTCCAACAAGACCGTCAACGGGCAGGGGTATGCCGGTGCGGCGTACGTTTTCGTCCGTCCCTCGGGAGGAACCACCTGGACTCAGCAGCAGGAGTTGACCGCGTCCGACGCCGCTGGTGACGATTACTTTGGGAACTCCGTGGCACTGAGCGGCGATGGCAACACAGTGCTCATTGGCGCGTCCAACAAGACCGTCAACGGGCAGGGGTATGCCGGTGCGGCGTACGTTTTCGTCCGTCCCTCGGGAGGAACCACCTGGAGCCAGCAGCAGGAGTTGACCGCGTCCGATACGGCCAGTAACGGTCAGTTCGGGAGATCCGTGGCACTGAGCGGCGATGGCAACACGGCCCTGATCGGAGCACCCTACAAGACCGTGAACGGTGTTGACAGCGCAGGTGCGGCCTACGTCTTCGTCCGTCCCTCAGGAGGATCCGCCTGGACCCAGCAGCAGAAGCTGACCGCGACCGACGCCGCTAGGTACGATAGCTTTGGGACCTCCGTGGCACTGAGCGGCGAAGGCAACACGGCACTTATCGGTGCATCTGGATATGGGGGCGATGCAACGTACACCGAAACCCTGACCGGCACGAGAGCCGCCCTGAGCGGCCGGCCCACGGGGTGCGCCAACGGGTCCACGTCCTCTGTCACCGTCGCCCTCACCCCCACGGCGGGAGCAACGGGCTCCGCCTAGAAACTGTCTGAAAAGGGTCATGAGCGAGCCAGACGACGGAGCATGATCCGCGACATGGTGATGTAAATGAGTGCCTCGCCCGTTGCCGGGAGCCGTTCGTAGTCCTTACTGAGGCGCCGG
>JAABUJ010002253.1_pt1 | contig 24484 bp, 19 predicted proteins | sample 5559131 | NCBI WGS metagenome assembly JAABUJ01 (sample SAMN10711875, study PRJNA513366) | rock metagenome | isolation source: Antarctica rocks | place: Antarctica: Victoria Land, Mt New Zealand nord | collected 2016-01-07
GCCGGTGATCGTGGCGAGCCGGTTACGCAAAGGATCAGCGAACTCTGCCCGGGGCGCCGCCCGGCTGGTCGCCGACGCGCTGCACACCGCCCGGGCGGCCGGCGCCGGTGGCCCCGGCGGCACCGGCCTGGTGCTGCTACGCGCCGACTCGGCCTACTACAACCACGATGTGGTCGCCGCGGCCAGCCGGGCCAGCGCCCGCTTCTCCCTCACCGCCCGGGCCAGCCCGGCGATCAGCACCGCAATCGCCAGCATCGACCCGGCCGCCTGGACGGCGATCCACTACCCCAACGCGGTCTTCGACCAAGACGAGCAACGCCTGATCAGCGACGCCGAGATCGCCGAAGTGCCCTTCACCGCGTTCACCTCCCGGCGCAAGTGCGACCACGTCACCGCCCGGCTGATCGTGCGCCGGGTCAAACGCCTCAACCCCACCAGCACAACCATCAAGACCTCGGCCGATGACGGCGAGCAGGGCGAGCTGTTCACCCTCTACCGCTACCAGTTGAGTCGGCCTGCGGCGCGGTGCCGGAGTTGCCGCCGGACCGTTTCCCCAGGCCGCTCGCCGAACCCGCCGTGCGGATCTCTCCGCAACGGGCTCTCCACGGTCGCTGCCATCAGGGTTGGTTGGGCAGGTTCCACGGGTTGGGGATCGTGTTGACGCGACGAAAATTGCGAGAGGAATTGGCGTGACAGGGTTTGCCGCCGATGGGCTGGGAGCCTCTTGTGCTCTTTCGAACGCCGTGCGCCGCTGTACCGGGTCAGGGGGCTGAGATGGCCTGGTGGGAAGTCTCGCTCCTCGTGGCTTCATATCTTATGATCGTCGCGACGTTCATCATTGTTGACCGTCGGTCAAAGTGAACATTGGGAGTGTTGAGACGGGGTGCCCCGGGCTGGCTGAGCCGTTATAGGCGGAAGCACTCATCCGAGGGGCTGTGATGCCGAGTGTCGCTACCAGTACGAGGGTGAAGCCGGCAGTCATTGCTGCTAAGCGCGCGAGGTCGGTCCTATGAGCTTCGATGGGTGTCAGTGACACTCGCACTTCGGCCGAATAGGCACGGTCGTTTCGGCGCCCGGCCTTCCGCCTCAGGTCGGTGCTCATGGCGGTTGGGTACCGACGGCAGGGCGGTGCTGCTGCAGCTGACCGGCAGGGCTCTAATCTTTCGGTACTGTGCCCAGCGTTATCAGGCGTAGGCCAGAACGGACACCTAGCATAAATGATAGTGCTAAGTCGGTCCTCCGCCGTCCCCAGCCTTGCTCTGCCCTTTTCTGCCGGAACTGATCAACGAAGAGCTGTTCCCGCCTCGGGGCGTCCTCGAAACTCATGCTCGGCTCCCACCAATTAAACTCGCGATGCCTTCACCGGCTCCACAAGCAAGGCCCGTAAAGGCGCCAACTACTCCACCACCTGCTCCGACAGCTCCGCCGGTGACAATCGCTTCGCCAACTCCCGGCAGGTACGCCGCCGAGGTGTCCGGCGGAGAAACGATTGATCCAGGGAGTACGACGTGGACGGCGCGGCCGGTGCTTCACCATTATCGCGTCCAGCGGGACGTCTCGCCGGCCGCCAGCTGGTCCCGCGACTGTCCACCTCGCCCTGCCGCACAGTCGCCGCATTGCTTCCGTTCGGGTATGCGGCGTACCTGCGCCTTGCGCACCTTGCCCGGGACGGCGGGGACAGCCACCTTGGGGGAGCTGCTGAGGCACGTCCCACGGTAGCGGGGGACCCTTGGCCTCCGCCGATACTCGGTGGCGTTGACAGGTTGGGGAGGTGGTGGCGGGCATGGTCCTGCCGATGGATCCTTGGGGCATGCGCGCGCGACTGATGCTTGCTCCTCGGTGGGTCCTCGCCATGTACTACGGCGTCCTTTTCGGCGTTTTCATGGGCTTGTTCACCGGGATCCGTGCTGACAGCGTGCTCGGCGGGGTTGTCGCCGGCCTCCTCGAATGACTGATCTTCGGCGCGATCATGACGGCTTTCACGACCCGGATGCGGGACCGGATGCGGGTGCAGATGGGGGGCCTGTCGCCTGAGCGGCTTCGCATTGCGCGGAAGTCGTCCTGGCATGGGCCGATTCCCGCTGACCTGGCCGTTCGGGCGGATGCCCTCGTCCTCGCTCGCGAGACGCTTCGCCAAGCCGAACGTTTCCGGTGGGTCGGGGTTGGGCTGTTCGGCGTCTTCCTGGCTCTCCAGATCGCGCTCGTGGCCACCGGGACCTACTCCTCCGCCTGGACCATCCCCGTGTTTCTCATCCTCGTAGCTTTGTACGCCCGCTGGCCGGGACACATGAAAAAGCGCGTCGCCCTGCTCGAGCAGCCGGCATGATCGGCGGTGTCACCCGCGCTGACCGCCGCGATTGACAAGCCGTTAGGGGTACGGGCCAGCAACGTCGCGCGGCTGCGATCTGTTCGGAGTCAGTGGCGCTATCCACTGCCTCCCGGCACTCGAGGCGCCTGGAGCCTGGCCCGGACGAGTTCACTGAAGACAGCTGGCCGTAGGCCCGGGCTGCGCGTCGTTAGGGGTGCGTGGTGTCGAGCAGGGGTGCGTTGTGTCGACCAGCGAGCGCCGCGCCAGCAACCGGCCCACCGCGGCGCCATCAGCCTGGCACGCCGCCTGGACCTCGAGCCGGCCGGCACGGCAGTGTCACCCGAGGCACCGCGAAAGCCGCTGTCATCAGCGACGGTCGGAGGCGAACGTGCCGCCAGCGGCCCTCGGACCCTCGGAGATCATCGGTGAGCAGTTCAGCGCTGCCGGGGAGCCAGGCATGGCGCCTGATTGTGATCATGGTGTTCCTGGCCTTGCTCATCATGGGGATCGGCCTGGCCCTGCGAGAACAGATCGGGGGCAAGCTCCCGGAGCGCGACCTGCTGCGCCGACGGACCGCGGGGCTCAGCGCAGCGGACCGCTGGAAAGTGCGCCGAGCCGTGCAGAAGGGCCGAGCCGTCGGCGACCCGGCGCTCGCCGCCGCCGCCGTGGCCCGGGCTCGCTTCGGGCGCGCCTACGGGCGGCGCTTAGCCCCAATACCGTTCAGTTAGAGTAATGGATGGCGTAGGTTGCAGCTCTGTCGGGCTGAGGCCACGTTGCGTGGTGTGCGCGTTTGACGTGCCACTTGACGTACTTGCGCTTGATGACGCGCGGTGCTGAGCGTCGGCGTCGGCTGGGGTTGAGCCGCCTGAGTAGTCGCTGGAGGAAGTCGAGCCAGCCGGGGCTGTCGCTGCCGTGTTGGTCAGGGGGGAAAAGCGCCCGGGTGGGCGAGGGTCTGGCGGGTGATTCGTAGCGCGGCGACGAAGCTGATGCGGTCGGGGTCGTGCCCGGAGTGGGTGGCAGCTTCGGCCATCAGGGAGCGGATCGCGTAGTGGCAGCACAGGTGGCCCCAGATCTCCTGGAGCACCAGGTCCGGGGACTTTGAGCGGAGCACGGTGCGTGGTCCACGCTGGTGGGTCTTGAGTTCGTCGAAGGTCAGCTCGACCTCCCACCGTTGCGTGTAAGCAGCGGCCAGGTCGACCGCCGATACCTCGTCCGGATTGGTCAGGGTGGTGAAGAGCCGGTAGGTGTCTGGGTTCTCGCGGCCGTCGTCGATGGTGTAGTCGATGACCCGGACCAGCATCGGTTCCTGGCGGCGTTCCGCGGCGGGAATGGTGCCACGCAGGTGGGCCAGCCAGGAACCGTCGGGCAGGTCTTTGACGTGGCTGGGTTGGGGGGCGGATTTGTCGGTGCGGATCCGCCACAACAGGTCGGCTCCGGTCGCGATCGCCTTGCGCCACAGGGCGTAGGAGAAGAACCCGCGATCTGCCAGCAGCAGCATCCCCGCCTCCAGCCGGCCCAGGAGCGGCTCGGTCAGCGATGCCTCGGACTGGGAGTACTTGCCGATCTCGGCGGCGAACACCGCGTGCGTGCCGCACTCGGCCATCGCCACCACCCGGGCCTGGGGGAACGCCGCCCGCTCCCCCTTGTTGACCCCGGGCCGCCCGAAATGCTCATCGTTCGCGGTCGTGTCAGCGACATCGAGACACATCCCGTCGATCGCGACCAGCCGGCGATCGGCCAGCCACACCCCGGGCGTCTGGTCACCCCCAATCGGCTTGGCGACCCGCTCGAACAACGCCGCCAACGGCTCGGCGCCCAACCGCGCCCGCGCCTGGAAGATCGCTGACTTGCTCGGCGGCGCGTACGTATCGGTCCACCCCGAAGCCCACGAGAGCCCGTCCGTCAGCTGAGCGAGCACATCCTCGTAGGACCCCTCGGAGTACAGCGCCATCCCGATCGAGAAATAGGCCATCACCCTTGCCGGCAACGAACGGTGTCGCTGCTCGGTCCGGCCGACCTCCGCGATCACTTCATCGACGAGCTCCGGCGGGAACACCCGAGTCAGCACCCCCACCGACACGAGATCAGACAAACGACGTTCGGTCTCCGGCTTCTTCCATCCAGCACGCGGCATACCGCCAAACTACACCGGTGTCATCTTAACTGAACGGTATTGGGGTTAGGCCGTGTCCCGTGCAGAGGCCAAGCCCCACTGCAAGAGCGGGGTCAGCGCCCTCACGGAGCAGCTCAAGCGCCCGAGTGTGTCGTCCGTACACTACGCACGGTCAGAACTGGATTCACGGCCGGAACGTTGGGTCGCATGCTCATGAAGGGACCCTACCATTCGCGTTTGCTTCGCAATTGGCGCTTACCCACCTAGCATGGGGGGTGCGCAGGTGCATACGGAGGCGCTCGCGCAAGCCTTGGAGCGCCGCGCTGCCGTCTGTCCCGAGGTGGTTCACCTATGGCGGACGTCTAGAACGGACTGGCTGCGAGCTAGTACGCGCGATCTTATCGCCGGGAACGAGAGGACAGCTGACGCGGGTCTGCCCGTCACGACAGTTGGGCTTGCAAGCCCGTGGACTCTTCGCGACCGAGCGGTTGCTTTCTCGTACCCGATACTTCGCCGCGCCAGCGCTGACTACTTTGCGGGCCGCCTGGCACTCCCCGCTTCCAACAGCGATATCGTCCACATAGTGCGGCTCGGACGGGAGCACCTGGCGGTCGCTGCGTATAAGGACGCGCGGCGCCGCCGAGTGCCCGTGGTCATCACGCCGAATCACCACCCGCGTTGGTCTGGGCTTCGACCCGACCCCGTCTGGCGGCATCTCTACCGCTCATGCGATGCGCTATTCGCATTAACGCATGCGGAGAAGGAGATGCTTGTCGCGCTTGGCGCGAATGCGAGTAGCGTGCACGTGACCGGCATTGGTCCTTTGCTGTCGCAGTCTGTCATCGGCCGCGATAAACTTAACGACCAAGTCGGTACCAACAGGTACTTACTGTTTCTCGGTCAACAGCTGCGGTATAAGCGCGCCGACGTAGCAATCCGTGCTTTTTCGCTGCTACAGGAGGAACACACAGACGTTGACTTGGTTTTCGCGGGTCCCCCTGCTGAGGCGACTGGCGACCTGGTTCGCCGCCTGGGTCTCGTGGCACGAGTGCACCAGCTCGGCGTGGTCAGCACCCAATTAAAGACCGGCTTGCTGAGTCACGCCGTAGGGCTCCTGCATCCTTCCAGCCAGGAAAGTTTTGGTGGCGTGCTGGTCGAAGCAGCCAGCGTCGGACTCCCCTACGTGTGCGCCGACACCCTCCAGCTGCGAGAAGTCACCCGCACGTTGGCATGGGGGACGGCAGTCGCGACAACGCCAGAGGCGTTCGCGAAGGAAGCGCGACGTATGCTCGTGCAGCGCCCCTCGCAAGCGGAACGCGCCGCGGCCGCTGCCCGCGCGGCTGGCCTGTTCAGCTGGGAATCGCTCGCCAAACAATACGAAGGCATCTACGCAACACTGGTCGGTAACGAGAGGTAGCGAGAAGTGTCGATCCCTCCTCCGGCGCTCGGCGTCAACGAGCGTTACACCCGTCCCTGGTCGGTCCCTCGCCCCGGGACCTTGCAGGAACTCTGGCCTCGTTCGATTCGCGGCGCCGTTGTCGAACTGGGCGCCGCAAGCGGACGCAACGCGGCGCTGCTCCCAGCCGGGACGCCTTACTTTGGGTTGGAGGTCGACGACGCGCTTGCCGCAGAGGGAGTCTCCAAAGGGCTTGCGATTGGCCTGTGTGACCTCGACAAACCCAAAGACGTGCAGCGGCAAGCTGAGGTTCTTTCCGGAGCCGAAACAATTCTGGCGCTCGACGTCTTGGAGCACTTGCAGGACCCAAGGACAACTATTCGGCAGGTTCTGGCGCTACATCCGATAGCACATCGCTGGATCATATCCGTACCCAATGCAGTCTTCCTGTCTGCTCGACTTGAAGTGTGCTCCGGCCATTTTCCTAGGCGTACTTCCGGTCTCTTCGACGAAACACACCGTCAGTTTTACGACCGCCAAACGTTGCACTCGCATTTGCTCGCTCCCTTTCCCGACTGCAGCGCGACTGTCGTGGGCACAGCTTTACCCGTCGGAGGTGAGCGACTCGCGCGGTGGTCTGCAACATCGCGTCTGGTTCCTGTGGCTGAGCGGTTCGCTGCCTGGACCGCTCGCGTTCGTCCGCAGATCTTTTCCTACGAGTGGCTGGCTGTGGTCGATGTCCCGACCTGAAGACCCTGCGGTCCTTCGACCTTCAGCGGCCTCTCTGAGGGTCCGGGGGTCTCAACCCTACGGAAGCACGTTCGGTGGTGGCCAACGCCGCGGCGGTGAAGCCGCCCGAGAACTACCCGGTGTCGGCGGCTTGCACCAGGATGCTTCCAACTCGGGGGCCCTGCGCCCGGGGTCACGGCGAAACCAGAGCACGAGCAGGTCTTCTCAGAGCTCCCCGCCCCTAGCACTTTCCGTACTTGTCGGCGTTGTCATTGGCTACGCCGCTTTCGGGAAGACTTTCTCCTATGTTGGGGTTGCGCCAATATATGTAGGGGAAGTGACTCTACTTGCTGTGACTTTGCTCCTATTGGTATCCGGCGGCCTGTCCTTCCGTGGCTTTCGTGGGCTTTCCATTAGGCTCGCATGCGGACTCGGCCTCGTGCAACTGACTCTGCAGATCATAGGCGGCACTCAAGCCTCAGAGGCACTCCGAAACTTTTCGGTGTTGTATTACGTCTGGTTTGCTGGACTCGCATATTCAGCCGTTCGGCACCCGCGTTGGGCCTGTGCAGAGCCTAATCCAAGAATGCTCGGCTCCATTGGAACCTGCATATTACTCGGTTTAGCGACCTCCAGCCTACTCAGCTTCGTGCTTGGCTCCAAGTTGCCCGTTATTCCCGGCGCTGGAGTCCCGTTGTTCTCGTTCAAACCAACCGATGCCGGGGTGATCCTTCTCGCGCTCCTGGTCCTTTGGCTACGGCAGGCGATGCCGTCCTGGACCGTTGTACTCATAGCACCATTGCTTATTGTGTCGATCGCAGTCAGTCGGTCGACGCTTCTTTGTGCGCTTGCCGTGCTCGTGCTTGTCTGTCGGTCCTCCCGACGACTCTTCCAGTTGTCCGCACTGCTCGCCGCGGCTCTATTGCTCTTAACCCTTACAGGTGCAAGTTTCGTCGTGAACAATCGAGAGGTGAGCGTCAGGCAAATACAGGCAAATGCACTAAGCGCCATAGGCATTCGCGCTAATCCGGATTTGGCCCCCGTTCTGAACGATAATGTCAACTTCCGGCTTAATTGGTGGCACGCCATCGTTTCCGACGCGTCCTCAGTCAACCACGTCTTAGAAGGGGACGCGTGGGCCACCAACCTCGCCGACAAGTACGGTTTCCAAACGAGCGTCGTCGGCGGCGGTCAGAGTGCGTTACGCCACCCGCACAATGTGTTCTTTGGCCTTCTAGGTAGGGCTGGGTGGCTGGTTGCAACCTTCTACGTCTGGTTCCTACTGTCGTTCACCAGCAGAGTGCTGTTCACGATCCGGCGCTTGCCCGGTTCAGCCGCCTCCCGGATACTGCTCCTGGAAGTGGTCGCGGTCGTGTGCATTGCTGGCATCGTCAACGGATCGACCGATGTTTATCTGGAGAGCCCCCAAAATGCTATACCTTTCTGGGTTATGGTAGGAGTCGGCGCCGCTTTCATGGGAAAGAGACTCGTCGCGCCAGAAGAACGTCAGGGCTGAGTCCGCAAGTCAAGCCGCCGCCGGCCGCGACGCCCGCGCATAACCAAGGGTCCAGCCGAGCAGCGTCGCGGCACCCCCTAGCGCGCAACCCCAAGCGGCCCCCGACGCGCCGACTGCGGCCGCCCCCACAGCAGGTGCCACGACCGCGATTGGCGCCAAATACAAGCGCACAACCAGGGCGCGTTTCAGTGCCAGCATCGCACGAAGGCCTAGGAGCGGCCCGATACTCGCACTATTAAGCAAAAAGTAGACGGCGAGCGGAACGAGGACCGGCTGGCTGGTCTCTAGCGCTCTACCAAGCACGGCCTGCAGCCACCTGGGACCGAGCAGTGCAATGAATGCCCAGATACAGGAAACCGTCGCCATCGCGACTGCGATGGAACAGGATGCGGCAGTGACCGATTGATGTTGGATCACCCGTCGTCGCATCACTGGAATCAATGAGTAGGAAAGACTCTGCGCTAAGACGCTGATCGGGCCCAAGACCACAAGCCCGGCGCGCAGGCTGCCCGCGACGTCAAGGCTGAAGAGCAGCCCTATGAGCAACAGGGCTACCTGCGTGGGACCCAGGGCAAGCACTGCGTCCGCGGCTAGAAGTCGCGACGTCGGCCAAAATGTCTTCAGGTATTGAAACCCCGCGTGAACACCGATGCGGGCTCGGGTCATATTCCATCCCCATAGGGCTGCCACTCCGGCTGCTAGCCCCCAAGCGCAAAGCAAGGGCAGCAAATCCGCTCTACCCAAGGCAAACAAAGTGGCGAAGAACGCAGTTTGCAGCGCCAACCAGAGGGCGTCAAGGGCCGTGGCTTTGGCTGGTTGTTCTGCGGCGAAGAACCACAAGCGGTACGTATCTTGTAGCATCAATCCAGGCATGAACAGGGCGAGAACCGCCATTGCCGGCAGTAGCTGACCGCCAACAACCAGCGCGACTAGAATAGACAGAACGGCGAGAGCAGAGCCGGCCAAGGCCGTCGCGCCCGACACTGCCGAGCAAGTGGCAATGGACGTGTCGCGTCTATTCGCAACGACAAGCAGCAACGGCTCGCCGCAGGCAGCCCGAGCAACGACAAGACCGAGTGTGTAGTAAGCAAGCACAACCCCGAGGACCCCGAGCACGCTGGCGGCAGAGGACCTCGCGACAAGCAAAGCTAGTAGAAGGTTACTGATGCTAGTCAGGCCTTGATCCAAGATCGCCCAGGACATCCGACCAAGTATCCGCGACACGCGATGAGAACTTGAACTCAGACACACCCCAGGAGACCTGTTTTGCCTCTTCCTGTGCTGGCGCTCTACCATGCCGAAGGGGCGGTGTATCGCCGGCGCCACGTCACGCTGTTAAGCCCCTAAGTCCGTGGAGGATCAGTTGCGTCTTGCAGTCACCCGTTCGCGCGTTCGCGCCGTCTCGGCCAACCTTACGTCGCGGGTCCCGGAAGGGATACTCATGTGGCTGCGGCAGGGGTATGCGAGTAGCTCGCGCGGGTCCGCTCGGGCTGGCGCCATTGGCCTCCTTCTTGAAGTTGTTCGGCATGGCGGGGTTCCAGCAACCGTTACACAGTTCTTCGTGGGTGACGAACCCCGAGTGGCCCTTGTCGCGGGCGACAGCGTCGTTCTGCAGCGTCTATATTGGTTCGGGGATCGAGGCTGGGAACCGGACGTCGTGCGCTGGTGGAAGGAGTGCCTCCGCTACGCAACAGTGGCCGTCGAAGTAGGCGCTAACGTCGGTTACTATGCGGTCGTAGCTGGATGTGCGTGGCCAGAGCTGCGGTACGTAGCAGTTGAGCCCCACCCGGTTTCGGCGTCTATACTTCGCAACAACTTGGCTCTGAACGGTCTGCATCACGTGGAAGTCGTCGAAGCGGCGGCAGTGCCGGGAAGTAGCCATGAAGTAGAGCTGGTTATCCCCAGGGAAGACCACTTTCAGGCACCAGCTGGTGCCTTCGTAGTTGCCAACTCTGAATTGTCGCGTGACTACTCGGAATCACAAGCCGTCATGGCAGTCAACCTGGCCGGGCTGCTTGGGGGCGTTGACGTTATCAAGCTAGATGTTGAAGGTCAGGAGTTTGAGTTGCTGCAGAGCGTGAAGCAGGTGCTTTACGCAAATAACGCGGTGGTACTGGTCGAACTCCTGGATGACGCCCGGAGCTTACGGGTTCTAATTGCTGAGTTTTGCCAGAATGGATACACTGCGACTCGCCCTGAGGATGGCGCGTTGAGACGGTTGTCTGTGGCAGAGGTGCGGGACGCTAAAGTGGCTGATAGGGGCGGTAACAGGGACGTTATCCTGCTGCCCGCCGAGCACCCGCTGCTTGGAGTTACTTGCGAATGAAGGCCCAGGTCGGACCGGCAAGCTGGATGGTCGCCATTATTAGTTACAACCGCTACGATTTAGTTCGTGTTGCCGTGCTGGCCTACCACAACCAAACAATGCCTCCTGGGAGGATCGTCGTCCTGGACAACAGCGACTCACCCCAACCCGCCGAGCTAGAGGACCTTCCTGTCGAGTACGTTCTCGCACACAAGTCAGGCCGGAACTCGGGTTCAGCTGGCGGCTTCGCTGCGGCTATGGACATTGCTGCTCGAGAAGGGGTCGAACGAGTGGTGCTTAGCGACCAGGACGCCACGCCCCAGATTGACATGCTGGAAGCCATTTGGAGAGTGGCGCAACAATATCCGGATTCTGTTGTGGCGCCCTTCACGGTCGACCCGCGGGACAACCGCGTGATGCCGGCGTACCCAGCTTGCCCTCATCGGCCAGGTGTTGGCCTGCCTCTCTTACCGAATCGTCAGGAGATTGGTCGCAGTTTGGGCTGGAGAGTAGTCGGTGACGCAGTGCCAACTCTAGAGGTCATGCACCAGATGGCAGACGCGCAAGATCACGGCGTTGCGCGTACGCCGCTTGTGCCACCGCAGGGCGTCTCTATACCGCGGGCCGTGCTGCTAGCAGTCGGACCCTTCAACGCAGACTTCTACATTGGGCATGAAGACTACGAGTGGTGCGCGCGTGCTCACGACGCGGGTGTTGACATCTTGCTCCCACTTGACGCGGTCGTGCACCATCACTTGGCTTGGCACAAGGTAGTCCAGGCACTTATGTTTGAGTGGAGCATCCCAGATTACAACCATGTGAGGCATGAAGCCACCCTGAGGAACTCACTGATTCTTGCGCGTCAGCGGCTCACAGGATCGCTCCTGCTTTCATGGCTAGCTCGCGAGTGCTACAAGACAATGGGCTATATCTTCTTTGGCCCCGGCGGGGCCATCGAGCGCTTGCGGAGCACCTCGCGGGCTCTGGCGGCAGGGATGCGGCCGGTTGCGTCAGGCCACAAGCACCCGTAATGTCTAAAGCTTGGACCGTGACCTGAGTCTTGATCCTGTCTATTATGGCGTTTCGTGATGGTTTTGGCTTGGCTCTTGCCGGATTGCCCGGTCTGCTTCGCTCTGGGCCTTCCTTTCGGTCGGACCTCTAGGGATGCGGCTCGCGGTTAGCCCGCTGGGGGAACCCATCCTCCACAACCGTGGCCCAGGCGGGACCCGTCAAGGATCGCTGCCTAACGACCAGCGAAGTGGCAAGACATGGGCTAGCGCTGGGCTACCGCCTTTTACTCCTGCCCCCGGCTCTCACCGCGGCCGCGAGGAAGCCAACATTTCCAAACAAGTAGCGCCGCCAAAGCCTACGAGGCTCCGCGCAAAGCCGATAGAGCCACTCAAGCCCGCTTGTTTGCATCCACCTTGGAGCCTGTCTTTGCACGCCGGCAACGAAGTCGAAGGCAGCCCCGACGGCCACGAACACAGCTTCCGTCTCCGATGCCAGGCGCGCTGATTCCCAATCCTGCTTCGGAGTACCGAGCCCCACCCAGATGACGTGTGCTTTCGAGTTGACGATCTTGCGAACCTGGTCGTGTCGCTCGTCGTCTGTCAGTGGGCGGTACGGAGGGCTGGCGGAGCCCTGGATGTGCGCACTTGGAAAGCGGTGCATGAGCTCGGCGCGCAACCTCTCCAGCACATCTGGACTCGAGCCGAGCAGGTAGTGACGGAGGCCAGCGTCTTGCCCCTTGAGGAAGACGTCTAAGAACAGGTCGGGACCGTACACCCGGTCACTTCCCAACTTGAGGTGGCGATGCCGGACCTTATTCGCCCAAACGACGGCCTTCCCGTCGGGAAAGTTAATGCTGGACGCCTGCAGCACCTTCAAGAAGGCTACGCTCTTGTCCGCGAGCGCAAGGGTATAAGCATTGCACAGGTGGACGTCGACGCCCCGATCTTTCGAGGCAAGGGCGAGGCGGATGACCTCTGCCGAAGCCTCAGTCGGTGTGCATACGGCAATTGGTACGCGCGCACAGTCGACCACTGGGAAACGGGATCGTGGCTGATTGGTCATCGTCCAATCCTGACAAACTTGATCAGTGGGGCCCTCTGCATCTCCGGCACCTGCCCTGCTGATGCTGGCGCCAGCGCGGTGGGGCGGCCATCGCGCTGGACCACCTCGACGCCACCGGAGACAGGCACAGGCGGAAGACACGTTAGTAACGCCTGCAGCAGTGAACGATAGCTGTGGGACAAGTCGCCGTTGTCGTGCAGGTGGTGGCTCACGCCGCCGCCATCAGGGTGAGCGTGGGCGAACGCGACACACGTGTGCGGCTCTCCGAGGACCTCTACTCGGCCCAGCGGGCCACCGTCGCCGGAATAGGTCAGCAACGAGCAGTGCGGTGGTATGTCGATGTGCCCGCGCTGCGGCTTTCTTGGAACGAGTCTCGTCAATGTTGTTCACTCTTGCAGATCTCAATAGAAGCGACACCCTGATAAGAAGCCGCAGGCGGCACTCCGATCGCCTTTAGGATCGAGGGGGCGGTGTCAAGGACGCTAACGAGTTCCCGCCTGGCGTCCTCACGAACTCCCTCACCGGTCGCAATGAAGATGCCCTCGGGAACGTGGTAGGCCGTGTTGCCCCCGCCCATCCGTCGCCGGATACTTACGCCGAGCTCATCAATAGTTCCCTCAAGTACAATGGAATTTCCAGGCAAATAGCGAATCAGTTTTGTGCGCGGCCGGCCCCACCCGCTCTGATCAATCGCAAAGCTGATGGTTTTACCCACGACACGAATGTCGTTGAACAGCGCGCCCTGCTGGGTCCTGACGCTGCCCAAGCGCGCAATTGCGTCTCTCGCGGAATCGGAACTACGAAATTGTAGAGTGGTCCTCGGATACATGGCGCTGCCAACCTCGGCGTCAATCCCTAACGCTGCAGAAAGCCGGGCTGGGTCGTCGAGAACAAATGTTTCATCTATGTCCTCCTTGTCGATAGCGAACTGACCCATCGACGAGGCAATGATTATAAGCACATCGGGACGGTGCTGCATCCACAGCAGCATGCCTCGCAGCTGCCGGTCAAAGATATCCATTGCCTGGAGGACAAAGCGGGCGTACACGGGGTCCGGCTTGAATGCCTTGGAGGACGTGTATCCCGGTATTCCGTCACCCCAATAGCGGTGCATCATGCCAGCCACATGGTTCGAAAAGAAAATGCTGAGGTCTGGCTCATGCCGCGCCTGCAACTGCCAGAAGAGGTCGAATGATGGTACGACCTGCATTATCGATCGGCCCGCTCTGTGGCGGTCGTCGCGCAATTCAGCAATGAGGTGCCGTAGAATTGTTGCCCCGGATCGAGCCCCTAACCCGAGCCTGAGCAAGTCGACACCCACCTGAGCCAACTTACCCACAGAGATGTTGCCCTCGGGATTGAAGGTGTTCTCCTTCGTCATAGCGAGGTTGAACGACTGGAATCGTTCGAGCGAGGCGGGGTAGGTTTCTGGGCTACGGGCGAAGGTATCGGGGATGTAGAACCCACCGTTTCGGAACGGTCTAGCAGGCCAGCTCTGCATCGGTCCGAAGATACCGACGACCTTGCCCGCGCGGTCCGCAACATTCCATATTGGATCCCCAAGGAAAGTTTCCGGATCTTGGCCAAGGTCATAAGAGCCGTGGCCGGCGGTATACAAGCTCTCATGGAACGTAGGCCAGGTCCGCCAAGGCTGTAGGGGCTCAGGATCTTCACAGACGGTGGTAATTGAGAGCCCCCCCTGGAGCACTCTAGCGAGGCTCGAGGCTGGCCGCTGCGAGACGTAGAAGTCGACTACGTGCCACGGCACCTCATTAAGTTCGTACAGCAGGACTCGTCGGCTCACGCCACTCCTTCAGTGCTATCGCCAAGCCGGACGCCTAGACAGGATGACGCCAGTCAAGACTAGCCCGGATGTTTCGTGACGCCACTGCGATGGTTGGCTAGCGAATCTTGTGGTGCCGATCAAAAGCGGCGGCCCGGGCGAGGCTGATCCGGCTGAGTGGCCCGGTGGGGGGCTTGTCCAAGGCTCCTGGTGCTGAGGGGAGGGGTTGGTCCTGAAGTCAGCCGGGCTATTGTGGCGCGGGGCCGGTTGAGCGCAGCAGCGAGTTCAGCGGCCCAAGGCTGGTTCTGGTCAAGCACAGTATGAGTCTTCGTCCGTTCGGACGAGCGGCTGGCGACGTGCGGGGCTGAATAGAGAAGCTGCTTGGGTTCGGCTGTGTGCCAGCTGGCCGGTGCGAACTCCGGTTGAGCGGGGTGAGCTCGGCGATCTTGCCGTTGTCACCGAACTCGCCAATCAGCAAGATCGCCGGGATCCAGGCGGCGTCTCGGACGGGGAGGATCGCTTCTTGATGGGCTGTTCGACTGCCAGACCGACGGAGTAGGCGACGCCACGGGCTCGGCGGCCGGCCAGGAACGCGGGGGAACTCGGCGCTGTCGGCTCAAAACAGGACCTGCGGTCAACCAGGAAACCAGGCGCAAGTCGGGCAAGGACTGGCAGGTACTGCAAAGCCAGGTCCAAGCCGGCGAGGTGGTCGGCCGCGGTGTTGCTGGCGGCGTTGCCCCTGCGCAGGCCAGGATACCGGCCAGAGCCTCTCCGCCGGAGACGTCCGGGCGGTCCCCCGCTCAAACCAGCAGCAGGTGGAACCCAGATCCACGGTAGTAGGTTGGGGCGCACCTTCCGTCTCGCTGCGCGCGGTGAGCAAGGCTGGCATCAACGTCCGACGTCGAGACCTGTCCGTCGCTCAGGGCTGGTCCTCCGCGGGCCGGCCAGACCGCTGGTCAGGGCGCTCCCGAGGCGCTTGTGTGGCGCGTGATCTTTGGAAGGCCGGCCTGACCGGTCGGTTCGGTGGTCATCACGCCTCCTGGCCCGGTTGCACCTAGACCTAATCAATCAGCATTCCTGCGTCGTACGGGCACTCACCGTTCGGATTGACGTGGAGGTCCAGCCCTTTCGAGGCGCCTGCGACCTGACGATCACGATCCCGGGAGTCAGCGTGCTCATCACACATGTGCCCACCGCCGAGAGTTACAGGGACATGACCCGGCAACCACAACGGCAAAGGTGCCTTATGATCACCGCGATGCCAGCGGCTCGCAGCCTAAGCCACCTGCCTAGCCGCGTAGTACCAACGCATCGCGTGCCGGTGAGTACCGATCACGGCCATCGTCGTGTTCGAACACGCGATTTCATTGCGATCTACGAACAGCGAGACTGTGCTTCTGGCCTCGGAGCGACACGCGGCTGCCAGCCGGAGGCATATATTGGTAGCGCCGCTGCCAAAGCCCCAGCCGAGAGAGTGAGCACGTGGACCTTCGCGACTACGTACGGTTGCTTCGTCGTCGCTGGCGGCTCATCGCCGTGTGCACTCTCCTAGGCATCGCAGCGGCCACCACAGCGACGGTGTCACAGTCGAAGATGTACACCGCGAACTTTCAGTTCTTCGTCTCCGCGCAGGGAAGTCCGGCAGGAGCAAGTAGCAGCGGTGACATCAGTAGCGCCTATACAGGAGGCCTGTTCACTCAGCAGCGGGTGAAGAGCTACGCCGATGTGCTGCAATCGCCCCGCCTTGGTGAGCTGGTCGCACGAGACCTCGGGTTGAAGCGCTCTGCAAACGCCCTCGCCAGTCAGGTGACGGCCACGGCGCCGCTGGACACCGTGCTGATCAACCTGTCGGTAAGGGACAAGAGCCCGCAGCTGGCGCAGCGGATCGCGCAGTCGATCGGCATCCAGTTCCCGAAGGTCGTTGAGCAGCTCGAGCGGCCTACCAGTGGCGGGCCGGCCCCCGTGAAGGTCAGTGTTATCCAGCCGGCAGCGCTGCCGCGTGCTCCCACGTCGCCGAGGCCAAAGCTCAACCTGGCACTTGGGCTCCTCGTCGGATTTGCGCTAGGCCTCGGTGGGGCCGTACTGCGCGAGACTCTGGACACGAGCGTCAAGTCGCCCGAGCAGGCCGAAGAGCTGGTCGGGGCCCCCATGCTAGGTGCGATCAGCTTTGACCCGGACGCAGCCAAGAACCCTCTCGTCGTGCACACGTCGCCCAGCAGCGCGCGCAGCGAGGCGTTCCGCCAGATCCGGACCAACCTCCAGTTCGTCGACATCGAGCACGCGTTATGCAGCGTCGTCATCACCAGTTCTGTGCCGGGCGAGGGCAAGTCGACCACCACCTGCAACCTCAGCCTGAGCTTGGCCCAGGCCGGCGTTCGCATCATTCTCGTCGAGGGCGACCTGCGTCGCCCGCGGGTCGCGGAGTACATGGGGCTCGAGGGAGCTGTCGGCTTGACCAGCGTGCTGCTCGGCCGGGTGCCCCTGGAGGACGCTCTCCAGCCATGGGGTGACGGCACGCTACAGGTCCTGCCGAGCGGGCCACTGCCGCCCAACCCCAGCGAGCTACTCGGCAGCGCTGGCATGGAAGAGCTCCTGCGCCGACTCGAGGGCCTTGCCGACATCATCCTCGTGGACGCTCCGCCGCTGCTCCCTGTCACCGACGCAGCCGTGCTCGGCGCCATGACCAGCGGCGTGCTCATGCTGGTTCGCAGCAACCGAACGAACCGCGAGCAGGTCAAGCGGGCCGCCTCCACCGCGAATGCGGTAGGTGCGACCGTGCTCGGGGTCATCCTGAACGCCGTGCCGACGAGCGGTCCCGACGCTTACGCCTACGGGTACGGCTATGGCTATGGCGGTTACGGCGGTTACCACGACGGCAAGGGCACGACCGGACAGCTCAGCCGGGACGAGAGCGCCGTCAAGCGAAATGCGGGTCAGTCGACCGGGACCTGGACTCGCCAGCGCGGTCGCCGCGAAGGCGATCGCCGGACCGTCGCGCGCCCTGCGGTCGACCCGTCCTCACAGCGGGTGGCAGTCGATGTGCTGCCCCACCTGGAGGAGCAGCAGCCCGAAGCCAGCCAGGAGCAGCAGGCACGGGGGCAGGGGTCCAGGCGTCAATAGGCGCCGGACCTCGGGATGACCGTAAGCATCGTCTTCGCGAGCACGCCCAGGTCAAGCCCGAGGGACCAGCTCGCGACGTACTGAAGGTCGAGGTGAACCGTCTCGTCCCAGGACAGGTTGCTGCGGCCGACGACCTGCCACGGCCCGGGCTCGCGGCCAGGGCAACCGTGTCCGCCTGCACCCGCACCAAGGCCGCCGCGACATCGTCCAGTCCGCCCACACCGGGACGTCGGCCCCGAGGTCACTGCGCAGCCGTGTCCCGGGATGCGGCGCCCACCACATCCAGCCTGCCATCGGCTTGCGGCGCAGCAGGTCGGTCAGGACCTGCGCTGCCTGGAGCCCACTTACGACGACCACCCGAAGCGTGCACTCGCCTCGGTGCGTCAGGTCAGCAGGGGGGTGAGATCCTGGCAGAGGTGCGCGGCCAGCTGCTGGTGCTCTGCATCATTTAGAGCGGTCGCGGTCGCGGGCGTGACCCAGTGCTCGGCGAGGGGATCCAGGTAGGTCACCGGAACGACCTTCGTCAGCGCCTGCAACCCCGAGCCGTAGGACTCGCCGCGGCGTACCGGGCCGACCAGGACCACCTTCGTACCCGGCGCCCTGCTGCGGATCGCTGAGACTGCGGCCAGAGCGTCGCTGCGCGAGGTCGACGCCCTCGGCAGCTGCATCACTACGATGCTCGGCCCCGATAGCAGGTCCACGAAGGTCTCCAGCGGCAGGGGGGTGACACCGTCGGACGTCGCGGCCATCACCGGCGTCCCCAGCCTGCTCGTGACCGTGGCAACCACCGCCGGGTCCGCCAGGTCCGCACCGAGAAGCACGACGCGGCGCTGAGGGGCTGCAGACGTACCGGTAGGCGTGGGCGTGGCCGATTCGGTGGATCCCGGCACAGGACTCGGACGCTCTGGAGGGACGGTCTCGGCGGGCGCCGCGAGACTCACGTCCGCCTTCGGCAACATGGACCCCTGCTTCACGGTGTACACCGCCCCCACCAGGACCACGACGGCCAGCAGGAACAGCAGCACGTCGTTGCGGTGCAGGCGAAGACGTTGCATGACGTCACGTTACTTGCGCACGCGTGCCCGCCGTCTTGCCACGGGCCGGTTCAGGTCGCTCTACCAGGTCTGGGTGGCAGCCGGGATCGCCGCCACGAGACAGGCCGCTCAGTAGGCCCCGCGGGAGGTCAGAACCGAGCTGACCGTCTTGAGGATGATGAGCACGTCCAACCCGAGCGACCAGCTCTCGACGTACTGCAGGTCCAGGCGCACGGTCTCCTCCCAGGACAGATCGCTGCGACCGCTGATCTGCCACAGCCCGGTGATGCCGGGCTTGACGAGCAGCCGGCGGCGGGCGTGCCCGGCGTAGTTCGCCACCTCGCTCGGCAACGGCGGTCGCGGGCCGACCAGCGACATGTGACCCAGCACGACGTTGACCAGCTGCGGCAGCTCGTCGAGCGACCATGAGCGCAGCCGGCGCCCGACGGGCGTGATCCTCGGGTCCTGGCGAATCTTGAACAAGACACCGTCGTGCTCGTTGAGGTGCACCAGCTCCTGCTTGCGCTCCTCGGCGTCCGCCGTCATGGTCCGCAGCTTCCACAACCGGAACGTCGTGCCGTCGCGCCCAACCCGCTCCTGCCGGAAGAAGGCCGGTCCGGGGCTGGTGAGCCGCACTGCGAGGGCGAGCACGGTCAGGAACGGGGCGAGCAGCAGCAGGGCGAGCGCGGCGAGTCCCCGGTCGAAGGTCGCCTTCACGAGCTGGCGGGCGCCCTCGAGTTCGGGCTCGTCGACGTGCAGCAGCGGGACGCCGGCGATCGGCCGGATGGTGATCCGGTTACCCGTGACGTTGGTGAGCGACGGGGACACCAGCAGCTCCACGCCCGTGCCCTCGAGCTCGTAGGACAACTGCCGGAGAGTCGTTGCGGTCAGTCCCTGCGAGGCGGTGACAGCCACGACGTCGGCGCGCACCGCCTTCACCGCGGTCGCGACCGACGCCAGCGAGCCCACGACCGGCACGTCACCGGGCATCGGTTGCCGGCTCGTACGCCCGCCGGGGACGCACGCCCCGACGATCTGCAGGCCGCTCTCCGGCTCGCGACCGAGGCTGGCGGCGAGCTCACGCACGGTCGCGTGACCGCCCAGGGCCAGCACCCGCTGCATGCACAGGCCCTGCCGCCGGGCGGTCCGCAGCTGCCTGCGGGCGAGCTGCCGGACTCCCAGCAGCAGCAGCGTCCCCCCGAGCAGCAGCGTCCCGGCGAAGCTCCGCGACAGCGGCAGGTGCAGGCCGTACGCGGTGAAGCTCAGCAGCGCGGCAAGCCGCAGGCTGGTGTTCGCCACCCGCCGGAACTCCTCGGTCCCCTGGTGCAGGAAGCGCGCCTCGTAGCAGCGGCCAAGCCCGAGCGCCGCCCACCAGGCAAGGACGACCGCCAAGGCAACGAGGGTGTAGCTCATCCCGCCGACCTTGGCGTCACCGAAGAGCATGTTCAGCCCCAGTGCGCCCGTCGCGGCCACCAGCAACGCGGCGAGGTCGAGCTGGACAAGCCTCCTGCTGTACGCCGGGCGCCAGTCCCGCTCGGCGGCCGCAGCGGGAGGTGCCTGCTGGACCTGTGGGGCCGCCTGCTCCGTGGCGTTCGGGAACGACGAAGCAAGGACAGGCCGGTCCGCCACACTGGTAATGGTGTTTCTCCCCGCTTGTCCGTTTGCGGGCAAGTGCGAAGCAGTCTCGCGCCTGCAACGCCGGAGGTCCAGGGGGGTCAGCGTCCGATCACTCGGTGCGGGACCTCGAGCTGGAGTGCGTCCGGGTAGGCCAACGGCTGCTGCCGGTAGTCCAGCCGCCCGCGTGGTTCGTTGACCAGCACGGAGACGGTGCGCGTGGCGCCGGGCGGCAGCTCGATCAGGAGGGTGCCGAAGGCGTGCCCGTGGTCAGTGTCGAAGACCATCGTGGAGGTGGCGCCGTCCCGCTGCACCTGGTCGAACCGTGAACTCAGCGCTCCGTACACCGACAGGCCGAGCCTGGCCTGGCCGACCGGCACCGGCGGCTGGGGGTGGTCACTGCGCACCGTCATGTAGGTCGGCAGGCCGGGGGGCACGACGTTGCGCAGCTGCACCTCGACCCGCAGCCGCCCGTCCCCGACCCGGGTCACCCGCACCTGGCGCCGTACGTAGTAATCGAGCTTGTCCCCGCCGAAGTTCTGGGTGAGGACCTGCAGGTAGGGGCTGTCGGCCTTCGGCAGCGCGCCGCCGACGATGCCCGCCTGCAGCACGGCTTGCTCGGCAGCGTGGGCGGACCAGAGCTGCAGATGACCGGACTGCACGGCCGCGGACATAGCGCTGAGCGTGGACGTCGGGTGGCCGCCGGCCAGCACGCTGTGGAAGACGGCGCCGGCGAGCGCGCTCAGCAGCTGCTTACGCGGACCCTGGTCCTTCGCGCCGTCGAACAGGACGTACTCGCGGTGCATGACGAAGTCAGCCACGTCGTTCGGCCCGACCCGCACACCGCCGGGCAGGCCGACCGGACCACTGGGCCGCAGGAGCTCGGCCATGGCGATCGGGTCCAGCAGCAGAACCCCGTCGAGGTGCTGGCCGCTCTGCGCCGTCCACATGCCGGCGAGGGCCGTCGCCACGTCCGGCAGGTGCGGCGTGAGGTTCATGTAGTACCAGTACTGCGCCAGGCCCTGCATCTTCCACACGCGCGAGGCGTCGGCGGGCAACCGTATCGGCGTTGCCGGGATCTTGAAGTCGTTGTCGGAGCCGGCCCGATCCAGGTTCAGCCGTCCGCGGTCGGCCGTGACGATCGCGTAGGCCCCGACCAGCCCCCCGGTCGCGCGGGCCTCGGCGTTGTTCTGGACGGCGACGAAGTAGCGCCGCGGGCCGTCGGCCCCGAGCATCGCGGGCATCACCCGCAACGTGGACGCGGCGCTGCGCAGCGCGTCGTCGAGCTGGGCGACCTGCGTGTCAAGCGAGGCCAGGCCGGACCTGACCTGCGGCAGCAGGGGCTGGGGCGCGGCGGCCAGCTGCTTGCGTACCCGCGCTGCCGCCGCCGACGACCGGTCCACGAGCGGCTCCAGGGCGGGCAGCGTGTCCAGCTGGACGGCGCCGCCCTGCAACGGCGGGTGCTGCTGGACGAGCTCGGTCAGGCGCTCGACGTCGGGCAGCACCGTAGTGGCGAGCTGCTGGGCGCCCTCCGCCCCCCTACGTACGGCGCTCAGGTCCCGGCCCAGCACCGGAACAGCGGCGCCCACCCGCCACACGGGGTCGCCGGTACGGTAGGCCGCGTCGGACACCTCGGCGCGTACCTGGGTCAGGGTCCGTCGCGCCCCGACGTAGTCCCCAGCGGTGGCCTGAGCGCGCAGCCGACGGACCTGGGACTGGACCGTCGCGAGGTCCCGGCGCATATGCACCGCCTGCCAGCCGACCCACGCGGCCAGGGCAAGCAGCAGCAGGACGGCGAGCCCGATCCCCTGCTTCCACCTGCGCCTCGCCACGCGGCCACGGTAGACGGGCGTGGATTCGTTGCCGTGCCACTGGGTAGGTCAGGCTGCTTGTCACGCGGGTCCTGCAGTTCAGGAGACAAGCGGGAGAAAGTACGGCACACTTCCGCCTAATCCGGCCAACGGCCCGGACGCCCATCTCAGCCCCAGGGGAAGAACATGTCTCGCATCATCGCCTCCGGGCTCACGGCACTCGCCCTCGGTGGCCTGGGCGTCGCCTTCGCCAGCCCCGCCAGCGCAGCGTGCACCGTCAACTACACCGGCGGCGGTAGCTGCGTCGGTTCGGGCAGCACCCAGAGCACGCAGACCCCATTCACCGGCGGCAGCTTGACCCTCGACTTCACCGGGCTGGCCCCTGGTTCAAGCATCCAGCTGGTCCTAGACAACGGGCAGGGCTTCGGCTCGTTCACCGCCAACTCTGCTGGCGAGGCCGTCGCGAAGGTCACCATCCCGTGCGGCCTGACCGGACAGCACACCTTCACCGGCAAGGGGACCTCCACCAACGGCACCCCGCTCACCTTCACCAATGACTTCACCGTGGCGGGCGTGGGCGCGGCCTGCACCAGCGGCGCCGGCGGGTCGGGCGGTTCTGGCGGGGGCAGCCTGCCCTTCACCGGCGCGGACACCGCCGCCGAGGGCGCTGCTGGCCTCGGCCTGCTGGCTGTTGGCACCCTCGCGGTCGTCGTTGGCCGGCGTCGCCGTACCGCCGTCACGAAGTAGCCGCCGTCACGAAGTAGCCGCCGTCACGAAGTAGCCGCCGTCACGAAGTAGCCGCCGTCACGAAGTAGCCGCCGTCACGAAGTAGCCGCCGGCTCCTCGCCGTCGCCGCAGGACCCCACCCCCCACCAGGGGACGGGGTCCTCTGCTGTTCCGGCCGGTGCCCTGTGGCCGCACCAGTGTCGCTGGCGTCGGCCGCTACCGCGCCGAGGGTCGGGAACCGCCCCGCTGCGCCCTGGCTCCGCGCGCCGAGGGTCGGGAACCGCCCTGCTCGGGTCGCCAGGACGGGGCGTAACCCGACCCTCAGCGCCCGGAAAGATCCGCCTCTCCGGTATCCCCGTCGCGATCAGCGCGTCGACCTGCCGCTCCAGGTCCTGCTTCGCCTTTGACAGCCGTCGACACCGGCGGCGCAGGCATACCTACAGGCGCTCGAGAACAACGGCACCGCGGCCCTTATCGAGCTGCTCGGGCGGCTGGCTGGTCAACTCCATCTGGCTCCAGTGCGACGGCTTGATCTGGTTCCACTCGGGCTATGGGGCGGGGCGAGCTGCAGCCGGTGTGACGGTCTGACGAGGCGCCACTGGCTGGGCAGGTCGGGCGGTGAGCTGGTACAGGAGGTCCTGGACGAGGCTGTCGATCTGGTCGCGGATGCGGCGGACAGCGTCCAGAGGCTGGCCGGCGGGGTCGTCGAGGGTCCAGTCGAGGTAGCGCTTGCCGGGGACGACGGGGCAGGTGTCGCCGCATCCCATGGTGATCACCACGTCACTGGTCTGGACCGCGTCAACCTCTAGCTGCTTGGGACGCTGGTCGGTGATGTCCAGGTCGATCTCGGCCATCGCTCGTACGACGGCGGGGTTGAGGGTGTCTGTGGGGGTGCTGCCGGCGCTGCGGACCTGGACCCGGCCGCCGGCGTAGTGGGTGAGCAGGGCCGCGGCCATCTGGCTGCGGCCGGCATTGTGAACGCAGACGAACAGTACCTGCGGGACCTCCGTTGCGGCGGGCTCCTCGCCCTGGCCGGCGTTGGGCTGCGCAGCGGCGGTGGGTGTGCTGCTCATCGGGTTTCCTGTCGGGCTGGGGGCGCGGTGGGGTCCCCGGGGTAGTAGCGGCGGCCGGCGGCGAGCGCGACGTAGACGAGCGCGACGAGGACGGGGACCTCGATGAGGGGGCCGACGACGCCGGCGAGGGCTTGTCCGCTGGTAGCGCCGAAGGTGCCGATCGCGACGGTGATCGCGAGCTCGAAGTTGTTGCCGGCGGCGGTGAACGCCAGGGTGGCGGTCTTGGCATAGCCCAGGTGCAAGGCCCGGCCGGCGGCGAACCCGCCGCCGAACATGATCGCGAAGTAGGCGAGCAACGGCAGGGCGATGCGGGCGACGTCCCCGGGCCGGCTGGTGATGGCGTCGCCCTGCAGGGCGAACAGCACGACGATGGTGAACAGCAGCCCGTAGAGGGCGACCGGTCCGATGCGGGGCAGGAAGCGCTGCTCGTACCAGTCCCGCCCGCGGCTGCGCTCGCCCAGGGTGCGGGTGAGGTAGCCGGCGAGCAGTGGGACGCCGAGGAACACCAGCACCGAGACGACGATGGCGCGTACGGAGAACTCGGCGCTGGTGGTGGCCAGGCCGAGCCAGCCAGGCAGGACCTGCAGGTAGAACCAGCCCAGCGCGGCGAACGCGAACACCTGGAAGGCGGAGTTGACCGCGACCAGGACGGCGGCGGCTTCGATGTCGCCGCAGGACAGGTCGTTCCAGATCAGCACCATCGCGATGCACCGGGCGAGCCCGACGATGATCAGGCCGGTGCGGTAGGCGGGGGCGTCCGGTAGCAGCAGCCAGGCCAGCGCGAACATCAGCGCCGGACCGACCAACCAGTTCAGCACCAGCGAGGCACCCATCAGCCGCCGGTCGCTGGTGACCCGGGAGGTCTCGCGATAGCGGACCTTGG
>JAABUJ010002256.1_pt1 | contig 24480 bp, 20 predicted proteins | sample 5559131 | NCBI WGS metagenome assembly JAABUJ01 (sample SAMN10711875, study PRJNA513366) | rock metagenome | isolation source: Antarctica rocks | place: Antarctica: Victoria Land, Mt New Zealand nord | collected 2016-01-07
TGGCGATCGTCGTCGCGGCCTCGCTCGCCAATCACCTGATCGTTCACGATGGGCTGCCGACCGGGTTGACCACGCTCGTGCCCGAGCGCGCGGCGATCCTGCCGCCCCGCAAGGAACGTACACACCTGATCGGCATCCTCGAAACGCTGGCCGAGGTGCAGATGAGCGGCGGAGAAACCCCGCCGCTGACCACGCTGCTACGCCGCGAACAGCTGGGCCTCTCGTGGGGTGGCACGGTGGTCGTCATCACCGGACGGGGCGACGCTGCCCTCACCGAGGCGCTGCTCGGGCTGCGGCGTGGCGGACTGGCCCTCGCGGTCATCCTCATCAGCACGCCACGCCACGGCAAAGATGGCGAATGGAACCCGCCACCGGGGGTGCTGCGCTACCACATCGATGCGCTGCCCGATCTGGAGGTGTTGGCATGAGCGAGCAACAAACCGGCAGCCCTGCGCGCACGCAGGTCGCCCCATCACCGGAATTCATCGCGCGCGCCCTGCTGCTCGCGGCGCTCGTCGCGGCGCTTGGTTCGGCGCTCGCCAGCGTCGCACAATTGGTGATCGGTGGCGGTTGGGTCTTCCTCGTCGCCTACTGCGCGGTCGTGGCCCTCGCGGCGCAGTGGTCCACCTGGTTCCTCGCCGAACGCCTGCCGCAGAGCTTCGACCGCCACTGGTTCCGCGCGGGCGAACTCGGCCTGCTCGTCATCCTCGGTATCCTCGGCGATGCCCTGATCGGCGGGCGCGCGGGCGATCTCGGCTCGCCCCTCAGCCTCGGCATACGCCCTGTCCTCCTCGCCCTGTTGATCCTCGGCGCGTGGGCGGCGAGCACCGCCACGGCCAGGGATTTCGCGCGCCTCGGCGAACAGCCGGAACGCGATCCCCTCTACGTGCCACCCCTCGAAGCCCTCACGCGCCGCTTCTTCATCGGCGGGGCGCTCCTCGTCGCGACCGTCGGGATCACCACCGTCGGTCCGGGGCGACTCCTCGAAGCCGGACGCGCCGCGATCGGTGGCCCGATCCTCGCCGCGCTCGTCTACTTCCCGCTGGGGCTGGTCCTGCTCGCGCTGGCGCAGCACACCCTCCTCGGGCGGCGCTGGGACGCCGAAGGGACGGTCATCGCCGCCGGACTCGGCGGGCGCTGGGCGCGGATCAGCCTCCTCTTCATGGCCCTGACGATGGCTCTGGCGTTCATCCTCCCCACCGCCTACGGCATCGGGCTGCTCGATCTCCTGGCGCTCGTGCTGCGCGCCTTGATCTGGCTGCTCGCCCTCATCGGCATCGGCGCGACCGCCCCGCTCTTCCTGCTCCTCGCACGGCTCGGCGGCAGCGGCACCACCGACACAATCCCGCCCGCGCCAGCCGCGCCGCCACCGCCGCCACCGCCCGCCGAGAGCACCGGCTTCCCCCTGCTCGATCTCCTGCGCTGGACCCTCTTCGCGGTCCTCGCGGCGGCGCTCGTCTTCTGGCTCCTGCGCGGCTGGCTCGACAACCGCGCCCTGCTACGCGGCGGGCTCGGGCGCGGCGGGCCGCTCGCCTGGCTGCGCGGCTGGTTCGCGGCGCTCCTCGAGCGCCTGCGTGGCCTGGCGACCAGGATCGGCGAGCGCCTACCACGTCGAGCGAACGCGGCCACGCGCGCGAGTCGCGCGGGCGGCGCACGGCTCGCGCGCTTCCTCCCCGCGCGCGATCCGCGCACGCAAGTCGTCCGCTACTACCTCAGCCTCATCCGCCGGGCCGGGGCGCAGGGTTTCGGGCGCGGGATGGGCCAGACGCCGCAAGAGTATGCCGCCCGACTCGCCCCGCACGTTCCCGAGGCACAAGGCGACCTCACCGCCCTGACGACGGACTTCATCGAGGCCCGGTATAGTCGCCACGACATCACGACGGAACAGAGCGGACGCGCGCGTGGGCGTTGGGAGCGCGTCCGCGATGCCCTCCGCCAGCGCCAGCGCGACGATGCGGCGCGACCGACCGACACGACGCAGAAACCACCGCGTACCTGAAACCGTTAGGGAGGACTCGATGTCCCCACGCCACACCGGACGCGCGTTTCGCGGCCCCTTTCGTCAGGGGCTGCGCGCCTTCAGCGCCCTCCACATCGCGGCGTACCGCCTCAGTGGGGGCCGGGTCGGCGGCTGGCTCACGCCGACCGCGCCGGTCCTGCTCCTGACCACGCGCGGACGCCGCAGCGGCCAGAACCGGATCACGCCGCTGATCTACCTTGTGGACGGTGCGGACGTGGTGATCGTCGGCTCGCTCGGCGGTTCGGCCAACGCCCCGGCCTGGTGGCACAACCTGCAAGCGTACCCGGCGGCGCGCGTCCAGGTGGGCGGGCGGCGCTGGACCGTGCGCGCGACCGAGGCGACCGGCGCGGAGCGGGACCGCCTCTGGGAGCAACTCGTCACCATGTTCCCGCGCTACGCCAGTTATGCGCGCGCCACCTCGCGCCCGATCCCGGTCGTCGTGCTCCATCCACAAGGAAAGTAGACGGCACGCATCCGGCCTCGCGCCGGTCGCACCACCGTGCACGATCTCCTGTGCAGCGGCGGTTCCCACCGCCTCAAGCGCGGGACAAGGTGTGGAGCGGCCCAATGCGGTAAGCCGGGCCGCTTCGTTCTCTACGCCGCACCACGCTCAGCTCTTGGTACAGTGCCGATCAACCGGCGATGGTGGGCGAGTCGCTGAGAAGCGCTCACCCCCGGCGTCGCCCCTGCGCCATCGGGGTGTGCGCCCGTTGCGCGACGGCTTCCGCGCGCTGGCGTGCGGCCCCCTCTTCGGCCAGGCGCGCGGCCTCTTTCCGGCGCTCCTTCTCCGCCAGATAGTCGCTGTAACCGCCGAAATACTCGGCCACCTCGCCATCGGCCAACTCCAGTATGCGGGTGCAGGTGCGATCCAAGAAGTACCGATCGTGCGAGATCGTCAGCACCGTGCCGTCGAAATCGGCGAGCGCCCCTTCGAGCACCTCGGTCGCGGCGATGTCGAGGTGATTGGTCGGTTCATCGAGCAGCAGGCAGTTGAAGCCGCCGATCATCAGGCGCAGGAGTTGCAGGCGGCTCTTCTCGCCGCCGCTCAGTTTGGCGATCGGCTCGCGCATCTGGAGATACTGGAAGAGGAAGCGTCCCAGGATGGCGACCGCCGTCTCCTCGGTCATCGGGCGGAGATCGCGAACGAAGCCGACCGGCGTCTCCGTCAGATCGAGCGACTCATGCCCCTGCGAATACGACCCGACGGTGATCGACGGCCCGACCCAGACCTGCCCCTCGGTCGGCACGGCCTGCCCGAGCAGCAGGCTGAACAGGACCGACTTGCCGACCCCGTTCCCGCCGACGATCCCGACCCGCTCGCCGCGCCAGAGGGTGAAATCGACATCGAGCAGGATCAGGCGCTCGTCGAACGCCCGCGCCAGGTGCCGCGCTTCCAGCACTTTCTGACCGCCGCGTTGCCCCGCCTGGAACGCGAGGCCGAGTTGCCGCCGCGAGAGGACCGGGCGCTCGACCTTGTCCATCTTGTCGATCTGCCGCTGTTTATTGCGGGCCTGCTTGATGTGCCGCTCGTTGACCACGATGCTCGCCCAGAGCTTGAAGCGCGCGACCGCCTCCTCCAGGCGGGCGATCTCCTTCTGCTGCGCGACGAACTGCTCCTGCTGGCGCAGCAACGCCAGTTCGCGCTGCGTCACGTAGCTCGAATAGTTCCCCTCGTAGAGGGTCAGCCGCCCGGCATCGAGTTCGGCGATCTGCGCGATCGTGTCATCGAGGAGATAGCGATCGTGAGAGATCAGGATCACCGCGCCCTTGAAATCGCGCAGCACCACCTCCAGCAGTTCCTTCCTCGCCAGATCGAGGTGATTATCCGGCTCATCGAGCAGGAGTAAGTCGGGGCGCGCGAGCAGGCAGCGCGCCAGCCCGACGAGCTTCCGCTGCCCGCCGCTGAGGGCCGCGAGCGGCCGCGCCTGGAGCGCGCCCGGCAGGCCGAGCCGATCGAGCAAGGTCCGCGCGTCGTCGCGAAAACGCTGCCCTTCCCCCTTCTCGTACGCTTCGAGCGCCGCCGCCTGCCGCTCCACCGCATGACCAAGCGCGTCGAAGTCGTCCGCCAGGGCGGGGTCGGCCAGCGCCGCCTCGCTCGCCGTCACCTCCGCTTCCAGCGCCAGCAGATCGGGGCGACCGAGCAGCACCTCGGCGAGCGCGCTCGCCGCCCCCTCCCCCGCATACTCCTGCGCCAGATAGGCGACCTTCACCCCACGCCGCAGCGTGCGCTCGCCGCCATCGGGGCGCTCGACCCCCGCCAGCAGCTTCAGCAGGCTCGATTTCCCCGCGCCGTTCGGCCCCACCAGCCCGATCTTCTCGCCATCATTCAGGCTGAGGCTCAGATCGGCGAAGATCCGCCGCGTGCCATAGCGCAGCCCCACCGCGTCCAGCCGTGCGATCAACATCGTGCTTCTCCCTCTCCGCACGCCCGGTCGGTACGGGCGCGCTCAGTGTCGGGGCAGCCGTGGGGCGGGAATCCGGCGCGTTCGGCGGACAAACAAAAACGCCGAGAGCCCTTCCGACTGGCCCACGACGTTCAACGTCTTGCTGTCTGTCCGCTGTCTGCACGCGATAGTTGCCCGGATCGTCAGCGCCCCAGCGCCCCGCCCCGCCCGCCATCGCCAGACCACGGCCCAGCTTTTTGGGCGCAGTACGGCAAGGTCGGACCCGCGATGAACGCGAGGAAGCTGATCCCATCGAGGTTGTAGCGCTTGTCGAGTGTCCCGCGCATGATCGCTCCGAGTACAACTACGGCGAAGGAGGCGTCGCAATGGCCTCCGTGGTTGCCATGATAGCGACTCCGCCGCGCGCCGACACTGATCGTTGGTACAGTGCAATGCGTGCCGGAGGAGGGAGCGGCGGACGCACCCTCGCGGATGCGCCCGCAGGCGAGCATACCGCCGAGACCTTACGCCTCGGCCACGCAGCGATTCACCAATTCGCCGATCCCTTCGACCTTGCAGATCACCGTCTGTCCCGCCTTCAGCCACACCTGGGGGTTGCGGCCCGAGCCGACGCCGGAGGGGGTGCCGGTGGCGATGATGTCGCCCGGCTCCAGGGTGAAGATCTGGCTGATGTAGGCGATGATCTCCGCCGGCTTGAAGAGGAGATCGGAGGTGCGCGACGACTGCATGGTCTGCCCGTCGACCTCGGTGGTGAGGGCGAGATCGCTGGCGTCGAGTTCGTCCTTCGTCACCACCACCGGGCCGACCGGGGTGCTGCGCTCGAAAGTCTTGCCCTGCAACCATTGCTCGGTGCGGCGCTGGAAGTCGCGCACCGACACGTCGTTGAGGACGGTCCAGCCGGCGACCACGTCCAGCGCGTTCTCGGTCGTCAGGTGGCGACCTTCCTTGCCGATCACGATCGCCAACTCGACTTCCCAATCCATCTTCTCGGATGCCTTGGGCAGCACCACCTCATCGCGCCCGCCGACGAGCGCGCGGGTGTACTTGGCGAAGAGGGTCGGATATTTCGGTGCCTGCGAGCCCATCTCGGCAATGTGCGCCATGTAGTTCTGCCCGACACAAATAATTTTCGGCGGGCGGGGGACCACCGGCGCGAGATCGACATCGGCGTAGGCGTGGCGCGCGCCATCGAGACTTGCCACGGCATCCAGACGCCCGTCGGCGAGGATCGCCCCCACATCGCTATCCGGCAACTCGATGACCGTGTCGCCCTCCAGGCGTCCGGCGCGCGTGCCGGATGCGGTGCGGAAAGTCAGCAACTTCATTCCCGGTTTCCTCCCTCTTGCCAGAACCTTCAACGGCGAGCGATCCCCTGATAGGATCGAGACGAATCGGCGGGCGCGGCGTGACGATGATCGCGGTCACGAGCCGGACTCGCCCGGCGCATTGTGGCCCGCCACGGCGCGGGCGTCAAACGGCCTTGCGATAGCGACAACCCCACAGCAGCAGAAACAACCCTACCGCGTGACCTGGACGTTCCACGCGGCGGCGAACTCCTCGCCCGGTGCCAGCACGATCAGGCCATCGCCGGTGTTGAAGGCGTTGGCGGGGCAGGTCATCGGCTCGATGGCGAGGCCGCGCCGCCGCGTGGCCGGATCGGGCAGATTGTTGCCGGTATAGATCTGCACGAAGTCGAACGCCCCATCGAGCGTCAGCGTGAGTGCGGGGCCACCGCCCGACCCGGCCAGCACGATCCGCGCGCGATCCTGTTCATCCCGCGCCAGCTCGGTGAAACAGGTATCGATGATCGTGTCACCGATCGGGCGCGCGCTGCGAAAGTCGAGCGGACCACCAGCGACGGACTCACGGCCAGTCGGGATCATCCGCTCGTCCACGGGCAGGCTCGTCGCGGCGGGCAGGGTGAAGGTCGCGTCGTCTACCAGCGCCGTGCCGACCGTGAAGTACGGGTGGAAACCGAGCCCGAACGGCAGCGCGGACGTGCCGACGTTGCGCGCCGACGTGCTGACCATCAGGCCATCGTCCGCGAGGCGGTAGGTCAGCGCCAGGGCCAGCGCGAAGGGGTAGCCCGACTGCGGGTGCAGCGTCAGCCCCAGCGTCACGCTCGCCGTGTCCTGCGCCGCGAGCTGCCAGTTCGCCCAGCGCACCAGTCCGTGACTCGCATTGCCGGTCTTCGCCTCGCTGATCGCGAGTTGGTGGCGCGCGCCCGCGAAATCGTAGCTGCCACCGGCCAGCCGATTCGGCCAGGGTGCCAGCACCTGTCCGCGCCCGCCGGAACTCATCTCGCTCGACTCGAAGCCGTCCACGAACGCCTGGCCGTCGACCTCGTAGCTCCGCAGCGTCGCGCCGACCTCCGTGATCACGGCCCGCTGTGCCCCCTGCTCGATCGTATACTGCACCCCTGATGGTGCCACCGGACCACCGCTCACCGTCGCCTCCGCCGTCATCTCGCTCCCCTCCTGCACACCATCGGCGCACACCGCCGCTGCGGGTCACCCTCGCTACGGGCCGATAATAGTACCCGATCGGGCGGGGTGCGGCGAGAGAGCGGCAAGACGACGCAGGGGGCGCAAAGTGCGGGGCGCGGGGTCACGAGGCTACCAGCCACGCCCGGAAGCTTTTCAGAGCAGCGCCGGCGGCCTCCCGATGCGCCTTCATCGTGGCCCGCGTCGCACCATCGGGCAACCCCTCCTGATGGACGCTGAAGGTTGCGCCGGTCTTCGCCGGGAGCACGCGCACCTGGACGGTGGCCGGTCTGGCCCGGCCGGGCGGCTGCCAGGTGAGGCGCAGGTGCGAACCGGGCCGGAAAACGCGCAACTCGCCGGTAGTACCATCTGGCAAGGTATACGCCGCCCCCTGTTGCAGCGTGATCGGCCCACCAAGCCGGATCGTCAGCCCTGCCTCGCTCGTCAGGAGTTGCCAGAGGGCTTCGCCGGTGCCGTGAGGCACCCGCTAGCCGGGGGTTGAACCGGCTTTGCACAAAAACTCGCTCGTTGGCGCGTTCGTACTGACGAAGCAATGCCGTTTCCTTGAGTTTTTGTGCAAAGCCGGTTGAACCCCCGGCGTGGGAGGCTACCGCCTGCACCCTCACCCCGACGCTCCGCGCCACCCCTCTCCCCATCCGAGGAGAGGGGGCATCGCCACTACCACGCCTGGAGTGCCCGGAAAAGTCAGGGGACAGCCCAGCCCGCGCGGGCGGGCTGCGCCGGTGCCGCCTATGGCTGCCCCAGCCGGGGGCATTGTGCCCTTCATGGGTAGTGGCTGCCCTCCGGGGTACAGTGTACCCTCCGGGGTAGTGGCTGCCCTCCGGGGTACTTCAACCTCGGCACCCCGCGCCATCGGGCCGACCGGGCCACGCACAACGCGCGTTGCTCTACCATCGGCCTACCGGATGAAACGTACAGCATCAGTCCTGATTCGATTCGTTGTGGAGAACCAGATCGGATTCAGTCGCGCGTGTCGCCCCGGCGGGTGCGCTCGATCGCCTCCCAGGCGGCGCGCGCGGCCGCGGCATCCTCGGCGGTCGCGGGCGCCACATCGTAGCGCGCGCCATCGTAGCGCTCGGTCAGGGCGCGCACCGCCGCCAGGGGTGCGGTCGCGCCGACGACCGGCACGTACTCATCGGGCGTCTGATCGACAGCGCGCGGGTGTTCCGCGTCGGCACCGCGTTTAAGCAGGCGCGTGTACATCTCGCGGATCGCGACGGTATGTTGCCAGCGCGCATCGCCCCGTAACCCGGCCAGCGGATCGGGCGAGCGGCGGAAGCGCGCGCCGAGGCCGTTGAGGAGATCGGCGGCCCCCGCCGCCAGCAGATCCCAGCTGAAAATCGACTCGCGCTCCTCACCCAACTCCACGGGGCGACGCGGGCGGCGACGCCACAGAAAGCGCGTCAGGACGAACAACAGGCCGATCAGGATCGCCGCCACCAGCACGTAACGCAGACCATCGGGAGCCTGTATCGGCTGCGTCCCGGCCAGCGGATCCGCCGCCGGGGTGGCGAGCGCGGCGCGGGGCGGCGGCGGGGCGTTATTGCCCCCGCCGAGATGCGCGATCAGGAATGAGAGGATCGTGAAGAGCACCCAGGCGAACCCGGTCGCGATATAGACCAGCACCAGCAGCAAGAAATCGATCACCTTGAAGACCGACGTCAGGAGCCAGAGGAGCGTTTCGAGGAAGCGCCGCGTGAAAATCCCCGCCACCAGCGTGCCGACCAGCAGCAGCGCCGCGATCGGTGCGAGAAAGGTTAGCAGCCAGCGCGGCGTCAGCGTCAGCGCACCGCGCGCCTGCTCGACCCGCAAGCGCCCCAGGGCGATCGCCGATAGCGTCAGACCCAGGAAGGCGATCGCCCCACCGTAGAGGCCGCGCCGCAAGACGTCATCATTGCCGCTCCCGGCCACCGTCATCGTCGCCAGGATCGCCACGATGGTGAAGGGCGTGCCCGCGCGCAAGGTGCGGTAGGCGGCATCGACCGAGGGGTCATCGCGCGAGCGCCCACGCCACCAGGCGTAGGCGACCAGGACGATCGCGTACCAGGTCGGCAACGAGAGCGGGTCGGTCGGATGGGCGAGCGCCCGCCACGCCGCCTGTAACCATCCGAGGTCGGTCGGAGGGCGCTGACCGAAGACGATCACGCGGATCGTCGCCAACAGCAACGCCGCGAGGGCCACGATGGAGAGGAGCTCGTACTGCGGACTGAAGAAGCGATAAGAGTCCATCGCCCGTTGCAGATTCGTGCCGAGCAGGAGGACCAGGAAAATCCAGCCCAACCAGAAACCGCCATCCGGCAAGGCGAGGCCGCTGAACACCGCGACCGTCAGCAAGGCGATGATCGCCGCTTCCGCCCCGACGAGCAAGACGACGAGCGTTTCCAGACTCCAATCGAGTCGCGCGCGTCGCGGCGCGATCGCGGCGGTCATCGTGCCACCTCCTGACGCGCTCCCGGCTCCGGTTGTACCCGATCGGTGGGCAGGCCGGGAATCGCCCGGCCGCCATAGCGCGGCTCCTGCTCGCGGCGCGACTCCGCCTCGAACAGGGCGGCGGGCAGACGATGGACGACCAGGCCGCGCACGGGCGGGGCGATGGTCCCCTCGGGCATCACCAGGACGAGCCGCTGTCCATTGCCGCGCAACGCTTCGAGGGTCGCGGCGAGCGCCGGGGGCATGGCGATGGTGATCAGCACGATCGTGGAGCCCCACGGGAACGCCAGCGTCTCCTGACGGAAGTGTCTGGCGAAATCGCTCGTGGTAAACGCAGAAAGCTTCGCCAGTCCCTCCAATGTCCGCGCCAATTGCGTCGGACCACTCCCCGGCGGGATCCGCAGGGTTCGGCTCGATCCGGCCAGCAGGCGATTCGAGTACACCCCGACCGCGTAGCGCTCGGCCAGCGCGCGCGCCGCCAGCGACGCCGCCACGCTGACGAGCGGCTCGAAATCGACCGAATCGAGCGCACGCCAGGGCTGTCGGGGCGTATCTACATTGAGGAAGATGCCGAGCTGCGTCACCGTGGTCGGCTCGAAGACGCGTACCTGGAGTCCCCCGGCGCGCGCGGTCGCCTTCCAGTGGATCGCTCGAAATGAATCGTCGGGGCGGTAGTCGCGCGTCCCGACCGTCCGTTGCGGATCGAGGATCAGCGCCCGCCGCGAGCGCGTGTCGCCGAACGCGCCGCGCGGCGGGATCGCCAGCTCATCCAGCGACACCACGCGCGGGTAGACGATGATCGACGCGAAGTCCTCGCTCCGCTCCTGACGCCGATGAAAGCCGAAGATGTCGCCCGAGCGCAGCGTCGTCGGCCCGAAACGGTAGACACCCCGGTGCGGGCAGCGGATCGTCGCCGTCCAGGCGACGCGCTCGTAGGGGCGCAACGAGGTGAGGTAGGGCAAGAGGCGCAAGGCCGGATCCGTCGCGGGCGTGGCGCGGCGATCGACCGCGAGCAGTCGATCGGAGAACTGATCCTCGACCTCGATCCAGGCCAGCGGCAGCAGCTTCTTGTTCACCAGCTCCAGCCGCAGCGTCAATTCCTCGTCGCGGAAGACCCGCGTCACGTCGAGCCGTCGCCGATACGTCACCGCGCGCAGCGACCAGCGACTCCACAACCATGATACCCCCGCCGTCAGCAGCAGCAAGGTCGCGAGCAAGGTAAGGGATGGCTGGCGCGTCGCCATCCCGAAGAAGAGGAGAATGACTGCGCCATAGAACCAGACCGCGTTGAAGAACATCTTTCATGCCGAGCAATGAGGGGCAACGATCACTGGCCGCAGGGCGCTGATGGAACAATCATGGCATCCACTACACGAGACGCCACTATACCATTACACGAGACGCCACTATACCATTCATAAAGCCCCACAGAATCGCTACGCCGTAAGCCCTGGAACAGAGACGGTCGCCCCGGATCATTTTGTCTCCCCGGTCATAGTGTGTGCCATAACCCCTACACGTAGATATGTGATTTTTCGAAGCGCCTTTTCAGTCGCTCGCCAGGTGAGTCAGCACCGACGCGCGAGGCCACGCGCGCCTCGCCGTCCGATAGCCATGCCGCCGAGACAACCCTAGCGGCGCTCCGGGCAGGGAGAAGCTACCGCCCGTCCCAGCCGTCATCCGTCGGTGGATCGACGTTCACATCGAGTTGTTCCCAATCGATGAGGCGGTGGGGCAGCGCAGTGGACGTCACGATATGCACGACGAGCGCCCCGTGTGCGCCTAGAGGGTGTTAGGCACCTGCTGGTGATGACTGTACATCCAACATACAGGAGGGAGGTGATGGCGAGCGCATCGCGCCTGCTAGCGGGCCGGTACGGCCCGCTGGTGCTCGTCTGGGGTGGCAGGTCCACGTAGCATCGCCTCCACGACGAAATAACGGCACCATAATCGACAACCGGCAACCAGGGGTGCCTAACACCCTCTAGCCGCTCATTGAAGGCTTCCAGGTGCCGCATGGACGAGAGCGCGACTTTAAGCAGCGCGCAGTGGCTGCCGCTGAGCTTGTGCAGTTCCAGTACTTCCGGGAACGCCTCGGCTGTACTCATCTTGAGCAGGCATTTGCCGGGGGTACAGCGCAATTGAATCAGGGCCAGCAGCGGCAAGCCGAGATTCGCCGGGTCAAGTTGCGCGCCGTACCCGATGATCACGCCCGCATCCTCGAGCTTACGGGTGCGCTCGGCGACCGCCGGGGCCGATAAGCCCACGCGCCGCCCTAACTCGTTGTACGAGAGGCGCGCGTCGCGTTGGAGCTCGCGCAGTATTTTCCAGTCGAGGCTATCGAGTGGTCTTTCCGATCGCAAGGCTACTTCCCCGATACTCTTTTCATACCGCACGTAACTATACCAAAGACCTTTCTCTTCGTATTCACGCCTCGCGCCTTTTGGGGGAGGATCAGCAGCAGAGGTACGGGGTATGTTCTCCTCGCCTCTGTCCAGGCCACAGCCGATCGAGGCGAAGAAGAAGGAGGCCGCCGATGCGTAGGGTCCGTGTCGCCGTCGTTGGCTGCGGCAACGTCGCGGAGAAGTATATCCCGCACTTGCAGCAGAGCCCCGCTGTCAAATTGGTGGCGGTGTGTGATCCCCAGCTGGATCGCGCGAGCGGCTTCGCGCGCACGTATGCCATCGAGCACGCCTTCACCGATGTCGACCGGCTGCTCGGCGATCTGGCATGTGAATTGGTGGTGAATCTCACCCCCATGCCGCTCCATGCATCGATCGCGCGGAAGGCGCTGCGTGCGGGCAGAAATGTCTGGAACGAGAAGCCCCTGGCCGCCGACTTTGCGGAGGCGCAGGTGCTGCTATCACTGGCGCAGCGCCACGGTGTCGGGCTCTGGGCCGCCCCCAGCAATCCGATCTCCCCCTCTTTCCGCACCATGTCGCAACTCCTCGGTTCCGGCGCGATCGGTCAGGTCGCCACCGCCCACGGGATCATCGGCACGAGTGGCCCCGCGTGGCCGGGGAGTGGCTGGTTCTACCGACGTGGCGGCGGCAGCCTCTTCGACCTCGGCGTGTATAACATCACCCTGCTGACCGGGCTGCTTGGCCCCGCGCACGGCGTGGTGGCGATGTCCGGGACGGCCATCCCGCAGCGCACCATCGCCGGGGAAATTATCACCGTCGAGGCCGATGACACGACGGCGCTGATCCTGGACCACGGCGACGCGGTGTATTCGGTGGTCCAATCGGGCTTTGTCTATGCGGCCCAGCGCGACGACTGGACAGTCCAGGTGATCGGCACCGCAGGCGCGATGATCATGGGCGGCTACGCCTGGGAACCCGGTGCCGTCTCCGTCTATCGCGGGGACACGGTGAAGACACCGCGTCGGTGGGAAGCCATCCCGCACGATCCCGCCGGATTCGCCTGGCAGAGCGGGGCAACGTACATCGCCGAGTGCCTCGCGACCGGGGAGCGGCCACTCCTGAGCGGCGAGCACGCCGTACACGTCCTGGAGGTGATGCAAGGCGCGAGGCGGGCGGCGCAGACCGGGCAGCGCGTCCAGATCGCCTCGACCTTCCGCTGGCCGCTGCTCGAGCAAGGGGGAGCGCATCGTGGGGATGCGCCGGAGCAGATCCCCTAAACCCGACCGCTGATTGGAGGTACTTGCATGGAGGAAGCCAACTCTAGCGCGTGGCCACGGGTGGGCGCAATGGCCCATGAACTCGCGGGCCAGTCTCCCGAACCCCAACGCCTGCTCGCGCTGCTGCGCGACTCCGGCCTGCGCGCGGTCCAGTTGGGGGTGCCGCTCCTCGAAGAGGTCATGGGCGACCGGGGGCGCATCGCGGCCTGGCGAGGCCAACTGGAGCGCGTGGCTATCCCGCTGGTCGCCCTGGGTGGCTACCGCAACCTCGTTGCCCCCGATGAGACGCGACGCAGGGCGAACATCAGGTTCCTGCAACGCTGCCTGGAGCTGGCACCGCAGTTCGGAACGACGGTCGTGGCAACCGAAACAGGGACGCGCAATCGCGAGGACGAGTGGGCCTCCTCGCCTGAGAATCGGGGGCGAGAAGCCTGGGAAATCTTATGCGCTACGCTGCGCGAGCTACTGCCCGTCGCCGAGCGGCATGGGACGACCCTGGCCCTGGAAGGGCATGTCAATCACGTCATCGGCACGCCCGAGCACCTGGCGACGCTGTTGGGGCAATTCCCGACGCCGCACCTACGGGTGGTGCTCGATCCGTACAACTACCTCGGGCATGGCCTGCTCCCACGCAAAGAACAGGCGGTCGGTGCCTTCCTCGAGCAATTCAGGGATCGCTTCGTGTTAGCGCACCTCAAAGACGTGAGTCGAGAGGGGGCGGAAGTCGACACTCCGGCGTTCGGACAGGGTGTCTTTCCCCAGCGGCTCTACCTGGATTTCTTGCAGCACGAGCGTCCCGATTTGCCGCTCATCGTCGAGCATCTGTCGGTCGATCAGCTCCCTGCGGTCCTGCAACGGGTGCAACGTGCGCTTGAGCAAAGGGCTGAGGGAAGGCCGAGATAACGCGGCTTACGAGGTGAGATGGCAGCGAAGCGGCACATCGCGCGCTGGACGCCAGGCGCGCGGCGGGGGCGGGTACGCCCCGCCACCCCGCGTCGTCCTCGCGCCCCACCACCACGCCAGAGCGAGGCACTCGGCACCCTCGGCGGCTATCGGCGGGGCAAGGGCTATGGCCGCGCGGCCTGCCTCCCCGAGCGGTATGCCGCGTGGAAGGCCACCCTACAGGAGGGCACTGACACCTGAATCTCGTCAGGGACGGGCGCGGGGCAGGTCGCCGGTAGCGCCATTCAACGGAATATCCCAGGGCCGGCCCACAGCCTGAGATTGACCCGTTTGCGAATGTTCAGGTTGTAGCATCAGTCGTGGACGCCGCGATGTCGAGGCGAGGAGTACGGCACGAAGGAGGAAGGGATGATTCTAATCACCGGTGCGACGGGCACGGTCGGTCGTCAGGTCGTGGCGCAGCTCCGCGCGCGGGGTGAGACGGTGCGCGCGATGACCCGCAACCCGTCGGCGGCGGCGTTCCCGGATGGGGTCGAGGTCGTGCGGGGCGATCTCGCCGATCCGGCGGGCCTCGGTCCGGCCCTGCGCGAGATCCGGGCTGTCTTCCTCGTCTGGCCGTTCACCGATCCGGACCGGACCGCCGTACTTGCGCCGCGCGTGATCGCGACGCTCGCCGCGCGGGGGCAGCGGATCGTCTATCTCTCGGCGTCGGCGGCCGATGATCCGGCCTCCTTCTGGGCGCGCGTTGAGCAGGCCATCGTGCAGTCCGGTGCTCCGCATACGATCCTCCGCCCCACCGGCTTCGCTAAGAACACGCTGATGTGGGCACCGCAAATCCAGTCCGGCGATGTGGTGCGCTGGCCGTATGGGGAGGCCGCCCGCTCGCTGATCCACGAGGCGGACATCGCCGCCGTCGCGGCCCGGGCGCTGACCGAGGCAGGGCACGATGGGGCCACATATCTGCTGAGCGGCCCGGCTGCGATCACCCAGGCCGCGCAGGTCCGCGCGATCGGCGAGGTGTTGGGTCGACGAGTGTTCTGGAAGGAACTCCCCGCCGCCGAGGCGCGGGCGCAACTGATCGAAACGTTCGGAAACGCTGCCTTCGTCGACGCCGCCCTCCCTGTCTGGGCCTCGTTCATCGCGCACCCCGAGCCGGTGACCGCCACCGTGGAGCGCGTCACCGGGCGACCGGCGCGCAGCTTCGCCCAGTGGGCAGCGGAGCACGCCGCAGAATTCCGTCGGTCGGGAGTATAGTTGGCGGGCGGCATCGCGACGGAGCAGGAGGTTGATGCGTTATGTCCTTCACACCAATCGAGATCGAATACTTGAGGAGTCAGCCGATCGGCCGCTTGGCAACCAGCCAGCCGGGCGGGACGCTGCAGAACAATCCGGTCGGCTTTCGCTACAACCCTGAACTCGGCACGATCGACATCACCGGCTATCGGATGGCGAACAGCAGTAAATTCCGCAATGTAGGCGATAACCAGCGTGTCGCCTTCGTGGTCGATGACATCATCTCGACCAAACCGTGGCGCGTCCGCTGCCTCGAGATACGCGGCGTTGGCGAAGCGCTCGACCCGGCGACCGATCCTGCTGCGGGGAGCGACGATGCGGCGGCGATCATCCGCATCCATCCCCGCCGCATCATCAGTTTCGGCCTCGAAGTGCCCGATCTCGAGCCCCATCGTCTCGTCGCCAGCAAGCGCGATGTCTCGTGAACGCGAGTGCAGCATCGCTCCCTGGACGCCCCGGCGATGACACGAATAAGGAGACTCAACCATGACGACGCTCGCGATCGGCGTCAACTTGCCCGACACGCTCGGGATCGGCCCCGCCGCGCGTCATGCCGAGGCGCTCGGGCTCGAATCGGTATGGGCAGCCGACCTGATCATCGGCGACGGCACGCCCGCGTTGGACAGCACCGTCGCCCTCGCGACCGCCGCCGCAGTCACGGAACGCCTCCGCGTCGGGTTCGGTGTGCTGATCCTCCCCATACACCCGGTTACCCGCGTGGCCGCGCAGATCGCGGCGCTCCAACAGGTTTCGGGGAACCGTGTCATCCTGGGGATCGGGGCGGGCGGCTTTCCGGGAACACCATTCTGGCGGGCGGTCGGCGGGCCGACACGGGCGCGGGGCAGCAGGACCGACGCCGCCCTCGCCGCCCTGCCGCACCTCATCGCCGGCGAACCGACCCGGCTCGCGCTCGCGCCTGATCAGCCGGTCGTCACGCTGGCCCCGCCCGCCCCTGTGCCGCCCATCCTGATCGGCGGTAACTCCGACGCCGCGATCCGCCGCGCCGCGACATACGGCGATGGCTGGTTCCCGTCCCTCCTCACCCCGGACACGCTAGTTGTCGGCGCGGCACGGCTGCGCGAGCACGCAACCGAGCGCGGACGCGCGACCCCGAGCATCACCGTCGGCGGTCATGCCATGCCGGGCGACACCGCAGCAGCCCGCACGGCCCGCGAGGCGTTCGTCCGCAGCCTCATCACCCGGCACGGCATGACGCCCGACGAGGCGGCGCTGATCCCGATCGTCGGGAGCCCGACGGACATCGCCGAGCGCTTCGCGGCCTACGCCGCAGTCGGGGTCGAACGCCTCGTCCTCAGCCTGGATGGGGGAGAATGGCCGCAGCAATGCGCGCTGATCGCCGAGGCATATGCCCTCCTGGGCTGAATACGAGGAGAGCACCGCGCCGTAGGACCAGATCAGAATCAGATCGCGCCGGAGAACCCGGCTATCGACCGTAGCCTATCCCTCTCTACTGACGACCGACGACCGACGCCTCACCCTTCCACCGGGACCACGATGCTCTCCGTGATCTCGCCGAGGAGATCGGAGACGGTGCGGCCGCGGAGGCGCGCTTCCGGGCTGAGGATGATGCGATGAGCCAGGGTCGCGGGGATCAGCGTCTTGATGTCGTCGGGGAGGACGTAGTCGCGCCCGCGCAGCGCCGCCAGCGCCTGCGCCGCGCGACCGAGCGCCAGGGTGCCGCGCGGGCTCGCGCCCAGGTCCACCGCGTCGCTCGTGCGCGTGGCGCGCACGATGGTCGTCAGGTAACGGCGCAGATCGGCGCTGATCGTCACGGTGCGCACGGCGTTGCTCGCGGCGATCAGCTCAGCGGGCGTGGCGACCGCTTCCAGCGCGGCGAGCGGGTCACCCGCCCCGAAGCGCGCGAGGAGCGCCTCCTCATCGGCAGCGTCCGGGTAACCGATCGAGAGGCGGAGCAAGAAGCGATCGAGCTGCGCCTCCGGCAACGGGAAGGTGCCCTCCAGTTCGATCGGATTCTCGGTGGCGAGGACGAGGAAGGGGCGCGGCAGGGGCATCGTCTCCCCCTCGATCGTCACCGTCCGCTCGGCCATCGCCTCCAGCAGCGCGCTCTGCGTGCGCGGCGTGGCGCGATTGACCTCATCGGCCAGGACGATGTTGGCGAAGATCGGGCCGGGCCGGAACTCGAACTCGCCGCGCCGCTGATTGTAGAAGGTGATGCCGCTGATGTCGGAGGGGAGCAGATCGGGGGTACACTGCACCCGCCGGAAATCGCCGCCGACCGAGCGGGCCAAGGCGCGCGCCAGTGTCGTCTTCCCGACGCCCGGCACATCTTCCAGCAGGATATGCCCCTCACAGAGCAGCGCCACCAAACTCGACTCAATCACCGCGCGCTTGCCGATCATCACGCGCTCGACGTTCGCCAGCAGTCGCTCGCCGAACGCGGCGACCGTCCCTACCCCGCTCTCGATCAACGGACCCTCCCGCCTGACGTACCCTTATGCGTTTACCGCCCTTACGAACACCACTATATCACGCATAAACATCACGGATAACCGGGGATGGCGGTCGGAGCGGGGTCAGCCCGCGAGCGAGGAGCCGCGCGTCGCCAGCCGTGCCAGCACCGCCGCCTGATCCTCGAAGCACATCATCGCGATCGCGTCGCCGGGTCGTGCCCCGGTCAGCGCCGCCTCGACCGCCGCCAGCTCATCCGCGACGAGCGCATAGCTTCCCGTCGCGCCGTCACGCCCCGCGACGATCCCATCCACGAAGAGCCGATTCATCGCCTCGCCACTCCGCCCGCGCGGATACTGTTCGGTGCCGCGCACCCGGACGAACGCGGCCTCCGCGCCCGCCTGCCGCCCGATACCGCGCAGCACCGCGTCGGCGCGATCCCCGGCGGTGCCGATGATCGCCAGCAACCGCGCGCCCGGCGCGACGTAGCCGCGCCCGAACGCGAGGAGGTGCGCCAATCCGGCCTCGTTGTGCGCGTAATCGACGATGAAGGTGCAGGGCGGCGCGGCGATCGCGAAGACGTCGAGGCGTCCGAAGTTCTGCTCCGGCGAGTTGCGGAAATCGCGCAGCCCCGCCGCGATCGTCGCCAGATCGAGCCCGAGCGCCGCGCCCGTCGCCGCCAGCGCGTTCTCGACCATGTGAGTCGCCCGCCCGCCGAAGGTGAACGGCACCTCGTCCAGCGGCACGAGCGGCAGGCGACGCGCCCCTTCGGCCAGCACGATCGCCCCATCCTCGGCGAGCAGCGCCCGCCCACCCGCCGCGATCGTCGGATTGGCCGACTGACAGCTGAAGAAGAGGACCGGCGCAGTGGTCGCCCGTGCCATCGCCGCGACGAGCGGATTGTCGGCGTTGAGGACGACCAGGTCGGATGGGCGGGTCAGGCGGACGACCAATTCCTTGACGCGCGCCAGCTCCTCGACCGTCGCGATCCCCTGCAAGGTGCGGCGCTCGTAGCGCTCGTCGTTGGCAAATCCTGCCATCGGTGGTGCCTCCCACAGGCCGCAAAGCGCGGCGCTCCATCATCATGCGGACGAAGAGGGACGAGACACGCACACTCCCGCTGGTCGACATAGCATCCTCGCCTTTTAGTCATCGTCATCCGCCAAGCGACAGCGTCGCCCGTTTCTCGACAGCAAATAGTCTTCGGGAAAGCCTATGGTCCGGGCGCAGCGCACCGGGGTACGCGCACGCATCCCACGCGGGGATAGGCGTGTCGTGGTCGCCGGGTTGTACGGGGGGCAGGGGTGCGTTAGCACAACACGCACGAGGGCTGGGCGATCGCCCAACGAGGCGACACGCCTGTCAGCACGAACCGCCCCATCCACCCCTGGTCGGCGGCGGATACTCGTGGCTCGCGGTGAGCTATTCGAGCGGTAAACAGCGCCGGCGCGTGGCGATCCCGACACGTACAACCAGGGACCGGCGCGGTACAGCGATCGTTTTCGACACAAAAACCTCATCTCTACTATGGCAAGCGGCAGCACCTACAGCAGGCTGCAACAGTACTGTAGAGAAAACGTTCCGCTGTCACACCGCCCTTGAGACGGGGCCATAACCTGTCCTTTCGGACAATTCCACATGACAGAGCACGACCTGGCGCGCGTCGGGCACGCGCGGCCAGAATCCGCGCACGGCCCGGCGGCAACGAGTACCGCCGCTGCCACCGCGCAACCAGACCCACTCGCGCCCTTGCGGCGCGCGCGAAGACCGCGATCTCGGCGCGGGGCGGCGCTGTAGCGGCTCGCGATCCTATCGGCACCGTTCTTGCACCGCTGGGATGAGGCACCACCGATCGCGTGCGGGTGAGCGCAAGAATGGAGACGAAACGATGTCGAGTGAGCAAACACGTTCCACGGTCGCGACGTATGGTCGCGCCTTCGCCCTCGGTGTGGCGACCGGGCTGCGCTCGGCGACCGCGCTCGCCGTGATAACCCTCGCCGCGCAACCGGAACGCCCGCGCCCCTTGCTGCGCGGTATCGAGCAACCGTGGAGTCGCCTCGCCACGCGCCCCGCCCTCTACCTTACCGGGCTCTTCGCCCTCGGCGAGGATGTCGCCGACAAGCTCCCGGCCACCCCTTCCCGCACCGCTCCAGCACCGCTCAGCGGGCGCATCGCCTTCGGCTCGCTCGTCGGGTCGGCGGTATCGCGCGCGGAGGGACAGTCGCCCGCGATCGGCGCGGCGCTCGGCGCGCTCGGGGCGCTCGGCGGCTCGTTCGCCGGCTACGCCTATCGGCACGCGATCGCCACGCGGACGAAGCTGCCAGATCTGCCCTTCGCCCTCCTCGAAGACGCCACCGCGATCGGCATCTCCTATCTCGCACTGCAAGAGGCATTCACGGGCGAGCCTGAAGCAGCATCACACGCCCCCGACGAACTCGACCCCGAGAAAATTCAACGGTAAAGGTCGAACGCACAATCCGACTACATAATCCGGTTAAATGAGGAGGGGCGAGGCAATGACGCCCCGCCCCTCCTGTCCGTTCGGCCGTGCCGCCAGGCTACTCGCCCCGCTCTTCTTGCTGCCGCATCGGCATGCTGTCGATCAACTCGAAGAGGCGCGCGGTGCTCACCGGCTCAGCGGCGGCAAGCTTCACGCCGCCATCCTTGCCGATCAGGATCAGCGCGAAGTCCCCTCCCGCCACATCGTAGCGCTCGCGCAACGCCGCCCCGCCCGCCCGCGCCACCGGCTGCCCGGCGAACGAACCCTGCTCGTCGGCGGGGAATTGCCCGATCAGCAGATCGCGCTCGGCCAGCTCCGCCTCGCGCGTGGCGAAGATCGCCAGTTGCTGGGCGTACATCGTGTCGCCCGCCGCCGGGGCAAAGATCAGGATGATCCGATTCTGCCACCGATAGGCATCGAGATCGAGCGTCTCCACCGTCGCCTCGCTCGTCACCGGGATACCCTCCTGTGTGGGCGGCGTGCCCGCGCCGCCACCAAACACCGAACCCGCCGCCAGCCAGATAGCCAACGCACCCGCCGCCAGGCCACTCCCACGCAGGACCATCGCCACCGTCCCTGGTGTCGCCACGCCCTATGGCGTGCCATGACCCGCCCACATCAGCACCGCCGAGATCACGCGGTCAGCGCGTTTTTCGCATGGTCCACGCCATCACTCGCAGCGGAGCATACCCCTGCCGACGCAAGGACAGACACAGGGACGACACAGCCCATAACACCGTGCCGACCCCACATCTTTTCTGCGCTTACCGCCGTCAGCCGAGCGGCACCGCGCGCCCCCTCCCGCCCGCGAACGCGGTGACCTCGCGGTACCCGCACTCCCGCGCCAGCGCCACCGCCTGCGCGAAATCGAGCCCCACATCCTCCGGCTGGTGTGCGTCGGACGCGAGGCTAAGCGGCACGCCACGCCGCTGACAGGCACGGAGAAAGGCCGGATCGGGATAGAGCTCCCCGACCGGCTTCCGCAACCCCGCCGTGGATACTTCCACCGCCACACCGCCCGCCACGAACGCCGCCGCGGCGGCGGCGTAGAGCGCCTCCAGATCGAGCGCGGCGGAGGGCCGGTGCCCCAGCACCTTGATCAGGTCGGGATGGGCCATGATGTTGAAGAGACCGCTGCGCGCCGCCTGCCCGAGGAGCGCGAAATACTCGCGGTACATCCGATCGACATCCCGCCCGTCCCACAGCCCCTCGACCCCGAGCAAATCGAAGCCCCAGGTGCCGATCCAGTGGACCGACCCGATGACGTAATCGAACGGTGCCCGGTCCACGATCGCGCGGATCGCCCCCTCCGCGCCGGGAAAGTAGTCGGCCTCGATGCCGAGCCGCACCGGCAGGCCGCGCTCCCCGGCCTCGCGCACCAACGTCGTGTACTCCGCCAGCGATTGCGTACCCCGCTCGGTCCACCAGCGCGCGGCGAAGGCGGGGGTGCCGGGCTGCGGCTGCGCGTCCGGCCCGATACGCGCGCTCGCGCCGACATCGCCCCACCACGCGCCATAGGCTTGCTGCGACTCGCGGAAGCGATAGATGTGCTCGCTGATGCCGATCTCCGCCAGTCCGCGCGCGTGTGCGGTCGCCAGGAAGCGATCGAGCCACACGGGCGTGAATGGTCCACGCTCCAGATGCATGTGATAATCGAGCAGCATCTCCCCTCCTCCAGCGCGGGCCGCCACGTCTCAGGGATGAAGTGTAGGGCGCGCGCAGCACCTTGCGCCAGAACAGGTCGCCGCGACAGGTCGCACAAACGACCCTTGCGCCATTTATACGGCTTTTGCTATACTGACGCCTGCAAGCGAGGGCGCGTAGCTCAGTTGGTTAGAGCGCACGGTTCACATCCGTGAGGTCACTGGTTCGAGCCCAGTCGTGCCCACCCCCGATTTCCCCAGTCGTAGCAACGAATCGCGCAATCCTCGGGCCACCGGAAATCGCGCCGGTGGCCCGAGGGTTGCAATCTTCAATGCGATTCGCAGGAATGCTTCCTGACCCGATCGTACAACCCCCTGACCGTGCCGGAGATCCGCCGCCTGCTCGCGCGCCTCTGGGTCACCGCCCCGCCGGACGACACGGCGGTCTGGCGCTGGTCGCGCTGGCGACGCTGGCACCAGGCGCCCGCCCGCTTCTACCACTACCGCCGCCACAACGCCAGCTGACTATAACTGTAATAGCAAGGGCGGCGTGGCACGACGCAGGGCGCGCATTGCAGCACGCGCACCGCCGACAAAGAAACATTCCCCCATATACCCGATAGCTTGGCGGCACCTTCGGCGGTACGATAGGGCGGTACCGTGCCGCGCGTCTTCGTCGCCGTGAGGGACCACCATGTTTCGCGGTAGCGACCGAGAGGAATCGAACCGTCTCCGCGCTCGGATAGCGCAATTGGGGCCGCCCCCGCGCCCCAGCATCGCGTCTCCGCCCGATGCCGAGGCTCGCGCTCCCCAGTCGCCTACGGGATCACCACGTCCCGCGATTGTACGCGGGTCATTCATGGATCATGCGTCCGAATTCCCCGAGTTGTACCAGGACGTCGCGTCAACCCACTAAAAATCTTCGTCGGGCACAACCGCTGCGAGGTGGGCGAGTACGGGCCTGCCCCTCGTCCATTGCTGCCTGCGTGATCGACCGGAGGGGTGCTATCGAGACAACGGAGGCAACGCTGGCCGCCTTGCGGCGTGCCTTACGCCAGGCCATCGCGAGCCGCGATGCCGCCAACCGGTGGGGGCTGACCGAGCTCGGTCGCCTGGAAACGCGGCAGATCGCCAGGATCGAGGCGCAGATCGCGCAACTGGAAGCCCCGGCCCCGACGCCCGACGCCCCGTAGGACGATCCCGAGTCGGCGAATGCGTCCCGGTCTGCCGGCTTCAGCCCGACCGCGTAGCGCCGCGTCACCGCTGCCTCGCTCGTCCCTGCGGGACCGCCCGCGCGACCCGCTCCCGCAGGTCCAGGCGTGTATGCTCGCATCACCCGAGCATGCCACCGGGCCAGACTGTTTGCTCGGTGCTCGAGGCCGTGGCTCCCCCGGGACGGACACACCGCCACGCTGTTGCGGGACCTGCCCCTCGCCACCTGGGGCATGTCCGCGATCGCGCGGCGCGGGCCGTATTCCCATCATGCGAGTAGACGGCCAGGTGGCACAGCAGGAGGTTGGCGGCGTCGCTGTAGCGCTCACGTTGTGGCGACGAAGCCGTGCGGGTCGGTTCCGAGCCGTACCGATTGCCGCTCCGGCGGTGCGCGATTAGTCCGCCGCGTCGCTGCTCATGCGCTGCCGTGCGGAGCCTGGCTCGCCCCCACCTACCACGAGCGACGGCCCGTCGAGGGGCAGCCAGAAGGTGATCGTCGTTCCGCAGCCCTCGCCCGCACTCTCCGCCGCGATCCACCCGCCGTGGCGCTCGACGATGCTGCGGCAGATGTAGAGGCCGAGGCCCATCCCGGGCAGACTGCTCGCCGCCGCGTTCTCCGCCCGCCCGAACGGCGCGAAGATGGCGTCCGCCGCGCCAGCGGGCAGGCCGATCCCCTGGTCGCGCACCGCGATCAGCCCCCCGGCCCCTTCCGCCCGTAACGTCACCATGACCGTGCCGCCGGCGGGGGAATACTTGATGGCGTTGTCCAGCAGATTGATGAGCACCTGCTCGATCCGCCCCGCATCGGCGACGACCGGCGGCAGCCCGCCGGGCGCGTCCAGCGACAGGCGATGCTCGTCGCCGCCACGGTCGCGCGCCTGCGCCACCGACTCCGCGACCAGGGCGGCGAGATCGGTCGGGCGAGGGGCGAGCGGGAGTTGCCCGGTGCGGATGCGCGCCACATCGAGGAGATCGTCGGTCAGCGCCACCAGGCGGTCGGCCGATTGATCGAGCGTCGCCAGCGTCATCGCGAGCTGATCGGCGTCGAGCTGGCCGCGCGCCCGCCGCCGCAGGAGCAGTTGCGTCGTCCCTTTGAGCGTGGTGAGCGGCGTCCGCAGCTCGTGGGCGGCGACCGAGAGGAACGTGTCCCGCGCGCGCACCGCCGCCTCCGCCGCCAGCCGCGCCCGCACCTGCCCGGTGACCTCGTGGGCGTGGACGAAGATCCCCTCGGTCGCGCCGTCGGTCGCGCGGAACGGGGCGTAGACGAAGGTGAAGTACACCTCCTCCGGCTCGCCGTCCGCGTCGCGGTCCAGCCGCATCAGCACCTCGTCCCCCACGAACGGCGTGCCGGTCCGGTAGACCCCGTCGAGCACTTCGATGATCCCCTGCCCCGCGAGCTCGGGCAAGACGTCGCGCACCCGTCGCCCGAGGATGTCGTCCCGTCCGATCAGCGCCAGGTAGGGCGGGTTAGCGAGGGTGTAGACGTGGTCCGGCCCGCTG
>JAABUJ010002258.1_pt1 | contig 24447 bp, 22 predicted proteins | sample 5559131 | NCBI WGS metagenome assembly JAABUJ01 (sample SAMN10711875, study PRJNA513366) | rock metagenome | isolation source: Antarctica rocks | place: Antarctica: Victoria Land, Mt New Zealand nord | collected 2016-01-07
CCGTTTGACTGTCCCCCAACCCCGATTTGCCCCGCGAAACCATTCCCGGACGGACCCCCGCCGCCTCCACCACCGCCTGTCTCGGTCTGTCGGACCGCGGTCGAGCCGTCGCCGCCGTGGCCGAGCAAACCTCCCCCGCCCCCGCCGCTACCTTCCAAGTATTGATACAGTTGTCCCGCGCCGCCAGAGCCGCCGTTGCCGACGAAACCGCCCCCACCGCCTCCTCCAGCCAGGGAAAATGTTCCGGTGAAGTTCGGATTGCCGGCCCCACCATTCCCACCGATCCCCCCGCCGCCTCCGCCGATGCCGACGCCCCCGGCCCCCCCGGCCGCCGCATTCTGGGCGAATCGCACGCCTGAGACGGTGACTTCCCCCGCGTTCACGAACAGAGCCCCGCCCAGGCCCGCGCCGCCGCCCCCGCCGCTGTTCCCGTCCCCGCCCTTGGCCCGGCCGTCGAGCAGCAGGAGGTTGTTGATCGCCACCGATCCACCCGGAGCGTCGACGAAGAAGATTCGCTGCTGGCCCGCCCCGCTGACCGCGTTGCCGATCCCGCCGTCCAGGCTCACGGAGCGGGAGATCATCGGCAGGGCCGATCGGAGCTGGATGGTCCCCAGGCCGTCGGCGAAGTCGATCCTCGCGGGCCCCCCGGCCGCGTTGACGGCGAGGATCGCCCGGCGGAGGGTCCCCGAGCCGTCGTCGCCGGCGTTGTTGACCAGGAAGGTCTGCGCCTCGGCACCTTCGACGGCCGCCATCAGGCCGATGATCGCGAACAAGGAAGCCGTTCCGTTGGATCGCTTGCGCATCTCGGTGATTCTCCTGCATCGGGCGGCGGGCCCGGACGGCATTCTATCGAGGCGGCACCCGGGACGCGGGCTTCTACCAGATCGAGAGGGGGCGATCAAGCCGGGTCGTCGAATCCACGGCGATCGGCGATCTTGACGTTCGATGGGATCTCGGCCCGGGCTCGATCCGGCCGGGCCGTCCTGGCAGCGGCCGGGGATCTCGATTAGTCTGGGGCCTTGGAAGTACGACTCACCGCGAGCGATCGGCTGGCGGTCCCGCGCCGGCGTCGTCGGTCGGAGGGGATCGGTCCAAGCCCGTCGCGTCCGCCCAGGCAAGGCCGGCGCCCGCGCCGGACGGGGACGATGGTCAACATCAAGCTGCCCGACGGATCGATCAAGGAGTATCCCGAGGGCGTCCGGCCCCGCGAGGTGGCCGAGGGGATCGGCCGGCGGCTGGCCGAGGCGGCCGTCGCCGCCGTGGTCGACGGCGCGATCGTCGACCTCGACCGGCCCCTCGAAGACGGCGGCGACCGGCCGATCGAGCTCCGGCTGCTGACCTCGCGGGACCGCGAGGCGCTGGACGTCCTCCGGCACTCGTCGGCGCACATCATGGCCCGGGCGATCCTCCGCCTCTTCCCCGGGGCCCGGCTCGCCTTCGGCCCGACCACCGCGACCGGCTTCTATTACGACGTCGACCTCGCCGACCGCCCGCTCTCCGAGGACGACTTCCCGGCCATCGAGGCCGAGATGGCCAGGATCCTCAAGGACGCCGAGCCCTTCGAGCGGTTCAGCCTGCCCTCCGAGGACGCCCGGAAGTTTGTGGCCGACCTCGGCCAGGGGTACAAGGTCGAGCACATCGACGACGAACTCCACAAGTTCGGCGTCCTCAGCTTCTACCGCCAGGGGGAGTTCGTCGACCTCTGTCGAGGGCCGCACATCCCCCACGCCGGGAAGGTCGGGGCCTTCAAACTCCTCTCGATCGCCGGGGCCTACTGGAAGGGCCAGACCGACCGGAAGATGCTCCAGCGCGTCTACGGGACCGCCTTCTTCGACCGGAAGGAGCTCGACGCCCACCTCGCCCAGATCGAGGAGGCCAAGAAGCGCGACCACCGCCGGATCGGCAAGGAGCTGAACCTCTTCACGATCTCGCCGCTGGTCGGCTCCGGCCTGATCCTCTGGATGCCCAAGGGGGCCATCATCCGGGGGATCCTGGAGAGCTTCCTCAAGGACGAGCTGACCAGGCGCGGCTACCAGCCGGTCTACACGCCGCACATCGGCAAGATCGAACTGTACAAGACCAGCGGCCACTATCCTTATTATAAGGACTCGCAGTTCCCGCCGTTGAAGCTCCTTAGCGATCCGGTGATGGCTCTTATCAAAGCCCTTGAGGAACATGAATTCCTTGACCCGGGCCTTGAGAAGGAAATGCTTGCGGACACTGGGCTCACCGGTTCAGGCGATCCGCCGGTCAAGAATGTGGATGGCACAACAACCGTCGATGCTGTTGAGTCCTATGATTCCAGGAGTCCTGCTGGAAAAATCAGATATTTGATGGAGTATGGAGCGGGCGAGGAATACCTCCTCAAGCCGATGAACTGCCCGCACCACATCCAGATCTACGCCGCGCAACTCCGGAGCTACCGCGACCTCCCGGTCCGGCTGGCCGAGTTCGGCACGGTCTACCGCTACGAGCAGTCGGGCGAGCTCTCGGGGCTGACCCGGGTCCGGGGGTTCACCCAGGACGACGCCCACCTGTTCTGCACCCCCGAGCAGGTCCGGGGCGAGTTCCGGGCGACGATGGAGCTGACCCAGTTCGTCCTCTCCAGCCTGGGGCTGACCGACTACCGGCTCCGGCTCTCCCGGAGCGACCCGGACGACCCCAAGTATCAGGGAGCGGCCGGCGAGACCTGGCAGAAGGCCGAGGCCGACATCCGGGCCGTCCTCGACGAGATGAAGCTCCCCTACGACGAGGCGCCCGGCGAGGCGGCGTTCTACGGGCCCAAGGCCGACTTCGTGGTCCGCGACTGCATCGGCCGCCAATGGCAGCTCGGGACGGTCCAGCTCGACTACGTCCTGCCCGAGCGATTCGGCCTGCACTACACCGGGGCCGACAACCTCCCGCACCGGCCGGTGATGATCCACCGGGCCCCGTTCGGGAGCATGGAGCGGTTCATGGGGATCCTGATCGAGCACTTCGCCGGGGCCTTCCCGCTCTGGCTGGCTCCCGAGCAGGTCCGGGTCCTGCCGATCTCGGACAAGTTCCTGGACTACGCCCGGCACGTCGTCTCGACGCTCCAGTCGTTCCAGTTCCGGGTCGAGCTCGACTCCCGGCCCGAGAAGATCGGGGCCAAGATCCGCGACGCGCAGCTCGCCAAGGTCCCGGTGATGCTGGTCGTGGGCGGCAAGGAGGTCGAGACCGGGACCGTCTCGTACCGCGACCGGGTCGACGGCGACCGGGGTGCCCTGGCCCTCGACGAGGCCATCCGGGTGCTCAAGGCCGAGGTCGATTCGCGGGCGATCCGGCAGGTGGTGGCTCTCCCGACGGTCGCCCCGGATGAAGACGCGGAGAAGCACGCCTATTGACAGGGGTCTCCGAATCAGGTAATCCGTTGGGTTGCCTCGGGACGCGCGGAGGGCTTGCTGCGGGGGCGAGCGACGCGGTCGTCCGGGGAGCCGCCGCCGTCTTCGTCGGGGGGCGGCGTCCCCGACCAAGCCGAGGCCTGGATCCAACGTCCGCCAGGAGGGACGTCATCGACCGGAATCTCAGGGTGAACGAGCAGATCCGCATCTCGCCGGTGCGGGTCATCAATTCCGAGGGCGAGCTGCTCGGCGTCATGCCGACGGGCAAGGCCATGGAGGCGGCGCGCGAGGCCGGCCAGGATCTGGTGGAGGTGGCCCCCAACGAGCGGCCCCCAGTCTGCAAGATCATGGACTTCGGCAAGTTCAAGTACTCGCAGAAGAAGCGGGCCTCCAAGCAGAAGCAGCACCAGGTCCAGGTCAAGGAAATCCGGGTCCGGCCCAAGACCGGCGACCACGACATCGAGGTCAAGGTCAAGCGCGCCCGTGAGTTCCTGGAGCACAAGGACAAGGTTCTCGTCAACGTCCTCTTCCGGGGCCGTGAGTTAGCGCATATCGACGAGGGCCGGAAGGTCATGAACGAGGTCCTCCTGGCCCTCGAAGACGTGGCCAAGGTCGAGAAGAACCCCTCGATGGAAGGCAAGCGGATGACGGCGATCGTCGCGCCCCGGGCCTGAGTCCCGGGGCGATGCCTTCCTGTCGGGCGCGGCTCGCGGGGAGTGCTCGGCGTGGGCAATCACCTGAAGATGTGCGGTTGCCGACGTTGTCGGAGTGGCATGCACACTCGATCTGGTGGCGAGCTGCTCCGCAAGTTCATCCGCAGCGTGAGGCGAACCACGAAAGAAGCCCTCCGCCGTGGCGAGGAGCCACCTCCCACGAGGTCGACCGGTTATCTGGATTGAAGCCTCGCTGACTCCGCGACCTGCTCAGTCCCCGATTCGCCCTGACGTCGGGCCGTTTGGCCTTGGCGGTGGGCCTCGGGGTTTGCTACAGTCTTCGACTCGGCCGATGGTGCCGGCCCCTCCGACGGGCATGCGGTCGGCCTCCTTTTGTTGCCGCGAGGCGTCAGAGCGATCATGCCCAAGCTGAAGACTCACAAAGGGATCAAGAAGCGATTCAAGGTGTCGGCCACCGGCAAGGTTTCGCACAAGAAGTGCGGGTCGTCGCACCTGATGAGCCACAAGAGCGGCAAGCAGGTCCGCCGCCTCCGCAAGCCGGTGCAGCTCAAGGTCCTGGCCGAGGCCCGCCGGATCCGGAAGGCCGTCCGGATCAAGCCGGGCTCGAATTACACCGAGATCGCCGCCATCCGCCTCGGGTTCGTCGCCGAGGAGGCCGCCGCGGTGGCCGCCGAGGCCGCCGTCGACCCGGCCGTCCTGCCGGCCGAAGCCCCCTGAAAGTCCCGGACCGCGCGTGGGGCCGACCGGCCCCGACACCCCGCCCCGACCGACCCGAGCCCCTGACGAGACCGTACGATGCGTTCCAAGAGCGGCGTGCCCCGCAACCACAGGAAGAAGCGGCTATTCAAGAAGGTCGAGGGGTTCGTCGGCGGACGCCGGAAGCTCCTCAAGTCGGCCAAGGAGACCCTGCTCCGGGCCGGGATGTTCGCCTTCCGCGACCGCCGGGCCAAGAAGCGGGACTTCCGCCGGCTGTTCATCACCCGCCTCAGCGCCGCCGCCGAGATGCGTGGGCTCCGCTACAGCCGGTTCATCTACGGCCTCCGCCTGTCCGGGATCGCCCTGGACCGCAAGAGCCTCTCCGACCTGGCGATCTTCGACGCCGAGACCTTCGACGCGATCACCGAGCGGGTCCGGGCCGAGCTCGACAAGGCCGACGCCGCCCTCGCCGCCCGCCAGAAGACGGCCTGAGCCCGATCGATCCGTCGCGAACCCGGGTCGCCTCCGGAGGCCCGACGCGGCGGGAGACGCCGGCGGCTCGCCCGCCAGGTGCCCCGGCCTCATGGCCCTGGGGCACGGGTGGATGACGACCTGCCGCACGCCGAGGCGTCCCGGACCATGAGCACCCCCGACCCCGCCGGCGATCCGGTCGCCGCGCTCGAGACCCTGGAGGCCGAGGGCCTGGCGGCCTTCGCCGGGGCCCCCAACCCCGCCGCCGTCGAGGCGGCCCGGATCGAGTTCCTCGGTCAGAAGCAGGGCCGGGTCAAGGCCGCCCAGGAGCGGCTCAGGTCGCTCGACCCGTCGGCGAAGAAAGCCTATGGCCAGCGGTTCAACGCCGCCAAGCAGGCCCTCGAAGCGGCCTGGGAGGCGGCCAAGGCCCGGGGCGACCGCCCGGCCTCGCTCGTCGACGCCATCGACGTGACGCTCCCGGGCCTCCGGCCGAAGCTCGGGCACCGGCACCCCCTGACGCAGACGGCCGACGAGCTGATCGAGCTGTTCGGCCGGTTCGGCTTCGCCGTGGCCCGTGGGCCCGAGGTCGAGGACGTCCGGCACAACTTCGAGGCGCTGAACATCCCGGCGACGCACCCGGCCCGCGACCCGGTCGACAACTTTTATATCACCGACGACACCCTGCTCCGGAGCCAGACCAGTACGGTCCAGATCCGGATCATGGAGAACCAACCGCCGCCGGTCCGGGTAATCGCCATCGGCCGGGTCTACCGGCCCGACGAGCCGGACGAGACGCACTTCCCGATGTTCCACCAGATCGAGGGCCTGATGGTGGACAAGGGGGTGACGATGGCCGACCTCAAGACGGTCCTCCGCCTCTTCGCCAGCAGCTACCTCGGTCGCGACGTCAAGATCCGGTTCCGGCCGTCGTTCTTCCCGTTCACCGAACCGAGCGTCGAGGTCGACATGCTCTGGCATGGCGGCGACCGATGGGTTGAAATGGGGGGCGCCGGGATGGTCGACCCCAACGTCTTCCGCGCCGTCGGCTACGACCCCGACGAGGTCACCGGGTTCGCCTTCGGCCTGGGGATCGAGCGGCTCTGCATGAGACGGCACGGGATCAAGGACATCCGCTGGCTGACCCAGAACGACGCCCGCTTCCTGGGGCAATTCTGATCATCGATGCGGCCCGGCGACGTGCCGCGAACCCTCCCCGATCGAACGGAACCACCGAGCGAAACCCCATGTCGACGGACCAAGACCGCGTGATCGTGACGACCGGGGCGACGGCGCAGGCCACGATGGTCCACCATCGCGACTTCCCCGAGATCCGGGCCGAGGGCCAGAGCCCCCAGGCCGCCGCCGCCAACCTCGCCAACCAGCTCACCCGGACCCTCGACAGCGCCCTGACCAAGTGGCGGCGCGACGCGATCGAGCAGGCCATCGCCGAGGTTCAGGCCTTCGCCGAGAAGTCCTGATCCCGACCGGGATAGGGAATGGTTGATGGGCGATGGTTGATCATCGGTCGGCGGGTCTCCCTTTGAATCCGCCTCGGCCGATCCGACGTGATTGCCTTCACTCATCAACCATCGCCCATCGGGCATGGCCCAAGGCCCGGCCCCGACCGAACCGATCGCCCCGGAGTCCGGAGCCGATGAGCGAGGCCGAGCCTGGATCGTCGCCGAAGCTGGTCCGCGAGCTGGGCCCGATCGACGCCACCATGATCGTGATGGGCTCGATGATCGGGTCGGGGATCTTCATCACCTCGGCCGAGTCGGCCCGGCTGGTCGGCTCGCCCGGCTGGCTCCTGGCCGCCTGGGGAGTCGCGGGGCTCCTCACGATCACCGGCGCGATCTGCTCGGCCGAGGTCGCCGCGATGATGCCCCGGGCCGGCGGCCAGTACGTCTTCCTCCGCGAGGCGTATGGTCCCTCGGTCGGCTTCCTGTTCGGCTGGGCGTGCTTCCTGGTGGTCCAGACCGGGACGATCGCCGCGGTCGCCGTCGCCTTCGCCAAGTTCCTGGGCGTGCTCGCCCCGGCGATCGCGGCTGACCACTATCCCCTGTTCCGGCCGATCGCCCTGGGCGGGTCGGGCTACGCCATCGGCCTCTCGACGCAGCAGATGGTGGCCGTGGCCCTGATCGCGCTGCTGACCGCGGTCAACACGCGGGGGCTCCGGACGGGCAAGGCGATCCAGAACACGTTCACCTTCACCAAGACGGCCGCCCTGTTCGCCCTGATCGTCGTCGGGATCTTCTTCGGCGCCAACCGGGGGGCGGCGGCCTGGTCGGCGTCGTGGTGGTCGCCCTCGGCCAACGGCTGGACCGCCGAAGGGGCGCAGAAGGGCCTGGGGGCGGTCGGTCCGCTGGCCCTGGTGCTGCTCCTGGGCAAGGCGATGATTGGCCCGCTGTTCTCGCAGAGCGCCTGGAACAACGTCACCTTTACCGGCGGCGAGGTCCGCGACCCCGGCCCGACGCTCCCGAGGGCCCTGATCCTGGGCTGCGGGACGGTGGTCGGGCTCTACTTGCTGGCCAACGTGGCCTACCTGGTCGCGCTCCCCTTCGACCGGATCCAGGGGGCCGAGCAGGATCGGGTGGGGACCGTCCTGATGAAGGCGGTCTTGGGGCCGACCGGGGTGACGATGATGGCCGTGGCCATCATGATCTCGACCTTCGGCTGCGTGAACGGTCTGGTCCTCTCGGGGGCCCGGGTCCTCTACGCGATGGCCCGCGACGGCCTGTTCTTCCGGAAGGCCGCCACGACCAACGCCCACCACGTCCCGTCGGTCGCGCTGGTCGCTCAAGGGGCCTGGGCGATCCTCCTGACCCTCCCGGTGAAGGTGGCGATTGACCCGGCGACCCATGCCGTGACCTACGGCAACACCTATAGTCAGCTCCTGGAGTTCCTGATCCCGGTCGACCTGACGTTCTATATGTTGATGGTCGGGTCGGTGGCGATGCTCCGGATCAAGTCGCCGGGGGCTGACCGGCCGTACCGGGCATTCGGCTACCCGGCGCCGCTGCTGTTCTACCTGGCGGTCACCGGGCTCCTGGTGGCCGACTTGATTTACCTGGAGCCGATGACGGCGGGGATCGGTTACGCGATCGCCCTGGCCGGGATCCCGGTCTACTGGCTCCGCTGGCTCACCAACCGCGTCGACCGGCCCGAGTCCGTGCCGCTCGGCCCCGGCCAATGAGAGGCGGCCCGGCGATTTTTCCGGGGCCTGGTTGTGGGCCATGGCCAATGGGCGATGGTTGATGGGTGAAGGAAGTCCCGGAGAAGCAGCCGAAGCCGCTTTCGAATGGATTGCCGCTTGTTCGTTGTTAACCATTAGTCATCAACCATTATCGATCTCGGATAGCCTCCGAGCCCCGGACGCGCCGGGGCCCTGGGAAACCCACCGCGATGATCGTCAGTTGGAACTGGCTCACCGACTACCTCCGGCTCGACATGCCGGTCGAGGCCCTCTCCGAGCGGCTCGCGCTTGCGGGCCTGAACCACGAGTCGACCGAGGAGGTCGGCGGCGACCTGGCGATCGACCTGGAGATCACCAGCAACCGCCCGGACTGCCTGGCACACTTCGGGGTCGCCCGCGAGCTCGGCGTCCTCTTCGGCCGGGCCGTCCGCTTCCCCGACCCCCGGCCCCCTCAGGGGGGTGCCCCGGTCGAATCCCTGGTGCAGGTCCGGATCGAGGCGCCCGACCTCTGCTCGCGGTTCACCGCGCGGGTGGTGACCGGGGTGAAGGTCGGCGAGAGCCCCTGGTGGATGAGGAAGCGGCTCGAAACGCTGGGCGTCCGGCCGATCAGCAACGTCGTCGACGTGACCAATTATGTGATGTTCGAGTGCGGTCAGCCGCTCCACGCCTATGACCTAGCGAAGATCGAGGGCCGGACCCTGATTCCCCGGCGGGCCCGGAAGGGGGAGCGGCTCAAGGCGATCAACGGCAAGGAGTACGAACTGACGTCCGAGATGCTGGTGATCGCCGACGCCGCCCGCCCCGTGGGCCTGGCCGGCGTGATGGGCGGGCTCGCCACCGAGATCGGGCCCGGGACCGTCGACGTCCTGATCGAGGCCGCCCGGTTCGACCCGCTCAACGTCCGCCGGACCTCGCGGTCGCTGGGGCTCCAGAGCGATTCCAGCTACCGGTTCGAGCGGCCGATCGACCCCGAGGCCGCCGAGTGGGCCGGCCGCCGCTGCGCCGAGCTGATCCTGGCAACCGCCGGCGGGACCCTGCATCCCGGGATGGTGGACTCCGGCGGGATGGCCCACGACCGCCCGACGATCGCCCTCCGGCTCGACCAGATCGCCCGGGTCCTGGGGATCGTGGTCGACCCGGCCGAAGTGTCGGGGATCCTCCTGGCGCTGGGACTGGAGGCCGCCGGGGGCCCGCCCGAGGCCCCGAGGTTCCGCCCGCCGAGCTGGCGGAGCGACCTGGAGCGCGAGGTCGACCTGATCGAGGAGGTCGCCCGGATCCACGGCTACGAGCAGATCCCCGAGGACCGCCCGGTCCCCCTGGCCGGCGCCCCGAGGGCCCCCCGCGAGCGGGTCGAGGACGCCGCCCGGTCGCTCCTGGCCGGGCTCGGCTTCGACGAGGCGATCACCCTGAGCTTCGTCCCCGACGAGCTGGTCGGAGCGATGGAATCGGACGCCCCGGCCCCGCCGATCCGGGTCGAGCATTCGGTCCGGAAGCGGGCCAACGCCCTCCGCCAGGGCCTGGTCCCCAGCCTCCTCACCGTCCGGAAGCACGACGAGGCCCACGGCAACCCCGACGCCGACCTCTTCGAGATCGCCAACGTCTACCTCCCCCGAGCCGGCCGCCCCCTCCCTGAGGAGCCGACCCGGTTGACGCTCCTCAGCGGGCGCGACTTCCTGGGCCTGAAGGGGATCGTCGAGGCCCTCCTGGCCCGCTTCCACCTGGAAGGGGCCCTGGAGGTCCGGCCGAGCCCCTGCCCGTGGTTCACCCCCGGTCGGTCGGCCGAGCTGTCCCTCTCCGGGACGCTGTTGGGGCGGATCGGCGAGGTCGCCCGCGACCGGCTCGACGCCCTGGACGTCCGCGGGAATTGCTCGGCGGCCGAGCTGACCCTCGGAGTCCTGGTCGATCGGGCCGTCCTGATCCCCCAGCACCACGCCCTCCCGACGCTCCCGGCGGTGGCGCGGGACCTGTCGCTGGTGGTCCCCCGGGACCTCCCCTGGGCCGAGCTGGCGCGAGTCGCGGCCCGGGCGGGCGGCCCGACCCTGGAGTCGATCGTCTACCTGGACGCCTTTCGGGGCGGTAACGTCCCCGAGGGGCTCCAGAGCATCCATTTCGGCCTCCGCTTCCGCCACCCCGAGCGGACCCTGACCGGCGAGGAAGTCGAGAAGGCCGTCGGGGAGATCGTCGCGGCCTGCGCCTCGAAATTCGCGGCGACGCTCCGGTCCTGATGCCGGATAGTCGATCGGCCTTTCGAGTTGGATCAATTGATCCTTCACGGGAAACGGAAAAGGTCCGGTGGTGTCGAGCGGAGCGAGGCCCACCAATCCTCCTGGCCGGCCGGAAGGTGGGCCTCGCTCCGCTCGACGCCACCCGACATCTCCGGAAATCCTCCGACTTTAGAACGGATCGACCTTGCCTCGGCCTCGAATCTCGCCTTATTTCACCCCTTCCACCCGACCGCCGCGACGATGACCTGGATCGTCGGCACGATCGCCACGTTGGCGGCGAAGACGGCCAGCATCGAGCGGACCACGCCCCGGGTCGCCGCGTTGCCGACAGCCTCGGTCGACCGGTCGGCGTTCAGGCCGGTCCAGCAGCCGATCAGGGCCACCAGCAGGCCGAAGGCGGCGGTCTTGAGCGTGGCGGGGATCACGTCGGAGAGCCGGAGGAAGTCCAGAGCCCGGCTCCGGAACGACTCGGCCGAGAGCGAGCCGCCGGCCAGCTCGGCCCCCAGCCCGCCCAGCAGCGCGAAGGCGTCGAGCAGGACCGTCAGCAGAGGGACGGCCAGGACGCAGGCGATCGCCCGGGGGGCGACCAGCGAGGCGATTGTCGGGGCCCCGAGGACCTCGCGGGCGTCGATTTCCTCGGTCATCGTCATCGAGCCCAACTCCGCGCCCAGGCCCGCCCCCATCCGACCGGCCACGAGCAGGCTGGCCAGGACCGGGCCGGTCTCGACCAGGACCGCCGCCGCCAGGACGCTCGGCAGGTTCTCCTCGGCCCCGTAGGCCGCCAGGAGCCGGCGGACCTGGAGCCAGGTCACCAGCCCGACGCTTGAACCCGCTGCCGCCACCACCGGCAGGCCCCCCCAGGCGACCCGCTCGAACTGGCGGAGGACCTCGCCGGGACGCCGCCAGGCCGCTCCCGGCATGGCCGCGACCGCCTCCGCCGCGAACCCCAAAAACCGGCCAAGCCGCTCCACCCGATCCGCCGCAGCCTCGATGAGCATCGAAAATTCCTCTCCGGGGCCGCTCGCCTCGACCGATCCCAATCGAGGCGAAACCCATCGCGCGGGTGAGTTGGGCTTCGACTCGAATCCCATGCTAAAATTTCGCCAGGCTACCCAGAGATTCGTTCGCCGGACCCGAGACGAGATTGATGCCCAGCGTCTCCAAGCCACTGCCCTCCCGGATCTCCGGCCTGGCGGCCGACGTCGCCGAATTGGACCGGGCGGCCCTACGCGACCGCTGGGGCCTGGGACTGATCGGGGTCGGCTGGTCGCACCTGGCGGTCTTCCTGGTCTGCCAGACCCTTTACGCGCGGGGCGACCGGGCCGAGACGCACTTCCTGCCGCTCTGGGGCCTCGACCTGATCGTGGCCGTCGCGATCCTCCGCCGGTTCCTGAGGGGCTCGTCGCGAGAGCCGGCCCCCGCGCTCCTGCCGGTCGTGGTCCGGATCTGGATCACGTTCCTGATTCTGACCTTCAGCTCCGCCTCGCTCAACGCGCTGGTCGGGTTCGAGACGGATTGGTTCAAGGCCGCCTGGTCGACCCTGGCCACCTTCGGATTCGCGACGATGGCCTGGATCTTCCACCTGGGATTCCTGGTCCCGGCCGTCCAGATGTCGCTGACCGCACTCCTGATCGCCCGGAATCCAGACGGGGCCTACGGGATCTACGGGGTCTCGTGGTGCCTGGCCCTGAACGGGGTGGGGCTGGTCCTGGAGCGTCGGGCTGCCCTGGCCCGGTCGGGCTCGGGACCGAGGCATGCTCCGACCGGGTCGATGGTCCAGCGGGTCGAGGTCGGCTGAGCGTCACCCGAAGTCGGACCATCGATCGCGGTAGGCCGCCGCCTGGCTGGCCATCGCCCGCTCGCGGAACAGGAGGGCCACGGCGAGCCCGCCGGCCGCCCCGCCGAGGTGGGCGAGGTAGGCCACGCCCCCGACCTCGCCGAGCCGGCCGATCGAGCCGTAGCTCTGAACGATTTGGAACAGGATCCAGACGCCGATCACCACGAAGGCCGGCAGGACCGTCAGGAAGTTGAACATCAGGACCCGGACCCGGTTGTGCGGGAACCAGACGACATACGCCCCCATCAACCCTGCGATCGCGCCGGAGGCCCCCAGGGTCGGGATCAGCGAGTCGGGGGCCGCCGCGATCTGGGCCGTCGAGCCGGCCACCCCGCAGAGGAGATAGGAGATGACATAGAGGAACGTCCCCAGGACCTCCTCGACGTTGTCCCCGAAAATCCAGAGGAACAGCATGTTCCCGGCCAGGTGAAGCGGGCTGGCGTGGAGGAACATGGCCGTGAAGACCGTCAGCCACATCTGACCCGGCAGGGGGAACGGGCCCTGCTCGATCCTCTGCTGGCCCCGGATCGGACGGAGCCCCTCGACCTGATCCGGCTCGACGTGGAGTTCGAACGGGCGATCGATATCCTCGTCGTGGGTGATCTCGTAGGGCGTGGCCGCGTAGGTCGTCTCGAAGGCCGGGCCGAGATCCAGTTGGACGAAGTACATGGCGATGTTCAGGGCCATCAGCGCGTAGGTCGCGACGGGCACGATCCGGGTCTTCTCGACATCGCCCAGCGGAAGGACCATGGGGCCTCCGACCCGATTTCAGCCGCCCAGGGGGGTGGGCCGAGGGACCTGGAGCCGCTCCGACCAGCGCCCGAGGGCGGCCGAGGCGGCATCGTCGAGGACGACCCCCCGCTCCCGGGCCTCGCGGCGGCGGGCCTCCCAGGGCTCGGGGAGCAGGGTCCCCGCGCTGGCCTGTCCGGGGAAGGAGCCGGCCACCCGGTCGTGGAAGCTGGTCAGGGGCTCCAGCGCCGGGACGGCCAGAGCCAGGATCGTCCACCCGTCGGGGCCCGAGAGGGCCGAGATCCAGGGCGACCAGGCTTCGAGCCAGCCGGGGGGGGTTCCGCCCTCGGTCAGAAGATCGAGGGCCGTGTCGTACAGGGCGGGCAGGCCCTCGGCCATCGGGACGGCCAGGGCGAGCGACGGGCCGGGGCCGGCGATCATCCCGACGAACGGCCCGACCGCGAGGTCCGCTACGGCCGGGGCCGCCGGGCCAGCGGGGCCGAGGCCGCGGACCCGGACGATCCCGACGCCGACGTCCCGCGCCTTCTCCGCCGCGATCCCCGCCGCCCGGGCCAGGATCAGCGGGGCCAGCCCATTCTCGGCCTCGAAGACGGCCGTCCCGGAGTGTTCGAGCCGCGCCCGGCCCTCGGCGACCGGGTCGATTTGCTTGCGATCGATCCGGTCGAGCCAATCTGGGAGCGAGGCGATGCCGTGAATCGAGGCACCCGCCGCATCGAACCAGAGCAGGTGCGAGGCCAGCGCCGAGGCCCGGGCCGGCGGGACGCCCAGCCCCGAGGCGAGGGACGCGGCGAATCGCCTCAGGTCGTCCAGCCGATAACGGGTCGCCGCGCTGACGCTCACGTCGGGCCACTCCCACGGATTCCGAGCCGCCGGGCCCCAACCCGGTCGGTGATCGGGACCATTCTAACCGATGGCCCGCGCCCTGTCTCCGGCCCGCTTGCCGGATCGGCTCAGGCGCTGATGACCCCGCGGGAGGGCCCCCGGGGCGGCTCGGCGTCGTGCCGCTCCCACTCGCGGCGGACCCGGGAGAGGCCGAAGGCGCAGAGCTCGAACTCGGCGCTGAGGCGGCGGAGGACTGGGGCCTCCTCGTCGCCGAGGGTGCTGGCCAGGTAGTACGAGCGTTTCCCCTGGGCCTGGAAGTCGACCAGATGGTCGGACGATTCGGTGGGTCGGAGCCGGCCGATGGCCTCGGGATAGACCCCGGTCCAGAACAGCGTGTAGTCGCCGACGTGCCGGTGGCACTCGCGGCGGCGATCGTCGTCGGCCGAGCCTTCGGCCTCGGCGATCATCGCGGCGACCTCGGTCAGCCGCCCCCCTCGGGCGTCCCGAAGCTTCCAGACCTCCTGGCTCGGCACGAACCGGGCGAGGAGGTCGGCCACGTAGCCGACCAGGCCGGGGTCGCCGATGCCCAGTTCGGCCATGAACGTGGACTCGGTCAGGCCCCGGAAGAGGCGGTGCAGGGGATGGGACGGCGGCAAATGACGCGTCATCACGGGGCGCTCCTCACCCGGTCGGACACGGATCGGATGGATCAGGATGACGGGAGGTCGAGCTTCAGCAAAAGGGGGGCCGAGATCCGCGATCGGCCCGCGCCAGGATGACCCGGCGCGGCCCGCCCATCCCCTTGTAATCAATGTCGGATCCTGGCAACATGAGGAATGCAAGAAAAAAGTCGGATGTCAGGATCGGGGGAGTCGGTCCCCCGAGCCAGACGCCCCGCCCGGCCCGCCGGGAGCCGGGGCGATGCGGTCGGCGGATGGCCGCGGGACGGGAGGATGGACGGTTGCGAATCACGTTCCACGGGGCGGCTCGGCAGGTCACCGGCAGCGCCCATCTCCTGGAGATCGGCCGGCACCGGATCCTCCTCGATTGCGGGCTCTTCGACTCCGACCGGATGGACCCGCAGAGCCCCAACCGCTCGTTCACCTTCGAGCCCCGCGACCTCGACGCCGTGATCGTCTCGCACGCGCACAACGACCACATCGGCCGGCTCCCCTGCCTGGTCCGGGCCGGATACCGCGGGCCAATCTACGTCACCAAGGCGACCGCCGACATCACCAGCGTGATGCTCCGCGACAGCGCCCGGATCCAGCGCGAGGACGCCCGGAACGGCTCGCTCAAGGCCGGCGACCACGCGCCGATCGACCCCCTCTTCGAGCTGGCCGACGTGGAATTCGTCGTCGAGCAATTCCAGCGGCTCCCCTACGACGAGCCGACCGAGATCCTCGACGGCGTCACGCTCACTTACAAAGATGCCGGCCACATTCTCGGCTCGGCGATCATCCAGCTCGACTTCGTCGAGGACGGCAAGAAGCGCCGGTTCGTGTTCTCCGGTGACCTCGGCCGCCGGAACATGGGGCTCCTGCCCGACCCGACGCCGATCCAAAACATCGACATCCTGGTCTCCGAGAGCACCTACGGCGGCAAGGAGCTCGACCCCTCCGACAAGCTGATGAAGCAGCTCCACGCCATCGTCGCCCGGGCGATCCGGCTCCAGTCGCGGATCGTGATCCCCGCCTTCAGCCTGGGGCGGACCCAGCGGATGGTCTACTGCCTCCAGGAGCTCTTCGCCGTCCACAAGGTCCGGCCGATCCCGGTCTACGTCGACAGCCCCCTGGCGCTCCGCCTGACCGATATCCACCGCGAATACCCCGACGCCTACACCCCCGAAGCTCGGCGATTGATGGACAAGGACCCGAGGTACTTCGGATCGAAGTACGTCGAATTCTGCGAGACCTGGGACGACTCGCGGCGGCTGAATTACCAGCCGGGCCCGATGGTCATCATCGCCTCCTCGGGGATGTGCGAGGCCGGCCGGATCCGCCACCACCTCAAGCACACCGTCGCCGACCCCGACAACGCGATCGTCATCGTCAGCTACCAGGCCGAGAAGACGCTCGGGCGGAAGATCGCCGACGGGGTCGAGCGGATCCAGATGATGGACCAGTGGCTCGAACTCAACGCCGCGGTCTACGTCCTCGATGGCTTCTCCGGCCATGCCGACCGGAACGACCTGGCCTGGTGGTTCGGCCAGACCGGCGGCAAGATCGGCAACGCCTTCCTCGTCCACGGCGAGCCCGCCAGCCTGGAGGCCCTCCGGCCGGTCTTGCAACCCCAGGTCGAGACCCCCGTCATCATCCCCGAGCGGCTCGAATCCTACGAGGTCTGATCCGCCCATGCCCCTGGTGAGGTATCAGAGCCCCGACGACCCCGCCTTCGCGGCCTTCGACCGCTCCCGGTTCCGCGTCGAGCACGGGACCTTCTACCTCCGCCCCGACCGGATCCGCTTCAGGATCGGTGAGGTCCTCGACCGGCACCGCGACTGGGACCTCGCGGTCATGAAGTTGGTGGAGGAGGACCGGAGGCTCCGGGCCTGCTCCGACTGGCTCGATTCGCTCCCCCCCGGGGGTGACGATCCGGTCGTCCCTGATCTGAAGCACGAGCCGGCGATCGACCGAGTCGCCGACCGGATGATCGGCGACGGCGAATTCGCCCGGGTCGATTGCCCGGCCTGCCCGGCCTCCTACGCGCCGGGCGAGGTGACCCGCGAGCCCTGGGAATTCGAGGAGGACGGCACGACCCTCCGGGGCCGGCGGACCCTCTGCGGGCGCGGCCACCCGATCCACGCCATCCGCGACGAGGTCGAGGCCCCGGGAATCGAGCTGGACGACGATTGAGGCCGGGCGGTCAGGCCGGGCCGAGCCCCGTCGCCAGTTCGGCCACGAACTTGCCAATGTCGCGGACGACTTCGCCCCGGTCGCGGGTCGCGGCCTCGGTCAGGCGACGGACCAGGGCGCTACCGACGATCAGGCCGTCGGCGACCGGGGCGAGCTCGCGGATCTGCTCGGGCGTGCCGATCCCGAAGCCGATGCAGATCGGCAGATCGGTCTGCGACCGGAGCCAGGCGACGTTCTCGGCCAGCTCGGGCGGGAGGCTCCGACGCTCGCCGGTGATCCCTGCGATCGAGACGTAGTAGAGGAAGCCGGTGGTCGACCGGGCGATCGTCAGGGCCCGGTCGCGGGGAGTGGTCGGGGTCACGAGCTGGATCAGCCGGAGGTCCAGCGCGGTGGCCAGCCGACAGAGCGAGTCGGACTCCTCGACCGGCAGGTCGGGCACGATCAGGCCGTCGAACCCGGCGGTGGCGGACTCGCGGAGGAAGCGGTCGGCCCCCTGGCGATGGATGATCGAATAAGAGATCATCGCCACGATCGGGGCGACGCCCGAGGGCCTCTCGGTGTCCTCGGCCCGGAGGGTCCGGAACGTCTCGAAGATGTGCGAGACCTTGACCCCGCCCCGGAGGGCCCGGGTGTAGCTGGCCGCGATCACCGGCCCGTCGGCGATCGGGTCGGAGTAGGGGATCCCGATCTCGACCATGTCGGCCCCACACCGGATCATCTCGGAGACCAGCGCGGCGGTGGTGGCCAGGTCGGGGTCGCCGGCCGTCAGGAACGGCATCAGGGCGGGGCGGCCTTCCCGCTTCAGGCGGGCGAAGAGGGTGTCGATGCGGTTCATGCGGTGCTCGGATCGGGGCGTGAGGTGGGGGCCGTCGCTCGAATCTCGACCGGAAAATTCCGGCCCGGGCTCATCCCATCGGCTCGCCCCGGAGCCGGGCGACCTCGAAGGCGTCCTTGTCGCCCCGGCCGGAGAGGCAGACGACCACGACCTTCTCTGGGCCGAGCTTGGCGGCCTCCTTGAACGCCTGCGCCAGGGCGTGGCTCGATTCCAGGGCGGGGAGGATCCCTTCCTTCCGGGCCGTCGCGTGGTAGGCGTCCAGCGCCTCGGCGTCGGTGACGACCTCGTAGCGGACCCGCCCGGAGTCCTTCCAGTAGCTGTGCTCGGGGCCGACGCCCGGGTAGTCCAGACCGGCGGAGATCGAGTGGACGTCGTCGGTCTGGCCGTCTTCGTCCTGAAGGACGTAGCTGAAGCTCCCGTGGAGGACGCCGGGGCGGCCCTGGGTCAGGCTGGAGGCGTGCTCGCCGGAGGTCGGCCCCCGGCCGCCGGCCTCGGCGCCGACCAGCTCGACCGACTCGTCCGCGATGAGCGGGTGGAACATCCCGGCGGCGTTCGAACCGCCGCCGACGCAGGCCACGACCAGGTCGGGGAGCCGGCCGAGCCGGTCGAGGCACTGGGCCCGGGTCTCCCGGCCGATCACCGACTGGAAATCGCGGACGATCATCGGGAAGGGGTGCGGGCCCACCACGCTCCCGATCGTGTAATGGGTCGTCGCGGACGAGCCCATCCAGTCGCGCATCGCCTCGTTGGTGGCGTCGCGGAGGGTCTTCGAGCCCGAGGTGACCGGGACGACGTCGGCCCCCATCGTCCTCATGTTGAAGACGTTGAGCTTCTGGCGGCGGATGTCCTCCTCGCCCATGTAGACCGTGCATCGGAGGTCGAACAGGGCACAGGCCGTGGCCGTGGCCACCCCATGCTGTCCGGCCCCGGTCTCGGCGATCACCCGGGTCTTGCCCATCCGCCGGGCGATCATCACCTGCCCCAGCGCATTGTTGATCTTGTGGGCGCCGGTGTGGTTCAGGTCTTCCCGCTTGAGGTAGATCGCGGCCCCGCCGGCCATCTCGGTGAGCCGCTCGGCCAGGAAGAGGCGGGAGGGGCGGCCCACGTAGTCGGCCAGGAGGTAATCCAGCCTCGACTGGAACTCGGGGTCGCGCCGGGCCTTCTCGTACTCGGAGGCGAGCTGATGGAGCGCGTCCATCAGCGTCTCGGGGACGAACCGGCCCCCGAAGGCCCCGAAGCGGCCCAGGGCGTCGGGCAGACCGGCGGTGGCGCGGCCCGGATCGGTCGTGGCAGGCATGGCGGCGGCGATCCTCGGAGTCGGTGGGCGGACGTCCCAGGTTGCCCGAGCCTCGTCGGGCGGACCGGGACTCATTGTCTCGGCCCGGGTCGGCCCCGGTCAAGACCGGCGAGCGGTTTCCGGGACCGTCGACGCCGATTCAGTTCTGGCCGTCCATCGACGCCGACTGCGGTTCGAGCTCCCCGGCGTAAAAGTCGAAGAACTGCTGGCCGGCGAAATAATCGGTCATCGCCCGGCGGACCGAGTGCAATTGGTCGACGAACTGGACGTAGCGCTGGATCAGCTCGCGGCGCTTCTCGGGGGACAGGTCGCAGATGTCGGAATAGACCCGGCGGCCGGTCTCGCGCTCTGGGATGCTCCAGAGCCGCTTGACCTTCCGGCCGGTCTCCTCGTCCTCGTACATGAGCATCCGGGCGTACTGCCGCGCCTTCATCTTCTTGGCGAAGGCGATCAACTCGGCGTCGGATTCGTAACCCTGGTGCGAGTCGATCCAGGCCACGATCTGGCCGGTGTGGATCCGGGGCCCCTTGGCCTCACAGAGCTCCTTCAAGCTCGCCACGATCTCGGCAGGTCCCATCGGCATGGCAACATCCCCTCGGCGTCGGCTCCGCCCGGCAGACGCTCGGGCCCGGCCGGGTCGCGATCTCCACCATCATACCGGACGACTGAACTCGTGTCGACAGACCGGCGTACGTTTGTCCCGGGTGTTCGCCCGTGCGACCGATACACCCGTCAAGATCGACATCCGTTCGCGCCGAGGCTGCCAGAGGCGACGATTGACGGGGCGGTCGGACCTCGCTAGCGTGGCTCGTCGGGGCCGTGCCATCACCACTCGAAGGGATCAACCGATGAATCGACGCTGGAAGGGGATCACTCTCGTCGCCGGGCTTGCCGCCGTCCTGGTCGGGGCAGCGCCCCGGGCCGAGGAGGGATTCGCCTCGCTCTTCAACGGGACCGACCTGGCGGGGTGGAAGGTCCCCGAGGGGGACAACGGCCACTGGAAGGTGTCCGAGGGCGTGATCGATTACGACGCCCGGAGCGAGGCGAAGGGGGACAAGAACCTCGTCTCCGAGAAGGAATACGGCGATTTCGTCGTCAAGTTCGACTGGCGGATCAAGGCGACCCCCTGGATCAACCCGAACATCCCCTACGTCTTGCCCGACGGAACCCATGCCAGAGGTGTCGACGGCAAGGAGTTGAAGCTGGCGCTGCCCGACAGCGACTCGGGGATCTTCCTCCGCGACATGAAGGGCAAGAGCCAGGTCAACATCTGGTGCTGGCCGATCGGCTCGGGCGAGGTCTACGGCTACCGGATGGACGAGAAGATGCCCCCCTCGGTCCGCGCCGGGGTCACCCCCAAGCATCAGGCCGACAAGCCGGTGGGGGAGTGGAACTCGTTCGAGATCACCCTGAAGAAGGACCGGCTCACGGTGGTCCTGAACGGGGTCACGGTGATCGAGGACGCCGAGCTGCCGGGGATCCCCGCCCGAGGACCGCTCGCGTTCCAGCATCACGGGAGCTTCCGGGACGGCCAGTACGTTGGGAACCCGAGCCTGGTCCAGTTCCAGAACATCCGGATCAAGTCGCTGGACTGACTCGGGCCGAAGGGCTTTGTATCCCGATACCACCTTTGGCGATTCACGGCCCATGGACTCAGCGACCCACAACGCCATCGTCAACTTCGTCTGGGGCATCGCCGACGATGTCCTCCGCGACCTCTACGTGCGGGGCGAGTACCGCGACGTCGTCCTGCCCATGACCGTCCTGCGCCGGCTCGACGCCGTGCCGGGGCCGACAAAGAAGGCCGTGCTCGACATGAAGGCCGCGATGGACAGCGCGGGGATCGCCAACCAGGACCCCGCGCTCCGCCAGGCCGCCGGGCAGGCGTTCTACAACACCTCAAAGTTTACGCTGCGATTTGAAGTCCCGGACCACCCAGCAGCAGCTCAAGGTCGACTTCGAGGACTACCTCGACGGGTTCTCCCCGAACGTCCAGGACATCCTCGTCAGCTTCGAGTTCCGCAACCAGGTCCCCCGCCTCTCCAAGGCCGACGCCCTCGGGACCCTGATCGAGAAGTTCCTCTCGGCGGACATCAACCTCGGCCCGAAGCCCGTCCTCCACGGCAACGGCTCGGTCAAGCTCGCCGGCCTCGACAACCACACGATGGGGACGATCTTCGAGGAGCTGGTCCGCCGGTTCAACGAGGAGGCCTACGAGCGTCGGTCGGTGGTGGAGCGGTGCAAGGGCTGGCTGAAGGAGTGTCGTGCAGTGGCGACGCGATTCCGCAAGCTAGCGGTGCACTATCTGGTGCCGGTGAAGATGGCTAAGATCCAGCGATGCCTGCGGGAATCAACTCGTGATCGGTCCGTCGGACAGAGCCCAGGCTAGGGAGTGTTCGAAGAGCCAAGGATCTCACGGGACATTAACGTCAACACTCTTGAACCTGTACGGAGAGGAATGGACGCGAAACTGTGCGCCAAAGCAACTGGGATAATGGCGTTCTCATATAAGCTGGTTCCTATCCTATCTAGAAGATTAAGCGTCGCCGAGAGGATCGGGTAGTGGACCGGGTCATGTGGGTTCGATACGTATACGGAGGTTTTGGGGATAGTGATGACGAGAATCTTGTCCTGTCTTGTTTTATAAATGAATTTTTGTCCGTAATACGTATCACGCCCATAATACGAGCCAGTAGGCGGCCTAGAGGCCAGGATTCGATCGTTGATATAACTTTCAGGCAGGGTTAAAAGCCCTCCAGCAGGCATGATATGAGCCAATGAATTTGCATGATCGGCGAACTGTCCTGTCTTCTCGACTCCGACGATGACAGGGAGGTTCAAACTTCTTGACGACAAGTCTGCGTAGATGGCGTTAATAAACTCGCGAAACGCCATCCTCAGCCAAGCTTGAGGGCCGAAGATAGCAAGGGGCCCGTCGAGAATCAGGGCAACCTGCCCCAGCACTTCCGGCCGTCTCCGAGAGAGAAACAGCAGGTAGCTTGCCATCGTAACCTGCTCAAGTACTGTCATCAAGCGACCAAGGGCGGTCTCATTCCCATGTTGCTCGGACACCTCCTCGTGAACTCTTAAAGAGTCAGTAGGAAAGACGCGGGTACTGCACGAGGGACAACTCCCTCCCGAGAAAGGGACATCGATATTGGTGGAATTACAAGTAGTGTCATTCGGACAGCGCGCGACGATGACGCCGCCCGTTGTGCTTCTCTTATCACTGTGGTTAATCAGGACGCGGAAGGTATCGAGAAAGGAAAGATCTTCAACACGGTAATCTCGGAAGATTTCAAAAACCTCCGCTCGCCACGAATCCCGAACTGTTGGCATGTCCGGCCGACATACATTGGACCCCGGAAGGACAATCGAGTGAAGCGCTTCTTGAAAAGAGTCACGGACGACCGTCGGATCAACAAGTGAATTCGTTGCCTGACCGAGCATTTCTTCGAGATGGACCAAGACGCCCGCGATCTGCAAGTAGCCAACGCGAGTGCAAGGATATTCCTCGCGAGCAGGCACTTCTTGTGGAGAGCCGTCGAAAGCCATCGCCCACCGAGCGGTGGTCGTCGGCGCAGGTAAGTTGGAGGATATCACCAACAGGTCGGGATTCAGGCCTTGGCCCGGTGTGGGTGCAGGAAACCTGTAACTGGCGAGCTTGCTTTGAATCAGTTCGTTCTCGACCAATGGCACGTGGCCAATGCTGCGAGCGGTCTCCATCCGGCCTGAATGTTTGAGGTAGGGCATGGTCAGCTTCCTCCCTGCTGCCCTAGTAGCTTAAGGCCCGCCTGGCGTGCGGCCTGTACCTTGGACTCGTCAAAGAGGTCAATTTGAACGGGGATAATATATCGGCCGCTCTTGGTCTTGAGACGAGCAAAGCCGACGTCCTCGGCTTTCAAGATTAATTCGCCAAAGTCCTTGAAATCGTAGTAGCGAGAAAGCTCGTTGATCTCAAGTTGGTTGTTGAGGTGCGTTACAATCCAGTTCGAGGTGTTGCTTAATACGTACGGATCGACTACGCTGACTTCCTGAGTCGCGTAGACGAGCCCGATATGGTATTTGGCCGCCTCCTTCGCAAGGCGGACGTAAGGGTCGGCCTCCACGGGTACATTCATCTTGTCCCGGTTGAACAACCGGTGAGCCTCTTCGATGAAAACCTGAATTCGGTGGGGTTCCAGGCCACCAGCAAATCTCCTCGCCGCATTGGCAAGGAGGTAGTTGATGATTCGCTCCGAGCAGAATTTCAAGACGGTCTCCGAGCCGAGGGAGAGGTCCACGATAACGATCTTGCCCTGCTCAAGCTCTTGCTGAATCTCTTCGCAATAATCGTCAGTTCGTGCGGTCGAGTGATAAACACGCAAGGGTTCCAAAATTCGGAAGCCCGAGCCTACCGACCCGCGATAGAGAGCAAGAACGGCCTCCAGTTGGCTGTCAATCCAGTCCCAGAAGGGGTTGTTTGCAGGCGATATCGCCGCTGCATTTGCGGCCCCTCGACCCCTCGCCGCACCTCCTCGATTCGCTCCTCCCGGACGAGGAATGGCGTCCATCGCATCCCAGATGCAGTCCCAGAAGAGGATGAGCCGTTGCGCACCGACTCGCAGGGTCCCCCGATTGTCGACCGTCGCAAATGGCGCGGCTTGGGGGTCGCGAGCAGCGAGCCGAGTGTTAACCTCAGTGATGATGTCGTTATTCGCGACAAACGACGCGGAAAATCGGTTGGGCGTAGAAAACCCTGCCCGAATAAGAGTTGCATAAATGGCCGCTCGCCTCTTATGCGCACGGTTATAGGCAGACCGATCATCTGTAGCATTCTCTGGGCCGATAACGTCTGCTGCGATAAAGCTTTGTATGTAATTCGAGGTGCTGCGCGGAGCGAGAAACGCGGTGATAATTGACCACGTCACCTCGATCGTCGCGTTCTCGAAGAAGTTCGACGAAAGTGGTCTGATCCCTGGTTGCGTCCCGTCGGCGCCGAAGCGAAAGATCGTGACGAATTCGGTGCCAATTCCGTTAAGGCTCGCGCCTTGGACATTAGGATTGGCATACTCTGCCGTTGGGTCGAATAAAAGTTGCCCAACTCGCTCGCCTGTTTCCGCAGCGTGCTGGAAAACAGCCGTAGCAATCGTCTTCATCGAGTTCGACTTGCCCAATCGGGTCATCCCGAAGACCGCAGTCTTCAGGCCCACAAAGTCGGCAACGTTGACGCGGACGGGAACGGCGGAACTTCGAGGTCCAGCGGCTTCGCGACTCCGCATCCTCACCGACGAACTGTAGCGTACTGTGCCAATCCTAACTCGCTTAGGGGACGTCCAAGAACAAATCCGTCTTCCCTGCATTTTGCTACACTCTTCTCCTCAGGACTGATCATGGGTGGAGGGAGCCGAGGAAATGCTGGAGCCGACCGTCTATCACTGCCAATGTGAT
>JAABUJ010002261.1_pt1 | contig 24423 bp, 30 predicted proteins | sample 5559131 | NCBI WGS metagenome assembly JAABUJ01 (sample SAMN10711875, study PRJNA513366) | rock metagenome | isolation source: Antarctica rocks | place: Antarctica: Victoria Land, Mt New Zealand nord | collected 2016-01-07
GACACAGCTTCGGCTTCGGCTTCGCGCTTGACTGGGGGTCCGAATTGAGGCTCGCAGCTGGCGTCGCAGCATTCGTAAGGGCTGCAGGGTTCGAATTGAGGACCAGCTTCACGCTTCTCGGTGAGGGCGGTGGCGGGCTCGGCGATGACGTTGGCGGGCTGGGAATTATGTTAGTACGGGTAATGATTGGTGTTTAGGGCTAGGGAGAGAGGAGAGGGGAGGGGGGATTAACTTCGGCAGCACGGGGTTTGATGGGCGGGTTGCCGTCGTACGCGGCGTCACGCTTCTCGGTCAGTATAAGACATGTAAATGAGGGTGGATGGAGGGCGACATACCGGGCTACAGGATGGTTGACCACACCAGTAGGGATCGCCTAGTATGTCGAGACCAATCTCGAGTCCCACGCTAGGAAGGTAGTCGGGCTCTGCGATGGCTTCGGGCTCTGCGACGGCCTCACGCTTCTCCTGTACGTGTTCAGTATGGATGTACAATGGAGGGTGGAAGGTGCTTGATTAGCCGACATACCTTGTCGCAGAATGGAGAACCACACCAGTATGGGTCACCCTCGGCCGCGAGACCGATGTCGAAGATGCCGTTCTGGATTTGGTCGGGCTGGGCAAGAGCTTCGGGCTCGGCGACAGCTTCGGGCTCGGCGACAGCTTCGGGCTCGGCGACAGCTTCGGGCTCGGCGACAGCTTCGGGCTCTGCGATAGCCACTGGCTCTGCAACAGCCTCACGCTTCTCCTGCAAAAGACTCAGTATCAGGGCTAGGAAGGTGGAGGTTTTCTAGGTTGATGAGAGGCTAGGAAAGGGAGGGATTTGATGTAGATAATATCAGTCACGTACCTTGCCACAGAACGGAGACCCACACCAGTACGGATCACCCTCACCCGCGAGACCAATATCGAAAATCCCGTTCTGGATCTGATCGGGCTGAGCAACAGCCTCACGCTTCTCCTGCCACGATGTCAGTATCGAAGCGAACAAAATGTGGTGATAAGTGCAACGTTGTGCTTACCATGTTGGCTGCAGCCAAGTTCGCGATATCACCACCAGTCATAATAGGAGCCGCGAGCACACCGGTGAGCGTGGCCCCGACGGTCAGGACGGATACAGTGATGAACTTCATGGTGAGAGCTCGTTGCTTTTGTTTGTTTTGACTGTGTAAAGAGTGTTTGTAGAGTTGTTAAATGGATAGCAGCCAGTTATGGAGGTTTTGAAGGAGAAAAGTAAAGGAAGAGGAGGAGGATGGTGGATAGAAAGAGGAAGAGGGGAGGAGGTGTGAAGATGGTGATCTTATGCTCGTCACCGTTACTAACCTGCCTTAGGGCCTGATATCTTTTGTGGGGCCCTTTGTGATATCAAAATGAGCTGCTCGTCCAAGGTGCTCCACTTCCTTGACGTTGAGTGGCTGGTAGAGGGCTGCTGACCCATTTTCTTATCGAAGGAGTGGGTCCTTGAGGAGTGTTGACAGTTTGACAGGCACATGTCTGTCGTAGAGTGGATACATCGAGGCAGAAGCCGGTTGCTAGGCACATGGAAGGACAAAGAAGACGAAGTCGCTGTAGTCTCGTAGCACGAACTTGTATAGAATCTTTGCTATAAACCTGCTATAAATTCAAGAGCCTTGTAGAACTACATAAACCCAAGGGAGTATAACGAGGAAAACCCCTTGTAAAGAGCGCTCTGCAATGAAGAGATGATATGCACGATAATAGAGTCTTTCACCTTGCTAGACACCAAGTGAGCCTGACATGCCTCCTTCTTCAACACCAATATCCCAATCCGTCAATCGTTGTTAAAGCGGCGTTATGGAGCCTGATATTCACTACGCAACCCCTAAGTTAACGCGTTCACAGCACTTCACTTCTTGCCCCGCCTCTTGTATATTGCCATCCACCTCAACTCTTACCTGGCAATATCATTCTTGTCGTGTATCCAAGCTCCAATTTCTCGCAACTCAGTACAATCATGAGCAACATTGACAAATCGTCCAACTGCATCATGGTCACCGATACTATTGGTGACCTTATGTTCTGGGCTCTCAAGGTCGTGATTGCGGTCGAGATCACATTTCTGATCGTGCTGCTCACTCTCGGCGTTATCGCTCTTGGTATCCGCTACGAAATGCCGCGCCGCATTCCGCTCCAGCAGAAAGATCCCGAGAAAGGCATGGCTGGAAAGGTGGTTGCAGGTTAGTGAAGCTACAAGCATCCTAGACCATACTGCTGTGGTAGGTTGATGACGACATGGTGACTGACAAAGTACACAGGCGAAAAGAAGTACTCCGACGAAGTTCCCGGTCCTGCATTTGGCTCCGACACCAAGATCAAAGTCAAAGACAACAAGGTTGGAGCAGGTGAGTGTCCTACATTGTGAGGATAGATATCAGCGAATGCAGAGTACTGATGGAAGCAGCAGCAGCTGTCGGTAAAACCCACATTGAAGCCTGCATTTGTGCAGACGAGACCAAGAGTGGAGTCAAGATTACCAACCATATCTTCTTCAAGGGCAAGAAGCTCGGCATGACCACGAAGGATGTGGCTTTTGACGATCTCCCTGAATCCTTGAAACGTGCCCTTGCCAAGGAGAACGCATTGCAGGAGTTGTCTGCCAAGGAGGACGCCTCCGAGGACGCCTCCGAGGACGAGGAGCTATCTGTCGAGATTAAAGCTCGTTGTGCCGAGGTTGCCGCTCTCGAGAAAGCAGTATCCACCATGCTTTCAGTCGGCTTGGCTGCCGTGAAGCACAAGAAGCGACCCATGACTCCCTCAGAGAAGTTGAAAGAGACGACCGCCAAAGTCCAAGTGTTCAACAAGGGAATCTCCATCAACAGCGCTGGTACGAGCATGACTCTCTCAGAGAAGGTGAAAGAGACGACCGCCAAAGTCCAAGCATTCAACAAGGAGAGCACTAGTACAAGCATGATTCTCACAGAGACGATGAAAGACATGATCGCCAAAGTCCAAGCCATCAACAAGGAGATGTCCATCAACCGCGCTGGGACGAGCATCGCCAAAGGCCGTGCTCCCGTCCCAAAGATTGTCTCCGTGTCCAAAGTTGTTGAGGCTGGCTCCGCGACTGAAGATAATGGTGGGAAGACAGTTGCTCCAGTCGCCAAGATGCTTTAGCTGTAAGTCATCCGCTGCCTCTGTCCATCACTGTGCTGACTGTTGTATCTTGAAGGATGGGTCGTCAACAGAGTGTCGTGAGGGATAGCTGTGCAGTGGATGCGTGCCTCTAAAGCGAATTGTACAATGGCATCTGCTATACCGGCTCAAGTTCTTTGTCTCCTCTGGCTCTTTTGAGATGCTTCCATTCAGCTTGTGCTGTGGCTAGTATGCAGAGTGGTTTCATGTCTGTGGTGGTGATGGAAAGGAAATTCGCGGATGGGTTGTGTCCTTGGGCCTGCCGGTAGATAGCTGGCTGCAATACAAGTGACTCTTCATCATATGTTCAATTCAGCTATGTGATCGGGGTCACGATGGCCAATTGTAAGAGATGATCGTTACCTGTTGTTGCCTTTCTTTCTGATGGAGATCCTGATGCTGCTCGAATATCGAAGAAACAGCGAAGTCAATACTTATAGATCGACCCTACCCAACGCCAGTCGAACACATGGTGCGATCGGATTACAGGATCAAACAACCAGGGAGACACGACGCATATGTACACAGTCATGTTCACAACCTCGTCATCCCCTTGCTGATTTTCCTTTGTCCGGCTCTACCTTCTGATCTTTGTGCTTCTTTTCCTCATCATGATTCTTCTCCTCATCATGCTTCTTGGGTGCTGGCTTGCCTTTCCCATGATGTTTCGATTTCTCCTTCAATGCCAGCTCGTGCGCCTCCTGCTCCCTTTCTTTGATCTTCCGCTCCTCAACGTCAATCATATCTGTTCGGCATCAGCATCAACCACTACCGCTACCCCGTCGCCGGCAAAAGCGTACCCTTCCATTGATCCTCTCCCACATACTCCTCCTTATGCACCTTCTTGTCGATCAAATGCTTGTGCTCCGGATCATTCGGATCCACAATCTGAACCGTCTCATACTTTCCCTCTCCCTTATTCCGATCCCCGATCTCAAACACCGCCGTCGCTATCAGGACCGCCACCGTCAGCCCCTGCGCGTAGACCCTAGCCTGGACTAGCTTCTGCTGCGTGGTAAGGTAGGGGCTTCGGCCGACGATTCCCAGTGCGATAGCCATCGAGGCTACCCATGAGCCACCGACTATCGAGTACCGGTTCGCCCGGAACCAATCTGTGACGCGTTCGGAGGATGATTTGCGAGCTTCGGCTTCTTTGCGGAGACGGGCGGTTTCGTCTTTGTAGCCCTCTTCGGGGTGGCGGGAGGCTTCAAAGCCACGGGAGGCGCGGTCAGCGGATATGATGGCTGAGACATGGAAGCGTTAGCTAGGCGTATACTATGTGTGCAGAGTTTCATCTCAATTTGGCCACAACGTTCCATTCGGTCGTGGAGCGGCTCCGCCAGTTCGGGCGTCCGGAACAAGGCGGGCGAAGCTTCACCGGGATGGAATGTGAGGGGCAAGATTTCCGTAATGCTGTTCCACCGAAGTGTACGTGTACCGTCCCTTCATAGCTGCAGGCGAGGAGTTTTCATACCGGCGAATGTGCCCGCGGACGTCATTAGAAATGCTCGTAGTGGGACCGTTAATTGCCTGAAGGCAGGGAATCGAAGGCCGGCGCCATAGACTCCTAAGCCGCCGACTGCTAGACCGACTGCCCCGCCTGTTATGCCGCCTTGCAGAGTTGCGCTGTCTCAATAAGCAATGCGATCTCCGGTACGGGAGGCCGGCCGTTACTTGTAATGCTCCTGCTCCTCTTCCCTTGTAAGGATCTTCATTTCGGGTGGCTGGGGAGAGGATGATGAGTGTCGGAGAGCTCCGGAAAGCTCGCAATGAGCTTATAAGCCTCAAGACCAGTGGGGTAGCACAAGAAGGAAGTTTAGGCATGCATTAAATGTCAATGGGTAAGCAGAGCCGACATGCAGCTTGGAGAGGCTGGGCTTCAAGCCGTGACGTAACGTTAGTGACAGGACTGTAGCCTTACAAGGATGACGGATCTAGCCCTCCTCAGACTTTAGCTACAGCGACAAGATACAACAGCGAAAGTCAAGCCTGTAAAGATTGTTTGCTGAATAGACCCTTTCTGCCATCGACCAATTTAGACACGTCCCGAAAGATAAGAGACTGCGGGTAAATATACAATGGTATTTTTCATTCAGTGTCAAAATCGAGTCTCCCCTCAAAGGAGTTGACAGTAGCGCAAGGGCTGCTTGACCTGTCTGTTCCGATATTCCGCTGTTTTCCTGTCTCATCATAATGCCACTGTACATACCTTAGCTAGGAAGTGGCCCCTAGGTAATCAACCATATAAACAACATCAGGTCCATGACGGATATACCTATGACTTCTTCTTCCCCTTCGTCTTATCCAGCACCTCCACCCAATGCCTATGGACCCCTCTCTTTTCCAACGCCCGAACAACCGCATCCTTCTGCGGCCCTTGCACCATAATCTCCTGCACCGGATTCTTCGGACTGCTCCCCACCAACTGACTAACATTCGCCGAACCCGCACACGTCTTCTGCAGTTCCTCTGCCAGCGGATGCGGGTTGATATGAAAGGCCTCAACACCAGAAAGTTTGGTAACCGTTTTATTCCCCGACCTCGTTTCGAGGGTGATATGGATCTTTGGCGCATGACCTGCTTTCGCCCGGCCACTTTCTCGTGTCTCATCATTGCGGAGGAGGACCCAGAAGGGGGAGTAGCTGTGTGTGATGCGGTCAATTAAGGCGCCGCGGGGGACTGTGCCTATGGCGAGTACTTCACGATCTAGAGATGTGGAACCGTCGAAGACTGCGTTTGCGAGTACGGGATCGATCTTGATGAGGCGTTTGTTGGTTTCTGATACTAGATTCTCGGCATCGATGTAGGCTATGATTATGAGACGAAGCTCGGAGGGCAGATATAATGCCTTCACATCTGCACTTGAGGCTTCGAATATAGGGGCCAATTGGCTCTTTGGTCGGAACAAGTTGATAAGCTTGAGCTGCTGCCCGATGGAGTCATTAGGAGAACTACCAGCAGCGATCGCCTTGCCACAGCCTCCCCCACTGGATTCAGCACCAGGAGTTTCTTTCTTTGGAAGTTTGTAGGGTGCAAAGCTGGTCACTTGCGCATGTTCGAAATCGATATCAAGGATAACACATTCGCCGCCATCTCGGTCTTTGGATCTGGCGATCTTTGCCTTGTCCAAGGCCTTAATGAATTTTCTAGCGTTCTTCCAGCTAGTCTTTTTGATTTGCAACGATGTGGCTTGGGATGAAGTAGTGATCGGAAGAAATGGTAAGACTAGGTTCGAAATCACAAGAGATTGAGGTAGTGGGAAGTTGAGACCATGGTTGGGTGCATTTATATTGGAATTTCGATGATGCTGGGCCGCGAAAAGGAAAGCGTTCCAGAATATCTCGTCGATGTCTACAAGAGTGTCAGCTTTATCCCATCAGTAATAAACAGGAAAACAGGAAGAGACCCTAGTTTTCCACACAGCACGCTGTGGGTGGCTAGAATGCCGTATTGCCATTCGCAAGGGGCAAATGCTGGCAAACGCTTGAATCCTACTTGCATTGAAAGTCACAGCAGATCCAGCTATGTAGAACGCAAGCGATCAGCATGGCCACCTCGAACGTACCTTTAGTAGACAAATCCTTCGCTGATACATGGACTGTTTGATATGGCTCCGCATCTTCGCCTTCCACATGCTTGTTGTGGGGTTCATACGATTGTGTGCCTTCAATGGTGTCCAGAGATACACCCCCAGCTTCGCTATCGTCCGGATCGTCAATGGCTAGATGCTCGACGCCCGAGGTGATGGAGCCCGCATCCTGGCTCACATCCCATCCGTCAATGTGCTCAGGTGAAGCTTCTCCAGCTTTCCGGGACGGACTCCATGCCCAGATTTCGTCACCAGCCCAATGTTGACCACGAACAGCATGACCTTTGGCACCTTGCACTCTCTGCAGTGATGCTACGTCTATCTCACATGTTCCCACCCATTGCGGCACGCTAGGCTTCTGAACACTTGCAACAGCTACAATTGCGCCTTTCATTGCCTTTGCAGGAAAGGGCGGGCCACGAGTGAGTCCAGGAGTCATGAGATCGGCGCCACCTTGCATCTTGGAGAGAACAAAATCCTGCGTATGCAGCAAGGGCACCAGGGCCGGGTGCCTCCATAGTGTGTAGATTGTAGGGATGAGTCTGTCATTGATGCTGAGCCATAGTACTCGTTGGTCTTTACCGGGATAAGCACCAACATAAACTGTCCCTGAAATCTGCTTAAGGTCGGGGCCAGCAGTGGTAGTGAATCTCGCAGACTGACACCCTTCCGGAAGTAGCGAATTACGAATAGCTCCTACGCCAGACGTGCCCTTGGTTTGGTCACCCTCTGGCTCTGGACCTTTGAGCTCGACATCATCGCCTGGAACCTCAATGTTGAAGTTCGCGATGATCTGATCTGCAATCTTTCTCCTATCAGAAGATCTGAGGGGCGACAGCGGCTTGACGTTAGGCTTCTTTTTGAACATCCTATTGTTGCCGAAGACCAGTCTAGGGGTGAAGAGGTCAGGGAAACCTTCAAGGCGGGCTTTTGCTATGGGACGTTGATTTATGGCCTCCAACGCGTTGATCAGAGAGCTCTCCCATACAGGTAGATCGAATCATCGTTGATTGTTTTTGACGCGATGTCGTTCAACATACATGTAGCTAAAGTGCCAAGATTGATGCCCCGATATGGTTAGTACGCATGTGCCTTTGCCAAGCCGGCCTCGAGTCTTTGGATTCGCTTTTACAACGCCAACTGACAACCAAAATAACCGAAGTATGTGGTCCATCTGCGTCACGCGCTGTTCATCGTGCTTTTAGCGTTGTACAACAATCACCTTCCGTCATGGCTTCTCTGTCCCCTGAGCGGGCTACAAGAGGCGCTCGACCAACAAGTAAAACGAGGCATCCTACTGCCCCTTCAGTCATGACCGTCAATGGCCACTTCGCCAATGTTGGCGAAAAGCCAACCAAGGAGCATTTTGAGCATGGCATACAGGTCATCAACGAAGTCCAAGAGTTCAAGTATTTCATCGGCCATCCTACGAGTGGAATCCTGCTGACCATGCTCTGCACTCCAGTCCTTCACTCCCTAGCTACATATCCTTCGAGAAGGTCGCTCAAGCTGGCTTCAATTACCACCTCATATCTGTCTTTGGGTCCCAATCGACGGGGAAATCAACGCTTCTCAACCACCTATTCGGTACCGAGTTTGGGGTGATGTCGGAGACAGATAGGAAGCAAACGACGAAAGGCATCTGGATGTCAAAAAACAAGAGGGATCATGCGGATGGAGTTGCCAAGCATATGTCGGATAACATTTTAGTCATGGACGTCGAAGGCACGGACGGCCGAGAAAGAGGAGAGGATCAAGATTTTGAAAGAAAGAGCGCTCTGTTTGCGCTGGCAACAAGCGAGGTCCTGATCGTCAACATATGGGAGCATCAAGTCGGCTTATACCAGGGCGCAAACATGGGGCTGCTGAAAGTGGTGTTCGAAGTCAATTTGGAGCTCTTTATAAAAGGAAACAAGTACAGTCTCATTCAACACCTGTACTGGCGCATGCTGACCCGGCTAGGGATAATCCACGCTCTCTCCTTTTGTTCGTCATTCGGGATCATTTAGGCACTACACCGCTTGCCAACCTCCGCAATACTCTCATTCAGGATTTGCAACGCATATGGTCAGGCCTATCAAAGCCTCAGGGCATGGAGAAATCCAAGATCGATGATTACTTTGACATGGCTTTTGTTGCATTACCGCACAAGATTTTGCAGCCTGAGAAGTTCGTGTCCGAAGTATCAAAGCTTGGTGCAAGGTTTAGAGAAGGACATCGCAACGCTAGGAGGGATGCCCTGTTGGATGATCAGGATTTAGAACGCGGGCTTTTCCTGCCCGAATACCATCGTCGTATACCAGCGGATGGTTTCCCGATGTACGCCGAAAATGTCTGGAACCAAATTGTCAGTAACAAGGACCTGGATCTGCCAACACAGCAAGAGTTGATGGCGCAGTTTCGATGCGACGAGATTGCTCGGGAGGCACTTGAAGGCTTTGATGAGGCCATTGTGCCCTTCGAGAATAAGCAAGCAGAAGGCATTCGATCAGGAGCGCTGGAGATCCTGGGCGGGCTCGGCGCAGCCATGCGTGCGGCTAGGATGAAGACTGTCAAGAACTTTGACACGGAAGCTAGCAGATACCACAAAGGCGTATACTCACGCAAGAAGGGTGAGCTCGAAAGCAAGATAGATGGGCGCCTGAAGATATTGTTCCAAGGTCAATTGTCGGCCGCCCATAAGTCTGGCGTTCGTGATTTCAGTGAAGCGGTCAGTGGGGCTGTCAAAGCCGGGCAGAAGAAGGGCGCCAGCTACGATTTTGCTGAGATCGTGGACAGGGAGAAGAAGAACGCAGTATCAAGATACGACAAAGAAGCCCGAGGGGTTCTGGTCGAAGGTGCACCATTCAGCAACTACAAGCAAGAGATGGCTCTCTACCAAAAGGACCTAAACGAAGTAAGTGGTCGTATGAGGCGTGAAGAGATGCGAAGACTTGCGACTCGCGTTGAGCGGTGGGTACGGTCACGGCTGGGAGAGTCAGTGGGCTTGGAGTTCAATGCTTTAGGCTCCGGCCGCGGCGGCTCCGGTGCACCGGAATCCGGGGAGAAGCCAGAAGAAAAGGGCATCTGGGATAGGATATGGGCTCTCTTTACGAAAACGGTACAAGAAGCCGATCGAAGATTTACAGAGCGCGCCAAAAGCTTCGATGCCAGCCCGGCCGAAGTGGATGTTGGACTCTGGCGGTTGCGCCGCAAATCATGGGGTGTTTTGCGGGCCAAGATTGAGGAGGAGATGATGGAAGGCAATCTGCTCCTGAAACTTCGAGAGAACTTCGAGGATAAGTTCCGGTATGACGACGCTGGTGTGCCTAGAATATGGCGGCCCACGGACGATATTGAGGGCCTATACACTAAGGCCCGCGAGTCGACCTTAACGCTCATACCACTGCTCTCGAGGTTTCAATCTTCGCATACAAGCGATCCGCCGCCACTGGATGAGTGGATTGGGCATGCTCCCGAGTCAGTGACGCCTGCAGATGAAGAGGATCTATCGCCCATTGGAGGTGTTGACGAGGAAGAGGGGAAGAGCCTGGAGGAAGAGATGACGATCCTGACTGATGCCAAACGACAAGATATCACGACACGTTTCAAAAAGACGGCAGACGGTGTCTACGTCGAAGCCAAACGGAGCGCGATCGGAGGCATCACGCAAATACCGCTGTACTTTTATGCCCTTCTACTTGTTCTTGGGTGGAATGAGATTCTTGCTGGTAAGTCATTCCCCTCCCCCTTCAGGGACCATCCGGGTAAGATCATGTACTGACATCCCCCAAAAGTCCTCCGCAACCCTGTCTGGATAATGTTCTGCCTCGTCCTCGCCGGTGGCAGCTGGATCACCTACACGCTCAACCTCTGGGGCCCGATGTTCCAAATGGCGAATGCGGCCTCGGCGCAAGCAATCGAGGAGTTTAAGAAGCGGCTTAGAGAGTTCCTGGAAGCGTCAGAGACAGGGAGACAGGCTGTTGCTATGTCGGGACAGGAAGATGTCCTGATGTCGAAGCTTAATGGCCATGGCAAGGCAGTGGCTCCTGCGGTGGAGGAGGATGAGGAGATATGAAATTCAAGGCTCATTGGGTGATTTGTGGAAACTTGCATGTGCATGTAGATAGCAATGATCTGCCATGTCAGCTACTTGTCGAATGTTCTGCCCTATGTACCGAAATATTTTTGGATCTTCCACCATACCGCACGCCAGCTCAACAGACATGCCTTAAGGTAGAGTGGAATCGAGCATCTCTTATCTCGTCCAGGATCAGTCTGCAGACAGCCAGAATACCAAGACTCCTTGGCTTACGAAGACGACCGCTGTCGGTCCTGCCGTAGAATGTCCATGGACTGTTTGCAGTCTCTAATTATTGTCATATCGCTACGATATCTAACCCTTTCGTATCCAAGACACTATCCGTCACCTGAGTTACTATGAAATCCAAAGAAAAAATTACAACGGTGAAGAGGAATTGACCGAAGACACCATTAGGTGCTCATACAACTCGGGACACCGTTGCGCCATAGCCAGGCCTCTACGCAGAGAACCCATAATATTATTGTTATCGTTTTAATTCTTGATAGAAGTTTTGATTATGCAGCTTCGAGAGAGAGGTGTGCGTGCAGGTAAAGTACACCTTACACCACATTATTGATCTACGTCTACAGTACAGTGCAAAGAAGAAACTCTTAACAGCGGAACCGCCAGCGAAAACAGTAGTAGGGCTTCTGATGTGGCAATCCGGGTCATTGTCTGATATCTATAAATTTGTGCGCCTTCGATGATCCCTGGCAATGTGGGACGCCCACGGTGAAAAGGGACTCGTATTATTGTATTCTCCGGTTCTTGTAAGTCTGCGAGCCTTTCTTGGCTTTGTATGGGTCTTTCGGGTGGAGGAAGTCGTGATGGCTTCCAGTGGACGGCGGTGAACAGAAAATATGAAGAAAGCTCTTGAAGATTAGGACAGCAAATAGGGGAGTAACCAGGAACCCAAAATCAGCCGCAGCCATGTACAGCAGCTTGAGATTTACCGGAATGTTATGAGATGACTCTTCGGGCAGACGTCTCGAATACACCACTGCTTGTACCGAAAGGGCAGTCAGGTTATCCGATTTAGCGCATGCAGGATACGAAAAGAGGCTCCCTGTGTATAATCGTTGTCATAGAAATCTATCTTTCAAAAGCTCTCAATCGTGCATACCTTCTAAGTGAAATCTATACATACCAGTACGCTCAGAACGGATCAGCGAAGATTCCCAGCGCATTATCATCCCCTCCCCTAAACTCCCCCCTCAGCCCATCCAAGCCATTGAACATCTCGGCCAGCTTCATGCCTCTGACTCGCTCGTCTTCGACTCGCTGCCAGTTCCACTCCTCTGCATGTGAGCCAGGCGCCGTGAAAGATGCATCGATGAGATCCTTTGCTGATTCAAGGCTTGATTGTTCCTCCACAGCTGGCTCCGACGAGATGCCTCCCGGTGCGCTCGCTTGTCCATTCGGCGTCGGGGAAGGCATAGTATCAGGCGCAGAGGTTTCATCGGATTTGGACGGCAGGAGCCCCGATCCTTCTAGCACCCTTGAAGGTAGGATGGTAAGACGACCCTTCTTAAAGACGTATTTGGCGATCGCAGAGGCATAGATCGCGGGATGCGGTTGCGCTGGCCCCTTCTCTGCATTGCCATTTGCATGACCATTCACACCTTCATGCTTCCTCCTCTTGCTCTCGAGCTTCCTCCACGGCTGCAACGTCCACCCCCTAGGCACGACCTCCTCCTTCTTCACAAAATGACTAATGATGTACAGCCACTTTCGATCCCAGCACAGCACCCTCGTCCAGATTTCAAATTGTTGATACGGCTTGATCTCCCTCCTAAAGCTGCAGTGCGCACCTCCAAGCATAACGCCAACCGACGCACCGAATTCTTTCCGGAGTTTCGCAAGCCCACGGCGGCAAATCCATGTCACGAGATGAGAGCGTGCAACGTCGAAGTCGCTGAAATAGGTGCTGTTTGATTTGTGAATGTTCCAATCGCACTCATACCAAGTGGGCCGAGTCCGTATGATGAGAGATTGGAAGAGGGTAGCGGGCGTGGTGGTAGGAGGGAGGGAGCCTCGTGTGCGGTAGATCTGGCTGATGAAGGCGTAGAAAACGCGTACGTGCCATGCGCCGGGAAGGTTCTTGAGGTTCAACAATGCGTAAAGAACGACGAGGAGTTTCCATACGCTTGGTCGGCTGGAAAGACCCAGGAAAACACGCAGGCTTGAGATGGTAGCCATTGAGGGTCGACCAGGCTCTTGCGATACAAAAAGAGAGGGGGAAAATCAGCAACAAGACCTTCACGCCTGAGAGCAGGCAGACCCTGGAGGATCATCTTGCGAACATTGCAGCTGCGATTAATACAACGGCCGAATCGGCGCATATCCAAAGCTGGATGCCGAGGCATTTGTGTCTACGAGGTGCTAGCCGCTTTGAGGTATCATGAAACGGGAATTTCGAACGGCAACGGGTTGTTCGGGTTCTTGGCGGGTTCTTTCAGCGGCAGGTATTGCGCTCCTTCATGCCATCAGCAACTAGGTGTACCTTATAGCTTTGCCTACCAGAATTGATTTGGGACTATTCTCTCCTTAGACATGGGTGCCTGGAATTACGGCTCTACGTAGGTCAAAGATTTGCAAGATATTGCTGCATCATCGAAGCCTTTCCGTACGTGTGTGGCTCCAAGTGGATCTTATGTTTTGCTATAAGTATTCAGGCCGATTTACTGAAACGCTCACGCAAAGGAATTGGTGCATCAAGTTTGACGCTGGGGTCGAGTCGGAAAGGCTCAATGACGCTGTTACAGTAGGCCCGAGTTGGTTGAAATCTCCAACGTGTTGTCGTGTTAATGTTGATTTATGTTTTTCCTTTGGTGCTGTTGGCAACCTCATTGGTGTTGTCCATTTCCTCCCAGCGAAGGTTACTTCGTTGAGAAGCGAGCTACCTTTTGCAGATGTCCGTGCACCATTACAATCACTTGAATCAGGCAGAGAATGCTCTTAGGAGTAGATGCTGTCGCATACCGGTTCAACGAGAGCAGGCAAGATGAGACGTGTATTAAGTAGAAGTTGCTATCTGTAGAAACAAGGCACGTGTAAAGGACGCCATCGACATTTGAAAGCCCCACAAACACCATCGACTCATTTTCCTTTACTCCTCTCCGCTATGAACATATGTTTTTGTTTCCGATTGGCGTCGTCAAGAAGCAGCTGCGCACTATCGACTTCCTTCCGCGCTCTACTGACTTCCTTGAGCGCTCTATCGGCCTCCATTTGTGCTTCTTCGGCCCGCACTTTCTTCTGCCGTAATGTCGCTGCCAAGGCCTGTATCACGCCCTCCATTTCCATAGCGTCTCCCTCCTCTATTGCCTCGTCATATGTCCGGCTCGTTTGCGGCGGTCGAATGCTTGGTGGCATTTGGACAACGGAACGCGGGGCGAAGGTCGGCAACTCAGCGTTTGATGATGGCGCTAGCACTGGAGCGAAGGGAGGAGCCAGCCCTGCAGCGGATGACGACCAATTCATGGTCGAGTCGTACGGAGATCGAATCACCGGCAATGAGCTGTACGGGCCTGGAAGCGACAGCGGAGTGGATGCTGAAGATTTCAGTTGAGAAGCTTGTCTATCTGCAATGTCAGTCCATTGACCACCATGCAACATAGATCAGATAAAACCGACAGCGCTTGCGGGCGCTCCAGATGCCACTCGGACCACGGCTCGTTGGGCTTCCTCGGCTGGACATCCCTGAGCGTAAACGACGCAAGACTCTTCTTGTTCCTCATTGCCCATTCATCCAGCGACAAGTTATATTCCCAGTCGTCTTTCTTCTTGTACACGAACGGTATGCCCGCTAGACAATTGAGTACCGCTGGCCAGGTGAAAGCGAAGCTCTTAGACTTGAACGTCTTCCGCTGGAACGCCAGACGAAATTGTTTGGCTATAATGGTTGACACGGGATCCTGGATCAACGCAGCCAAGGGAAACGTGCTGGGGTCCGCAACTTCTTCGTCCGTCTCGATCTAATATACACTAATATTAGAATCGCTACATCGTTGAGGAGTGAATAACAATTGCATCCAAGATGGACGTGCAGTTGACAAGAAAATCTCGTACCTCAGGCCTCAGAATCTCATGCTCACTTTTAGGAGCCTCGACGCAGGTAAACAGAAAGATGCACCATTTATACTTGTCCTCTTTCTCACTGACGATTATGTTGGAGATGCTTTTGAAGGTGACGATCAAGCTGGATATCGGGACCTCGATCTCCTTATGGCCGCCTTTATTTATTTGGGGGTCCCATTGCGTATCGCATTGTCTCAGCTGAATGCCTCCGGTTTCTAAGAAGTACACTTGCTCCACATTGTATGGCTCTGAAACCTTGCTCGTTTTAGCATATGGTTCGTAGCTGTCATCAATCGTCAACCAGTCCTGATCTTCGTTGTCCCGGTATTGCAGACGGGCGAACTGTACGCGAATGCCATGCCATTGACCATGATCTGATGCATCGGGTTGTGCTTGTGTAGGCTGGGACGGAAGCGAAGCCGGTGGAGGAAGGGTTGGAAGAGAAGCCGGCGGAGGACGGGGCGGAAGAGAAGCCACTATCACCCCGGTGAGCATAGCCTCGCATTTGTCACTCCAATCTTGTAACGCAGAGGACAGTACATACTGATGTCAAGGCGAGGAAGCAGTAGTATCCAGGATGAGATGATACGAGTACGGAACGAAGTGCAAAGTTTGGGAATGGGAAAGTCAGTGTGCTGAACGTATCAGCACTCTGGAGGGGGACATGGCCAAGGGAAAGTCAGGGCCTGAACGAATCAGCACTTTGGAGGGGGATGGTGGCAGGGGGAAGCCAGGGTGTTACGAGTCAGCACTCTGAATGAGGACAACGGGATGTCAGGATGTGAACTACTCAGCACTCTGGAGGCCCCATTGTCGCTGAAGAAACAAGAAAGGTGGGCACGAAACACAGTGGTAGATAAAGTATCGTTTGGAACTAGCCTCGCGACAAGCGCGCCAGAATTTAGCGCGCACGGATTTGTCAAAGTATAGGGTGGGGATTTTCGACGAAAACACGCTTTGACGCAATCACTTTGGGCTTTTCTTGGAGTACACTGGTTTTATTGTATGTTCACTCACATCTAGTAAACACCAGATTTCATAATTCTCAACAGTAATTCCGGCTTAGATATTTCAGCTAGTGCACTCGCGAGTCACGCAGTACGTGATTAGAATCCAGACCCTAGTCTCGTCCGAACGTCTGACCAGTGAGCCGTCAGAATTCCTCCAGAACATACTCGATCGCTCTGTTTTAGTAGAGACAGCGCAAGACAGGTATCAGCTCTGCTTGTTCCTGCACTTCCTGGACGTTCCCAATGGGGCTAAAAAGCCACATGAAGGCGGCACCAGCTGGAACGAGGAGGAAGCCGTGGTGGTCCAACGGTCTCGTAAGTCACTCTTTCCGAGCGTCTCCCGCCTCTCTTGGAGCGCTTCATGAACTTCGCATTCCGGCAGTATCACCTTGGAAGGCGTACCATGTGCCTCAAACTTTTGCTGACTCTGAATTCATATAGATCAAGGGCCATCTTGCGACTGGCATCAAGAAAAGCGAGATCTGTGTCATCACTGGCTACCTCGGTCAGAAGAAGCTTCTAGGACGAGTGGCAAAAGAGATTGACTGGCCCGATGTCAAGCGCATCTTGACGATTGACTCGTCACAAGGTATGAATTGTTCTATAGATACAGCCACGTAAGACACTGACGATATCAGGCTCTAAGTATAACGTGGTTATACTGTCACTAGTCTGCACTGGTGGTAGAGAGATGATATGTCCTTCCAATGTTTACCACCAAACTGACGGTCTTAGCTGGCTTCATGGGTGATCGCCCACGCGCAAACGTCGTCACCTCCGGCCAACGCGAGACATTGTACTTTGTCGGTCAGGGCAGGTACTGGCTACACAAGCCAGAACTGCGCAAAGTACACATGCATAGTATCTTGGATCACATGCTGAAGAGCGCCCCAAGACATAAGCGCCCTGACTTTGTGGTCCTCAGTCAAGCGCATGTCCCACCGTAAGTACATCCATACGCTCCAGTCCTACTTCACTTATAACAATGAAAGCAATCTGTTTAAATAAGAGTGACAAGGTCCAAAATGAAGCGTTTAAAAGGACCATGACTGACAGATTTTCAATTACTAAGGCATGGGAGGTGGATATGGTTTCTTGATAGGAAAAGGCGTTTAAGCGTTTTGGCTTCTTTCCAGGCCTGGGTCTTATTACCCGTGCCGCGCTTGAAACATATGTGATAGGAGTAAAAGAGAATGGACAGATCGTGTTCGTAGCGTATTCAAACTATCGATGATCTTCTGAATACTTGCCCTTTGCTCAGAAAGAGCTTGGATCGGGAGACACGACAGCATCATTTCCTGGGTTGCGACCTCCCCACTCTGAATACTCATATGAGTTCAAGGCACGAAGCAGAAGAGGCTTCGCGGAGAAGGCGAGTCCTGCGAGGCATCAGCTCTACGGATGTAGTGAGCCCGTCGAGGGTGTTCAAACGACCACTCCCCGTGTCAGCGGAGCCGGCGCTAGCCGCTTTGAGGTTTAATGAGACGGGTTCGTCGAATGGCAACCGGGTCGGGTTTTGGTTTTATTTAGCTGGACATTTGCTAGCAACGTTAACGTTTCGACTTCTTTGCGCAACCAACAAACGGGTGCACAGCTTTGCCTATTCAAAATCATTGAGGAATGTGAATGATATAGTTTTCGTTGGACATGGGTGCCTGCATGGAAAGATGGGTTTACGACTTTACGTGGATCGGAGGAGGCACTGTTGCAGCATTCCTGTACTCCGTACGGATTATGCTCCTCGGGGATTTTTGACCTCACGAGTGCCAGATCACGAAGGTACCTCATCGACACGCGTCAACATGCATGCGGGCACTGGAGATTCCACGGATCCGGTCCATCGAGCAGGTACCTTTGCCGTTGTTCGGATCCTTTCCCCGCACATCCATCCTAGCCGACCCCTCACTGGAAGGACGGCGCAAGTGTCGTTACGTCAAAGCCAAAGTTTGAAGTACATTGTTCGCACCCTGAACGCCAGTGCAAGGTCTCGTATCCAATCGCTTTCACCTTGTTCAAAGCTCGCGAACGCTTAAAGCTGGCCGTGCCAACTCTAGCTCGCGTTGATTGCTCATAAAAGTGATAGTATACGGTAGATCTGTAGACCCGCAGAACATAAGATATAAACATGTCTCTCCCTTACATCTCTGCGTTCGCACGTGGATAGTCTTATACATTCAAATATGCTTTCTCTCATACGATTCCCGATCTCTTGTCTCGCTGCACTCTCCATTGTGTCCGCCTCTCCTTACAATGCACGTCCTTTTGATCCCTTCCTTTCAGCGCGTCAGCTCCCCCAGAAGACTTCCGTCAACGGACTCATTGTCGATCTGGGATATGAGCAATACCAAGGAGTTGCAAATCAAAGCACAGGCTTGAACACATGGAAAGGGTAACTGGCAACGTCTGCTTGGACAGCGCAGCTGCCGACTAAGAGTGCGTCTGTAGTATTCGATATGCGGCTGCGCCCATTGGTTCTTTGAGATGGCAGCCACCGCAGCCGCCGGTGGTGAACAGGGCACCAGTGCTAAGAGCTGACACGTTGGAACAACGTTGCCCCCAATCTCCGGACGCGCCATTGTCAGTCCTGTCCTTGCGTGCATGATGTACCTGATACAAGACTAATTGCATAGCAGAATGGCGGGATACAACTTTACCGGGAACGAAGATTGTCTTTTTCTGAGTGTGTACGCACCGCAGAACAAGACAAACTTGCCAGTATTGGTCTGGATTCGTAAGTCTTCGAATCCATTGTGATCCCTCTCACGCCTCCAAAGCACTTCAATGGAGTCATATAAAGTTTGCGTTCGATGTAATCGTGGACATGAGATACATGCCTTGAGGCTGTATTTGGGATGGGAAGACTGATTATTGACAGATGGTGGAGGATACGGCGCAGGAAGCGGGTCTCAAGATTTATCGCCTATCATCAATACGAACAACAACGACTTCGTTGGTGTCGCCATTCAGTATCGCGTGCGTATATCCAGGATGCGAGCGGAGAAGATCAGAAGCAATGCTTACCATCGGCGCAGCTTGGAGCCTTCGGTTTCCTATCTTCTGACGAGGTGTATCGCTACGGTACCGTAAACGCAGGTTTGAAAGATATGACATTCGCTCTTCAGTGGGTGCAATCGTACATTGGCCTCTTCGGGGGTAATGCGTCGGCGGTGACCATAAGCGGAGAAAGCGCAGGAGGTGGGGCCTGCATGCTTCAAAGTATGGCGTTTGGAGGAGATTTAGGGACCTCTCTGTTCCGCCAGGTATGGCTCCTACATGCATCAATTAACGACGAGGATCCTTATAAATGGCTTTCGTTGACAACAACACAGGTCATTGCATCATCTCCATACCTCCCACAGCAATGGAACTATGGAGACTTTGTCCCTTCGCAATCTTACTACGCCTTTGCGCAAGCCGTGGGATGTTTCAATGGAATGCCTCAAAGCAATATCACCACGACATCTATTTTCAAATGCTTAACAACGAAGGATACCTTGACACTTCAGAACGCCAGCGCAGTTATCTCTGGATCTGGCCGTTTTGGGACTTGGGGGTTCCTACCAGTTACGGATGGGACATACATCCAGCAACTACCTAGTCAGCAACTGCTCAAGAAACAGGTCAATGGAATCAATGCTCTCGTTGGGGTGAAGTCCTACTCTTCAATCAACAAGGGGCGTAGATGGCTGATGGTTTGACAGAACAACGCAAACGAAGGGCCGTCGTTTACCCCTCAGAACATTGTGACTGAGGCAGACTTCATCAACTTCCTCCAAAACTCCTTCCCTTTGTTTACAGAAGACGACATTTCAAAAGTCTTACTATACTATCCTTCCAGCAACGCCTCCGTCATGAGCAGTCCCGGCTTTGCTACATCTGGGACCACCAATCCCACGGCACTGAATGAGAGCAGTTTCGGCATAGGCCAGCAACAAAGGGCTGATGTAAGCATTTGCAGCCTTTTAGCTCTCAGGTTCAAGACACTAACAGCACATCAGAACGTCTACGCCGAAACGACCTTCGTCTGCCCCTCCTATTGGCTCACTGAAGCCTTCACCAACAAGGGCCGCATAGGATATAAATACCAGTATTCAGTGATAGGTGGGGCCCATGGTCGCGATGTCAGCGCTATCTTCGGACCAGCGACGCCAAACCAGAGCCCAGACTTCGTGAGAGCGTTTATGAGTAAGTGCACACACAGTGATCCAATCCGGCAATGGAACAGAATCAATACTTACTCTGCCGGTCAGCAATCTGGGGCAATTTTGTCACAACCTCCAACCCAAGTATCTCCGCTTCCGTCGCTGCCGGCTCTACCAATTCTTCCTCTCCCGTGACCTCCGCAGCCACCAACTTCCCTCCCTTCACGATCAATTCCCCCTATCAGCTCAATCTGAACGAGAGCGGGGGCACGCCTTACTCGGCCACGAGCTTCGCTGCCTCGGCGCCGAATATCACGCAATTCACTGAGCCCGGGTTGCAGAACGCATTTGAGATTGTGAATGCGTATACGTGGGAGGGCGGCAGAGGGACGAGGTGCGATTTCTGGAGGAGCGTGGCAAGCATTGTTCCTGAGTGAGGTAGGGCGGGAAGACGTCAGGCAGCTTTTCAAATGGGGCTGAGCGACATTGGTTGACTGCCACACCGACGTCCGATCCCACAATAGCAAAGAGCTTGCCTACAACTTGACTGTCCCGTACATTCCTTCGACTCTTCCCCTCTCACACGTTACTATCCCGAGGACATCCCCTCTACCCGCCGACCAAACCAACACTGGATATTACATCCCGGCCCACGATCCTCAACCGCCTTTGACTCCACTTTCTTGCAGGCCTTACATCCTTCTTCCAAAACCACGCCTCCCGTAGTATCCCACTCCCCTGCTCCCGTTTGACAGTCGCATTTAGATAGCCTATGCTACATCGTCCGGTAAGGGTGGGGAGAGGCAAATTTCAGGTGTTGGCGGTGGCCCGTGGGGCCCTCGATGCCAAGCTTCGCCTAGCCTCGTGGGGGCCTAAAACCTTTTACCTCGGCGTCTAGGCAGGGCTAATGCAGGTACAGACAGCTCTACGATTGGCCGTTCGGGACCACTACGGTCTAAAGTAATCCCTCTTTCACTCCTTTCCGTCTCCTTCTTTTCCTTTCCGTCTTTCGAGAATACTCCGAATGTCCCGCTTTGATCCTACAGGAAGCTCTATAACCCGCGGTAGAGAACCGAGTCTGGGATACCCTTCGTTGTGTAATTGACCGCAGTGGTGATGGATAAGGGAGGTCAGCGACAGAACGCGGGAAACATCATGGATCTGGACCCCCCGGGCTAGGTGACGCTACTTCAGATCCCCGCGTCGCACGCAGATAGGGTGGCTAGTCTCAAATTGGATTGTTTCATGTCGGCCTTGACTCTGCTTTTGTACGGCTGGGTAGCAGTCCAGTCTCGGGATGGGGTGGTCAGATGGGCGTTGGGAGCCAGATCCGGGAAGGTAAGAAGCAGTCAGGGGGATTCGAGGATGTCCTTCGAGGGGTCCCTGAGATCGGAGATATCTTACAGAAGATGTTGATTGTTGTTAGTATATTCCAGGTACCGACAAAGTAGGAAGCAATTCCACGCGTACCTCGGGCAACCGTTAAACCTGTTGGGTACAGATCTCGGCTGCAATAACGTTGAGTTTACAAGTAAAGGCTGTCTCGCAGCGAGCCGCTGTCCATGTGGGAGTGGAGATGGCCTGTATGCACCGATTGGACAAGTTCGACCTGTCCGGCTGGGTCTCAGTAGGCAACTAGCCATCCCGTCAAACCGTCGACTCGTCGTCCCGCTTCTGCGTTTCGGATAAATCCTCCGACTGCCTGGATCGTGCTCAATCTCATACGAATACCTTCCTATCAATCAACTAGCTCCTCAGCGGGATGCTTCCCCTCCTTCGCTCGGGGTGCCTCGAGTATATGAAGAGGTCTGGAAATCGCCATATTCCACTTCTCTTCCTCCAACACTCAATCAGACCTGCCAAGGCACTACCTTCGTTTATATTTCAATACCCCACAAGAGCTGGAACTCTTGTGCTTCACTCTTTTACCAACCCACTCTCTTTCCTCCAACCCCTAGCAGTATCAGTCCTTTTCGAAACGTCTGTTCATCATGAAGACCCAGACGATCCTCACTCTCCTTTCCGGCCTTTGCGCCACAAGCATAGCTGCCACCGCAGGCATGTACCAGCAATGCGGTGGTCAGGGCTTCAACGGACCCACCGCCTGCGACTCCGGCTTGCAATGCTACTGCCAATCTGACTGTCTGCGTCCCCATTCCCCCCCTCCATCTACATCCACTAATCATCCCCACAGACTACTCCCAATGTCTCTCTACCGACCCCAAATGGACCGGCGGCAGCAGCGCCTCCACCAGCAACACCAATACCGCCACTACCGGAGACTCCAGCTCCACCCCTCTAACCGGCTCCTTCTCCAACTCCAACCTCCCCAAAGCCTCCACCCCCCAGTCTCCCCGAAAAGCCGCTCCCGCCCCCATTACCCCCGTCTCCAAACCCCTCACCCCAGGAACCTGCGCCGCCTACACCGGCTCGAAATCCGGATACGCAACCACAACGCACTACTACGACAACCAAGTCGGCGCCTGCGGCTGCTCCACCGGTACCGCCATGTCCCCCTGGCAAGCCTCCTCCGGCGGTCCCAACATCTACACCGCCGCCTCGAGCCAGAACCTCTTCGACGGCCCCAGCAGCAGCTCTTCATGGTGCGGCTCCGGCTGTGGAAAATGCTACCAGCTCACCAATGCCGGCGCCATTGCTGCGGCGGGCCAGGGCGACTGCACCGGCTCTGGGGATACGATTACGGTTATGGTGACGAATTTGTGTCCGGCGAATGGCAATCAGCAGTGGTGCAGCCAGCCGGAGAACCAGTATGGCTTCGGTGCGCATTTCGATATTATGAGCCAGGGGGGGCCGTTGGGGTGGAATAATCCGGTGGTGAAGTATGAGGAGGTGGCCTGCCCGGGGAGCTTGACGGCGGATTGGCAGACTTGTCAGTGTGCGTCGGGGAAGACGTCGAGGGTGAGGAGGGGCTTGATGGGTGCTTGATCTCAACCAGTCTCACTGTTCGGACGACGTGGACCCTGACTGAGCAAGCTGGGAGATTCGCGTGTTTTCCCTTCTGTGTATATAGTTTCACGACATGTCCCAAGCGCTGGCTGTTAGTATCAGTGGGTGCTGATACCGCACGTTGACTCCTCCACACCTCAAACCTCCCTTTTCTCATTCCTTCGTCCTCTCAAAAATACTTTCTAACGACACAACCAACCACCCCCGCCTCCCCACCGCCTCTCAACCCCCTCGCCTTCGCATCAACCCCTTACTCCCAGAACACAAAGCACCTGCCTTCTTCGACTTGCCAGACCCTACGAATAAGCACGGTCCCAACGCACGGGATAGAGGCTACTAGTAATGCATCCGCTAAGCCCGCTTTCATTGCAGGCATCGTGACAACTCGCAAGCTTCCCAAGCTTCGTATCTTCTAGCTCCGCATTTGAAAATAGGAAAGGAGAGGTGTTGCTATCTTTGGCGCGACCACTTCTTATAGCCTGAATATGTAGGAGAGATAGCTTGGCCGTGCCGAGCCGGTTAGATAGTTCTAGCCACACCTACCTTGGCTTCTGGTTCAGGAAGTATATCCGCTTGTCAATTTGTTTTTTCTTGTGGTACATTGGGTGGTGGGCGGTTTGAAATACGGTGTTGCGCAGTTTACGTTGGTTTTGCTAAGAATCGACGACATGTACCTGGGATTGCAGCGGTAATCCATGGTATACCTGGTCAGCCCTAGAGGTTGAGCGTAGGCGAGAGATCAGGATGTGGTAGGGGGCACTGGTCAGAGTTCGCGTCCAATGTTGTTGAAGGCGAGTATTGACACCTACCGGACAAAATACACATAAACAGCCAACTGTTGGCCCAATTCTTGTGTTCAATGTCATTCAACCGTTCCCCCACTCCTCCGCTTCAACGACCCACGCCCCCCTCTCCGGCGCTTCATGATCCACCACCACCGTCGTCCTCGACAACCCCGCCACGACATGCACGCTCTTTGCCTGGCTCTTGTAGTCCGTCTCGCAACTCAGTGCCTCGCCTCCCTGCCCTTCCACTCCACCTCCACTTCCCTCACCATCTTCTCGCCCAGCGGGTACATGCCACACCTCCACCCCAGGATAAAGCAGATATCCCGCCCGTTGCGGCAGCAGCAGCAGCGCGAACGTCATCTCCTGGCCCTTTCTCACCGAAAAATGCGCTCGCCGCTGCCCGCCTATCAGCCATGTATCGGCCGGCGCTGAGACCTCGTAGGCGAAATCCAAGGAAGCATTAGGCGCGGCATCGGTGCCCCAAGCGCGGGTGTGGCTGATGCGGAGTTCGGCTGGGAGAGGGGTGTTGAGGTGGACTGGGTGAGTAGGAGGGAGCGTGAGGGTGGCAGTGTGCAGGATGGAGAGGGTGGGGATTTCGACTGGTATGGTGAGGGTGTGGGGTTTTGGGGTGGTGG
>JAABUJ010002262.1_pt1 | contig 24420 bp, 14 predicted proteins | sample 5559131 | NCBI WGS metagenome assembly JAABUJ01 (sample SAMN10711875, study PRJNA513366) | rock metagenome | isolation source: Antarctica rocks | place: Antarctica: Victoria Land, Mt New Zealand nord | collected 2016-01-07
GTCCCACGCCTGGACGAAGCTCTTCTCCACGAGCGCGGTCAGCGGGTCCATGGCCGCCGACGCTGAAACCGAGACCGATATAGACTTCGTATCTTCCTCATCACGCTCCTTGCCGCAGACCCACTCCGCCTCCTCGCGCGTCCACCCGCCCGCGAAGACGGAGAGGCGGCGGAACCAGCATTGTTCGTCCTTATCGAGCAGGTCATAGCTCCACGTCAATGTCTCGAACAGCGTCCGCTGGTGGTGGGACGCCGACCGGGAGCCCGACGTGAGCAGGCCGAAGCGGTCGTCGAGGCGGGAGAGCACCTCGGGCGCGGAGAGCGCGGGGAACCTTGCGGCGGCGAGTTCAATGGCCAGCGGCAGGCCATCCAGGCGCCGGACAATAGCCGCGACGATCGACGCCGTCCGCTCATTGATGTCGATCCGCACTCCCAAGGCAGCCGCGCGGTCCACGAGCAGGCGTGGCGCCTCATACTGCTCGAGCTCACCCGGCCCAACCGTGTCCGCCGACGGGACGGTCAGCGGCGCGAGGGGGTACACCACCTCCCCGGCCACGCCCAGGCGCTCACGGCTGGTCGCCAGAACGGTGAGGCTCGGACACGCATGCAGTAGGTCGCCGACCAGGGCCGTGCAGGCGGCCACGAGGTGCTCACAATTGTCGAGGACCACGAGCGAGCGGCGTCCCAGGAGGGCCTTGGCGAGCGCGTCGCGCGGCGACTCGTCGCGTGTGGTGCGCGCGTCCACTGTCGAGGCGATCACGCCGGCAATCACCTCCGGGTCGGCGATGGGGGCCAACTCTACCAGCCATACCCCACCAGGGAACCGGCTCCGCGCCTCCGCGGCTACAGTCAGGGCCAGGCGCGTCTTGCCGCAGCCGCCGACCCCTGTGAGCGTGAGCAGCCGTGCTGAGGTGAGGCCGGCGAGCACGTCGTTGATTTCCCGCTGACGACCCACCAGGCGACCCGGCGCGGGCGGCAGGTTCGTCGGGCCGTGAGCGCTACGGCCAGGGTGCATGGACAGCGCGGTTGGCCGCCTTCTCTCCGTGATCAGGCGTGCCTGGACGGCTGCTAGTTCGCCGGATGGCGACAGGCCGAGTTCACCGAGCGCTCGTTCCGTCACCTCATAGACGCGCATGGCTGCGGCAACATCGCCCTGACCGGCGAGCGCCCCCAGTAGACGTGCGGCTGTCGCCTCGTGGGCCGGATTCTCCTCCAGCACCAGACGCAACTCCGTCACCAGGCCCACGCTGTCGCCCCGCCCCGCGGCTGCGTCGGCCGCGCGCAGCCGCACGTCGACCACCATCCGTCGCAGTTTCTCCCGCGTCGCCTGCACGGGCTGCCCCTCTCCCCGGTCGTCGATGGCGAGGTCGTGGGGCAGGAAAGGGCCACCATAGAGCGCGAGCGCCGCGCGGACGACCTCCTCGCCTCCCCCCAGGCACGCCGCCCGCTCGAACGCGGCCACGTCATACCAATCCTCGAGAGGAACGACGAGCGCGTCGGGCCTGTCCCCCAGGCGGGCGACAAGGGTCACTCCATCCTCGGCGTCCTCGACCCATAGCGTCGGTGACCGAGAGACCGTGCTCCCCCCAGGCCGCAGGATGTCGCGCAACTCCTTGAGGCTGCCGCGTAGACTCGCGCGGCCGTCTTTGGCCGCTGGCCAGAAGCGCTCGACGAGCTCGTCGCGGTCCAGACGCATGCCCGGGGCGACCAATAGGGCCTTGAACATGTCCCCGCTATGCCGCCGCTCCCATTTGCGGCCGGGAACCTGCACGCCGCCGATACGCACCGAGAAGCGGCCGAGCGCAGCAACCCATAAGGTAGGGAGCTGTCCCTCGTCAGATTGCCCCCGGTCACCCCGTGTCCCCTCGCCGGTCATGCCGATCTCCTCCAGGCCCGTCCATCTCCAACTGGTTGGCATCACTGTAAGCAACTGACGGCCTGGCTGTCAATCATGCGGCGAGTGAGCGTGTAACGCCGGTGTAACGTTCTACTCGTATCATTCAAGTGCGGGCTAAGGATCATTACACACAGCCCACATCCGGCGGCTTTTGACAAGCGCGGCCGGCCTTCCTATAGTAGGAATTAGTCGTGATGATAGAGTGCGATCGTCGCGGCAACTAAACGGATAGCTGGGGGTGGGGCATGGCGAAGGACCGAAGCGTACGAAGGACTGCGGGCAACGGCGACAGGAGGAGGCATGGCTTGGGACGACTGGGCCTCTATGCTGTTACGTTATTCCTGGTAACAGGTTCGATTCTGGCGCGGTATGCGTCACCCCTGCATGCACGTGAGCGGCCCGTATCGCATGTCCTTATGCAACCAATAGTCCTGGCAGCGTCGGCACACAGGGCTCCAATCGCTGCGGCGAGCTTTCAGACAATCACGCACCCTACACCCTCGAACCCGGGGCGTGGGCCTCAAACGGGAGCACGAGTATCTTTAGCGGCCATCAAGACCGTTGTGACAGGTATACAGCCGAACGTGGGAGACGAGCTCAACAATGATGGTTCCCACTCCTTATTCCCAGACGCAGGAGTAGCTTTCGATGCTGCTCATTCCCGTCTACTCGTCGCCGGTTCGATGCCAAATACTGATGCGGGGTACGAGTATGCGGTGGTTGACACGGCACGTGGGCGTCTGGTGCGGACAGGAACTGTCCAGACACCGGTGATCTCCCTCGGTGTGGATTCCATCCGCGAGCGGGGGTACTTGCTGCTACGGGGTGCTGCGGGTGTTGCTGGCTTCACGATCTTGAGCGTTGATCTCTCGAACGGTCGCGTCCTTTGGAACATTTATTTCCAATCGTATGATCTAAGTGGTACGTTGGTAGACTTCAAAGCTCCGGCGGTTATCGATCCCACAACGGGCAATGTCTTCTTCGAAGTGCTAAGTGGTGGCTATTCTACTGGATTTCTGAGATTAAGCCTATCGGGCGCCGATCTCGGATGGCAGGCGCTGGAATACGAGGACGGCTTCTACACCACACGCCAATTCTGGATGGACGGTCCGCACCATCGTTTTGTCGTGCTGGAGTCCAACTACCGTGACAAGGCGATTCTAAAGTTTTTCGACACCCGTCCCCACCACCCGTCCTTCACACGGGATATCCCCTACAAGCCGGTCACGATGGCCGTTGACCCCCGGCATGGAAGACTGTGGGCGCTTGCGCCGGGGAACGACGTTGTGATATACGACACGACGACGGGCGCGATGCGCGCGCAAATCGGTCGGGGGAATAGTTATCTCGTACAAATAGCCAAAGAATTTAAGGAACAGCAGACCTTGGTGCTCGATACAAAGCGTGGTATCGGCTTCATCGGATGCGCGCCAGATGGATGTGGCATCGAACAGCTGCAACCGGGACATAGTGTGCTTGTACCACTCTGGGAATCGAAACGTGAAGTCCCCTACATTATAGTCCATCCGAGTTCGGGCAGCCCGATAGCAGCGAGCAACGGCCTCCTCCTCGTCAATGTCTTCTACATTGAGCCTAATAGAGCGCGGGGTGGGAAAGGTCCGGCTGTCTACCCGGAGGATGGAGGTGAGGTGTTTGCCTCGTCGGCCGAACCAAATGGGGGACAAAACGTTTCCCTTGTCGCTGCTGATGTGGGGCATCCCACAACGGTTATCTGGTCAGGCAATGCCACCGTACATAGCGGGCTGACCGGCGATGCGAACGTACCGGCCGTATACGTCGTGCGGGCGCCTTGATCGTCCGACGACGCTTTGTTCATGATCAGATGCGGGCTGCGGATCACGACCCACAGCCCACACCTGGCGGCTTTCGACACGCTCGACCGGTGTCTCCAAGATAGGGGACAGTCGTCGTGGTCACCAAGCAAGTAGGTGGAGGTGGAACATGACAGAAAGCGGCGACGCGAGGAAAACGATAGCCGCCAATGGTAGAGATGTTTGGCATCGACATTGTGTGGACGCATGCGCCGTTGCCTTACTTGTAACAATTGGTCTCATCTTGCCACCTCATATAGCCCCAGCGACCATGTTCGCGCCAATGGCAGTATCGCCTATCCCTAACGCTCTACGCGCGCGGCCGGACAATGCTCCGCGCACATATGCGACACCGAGATGGTTCGCCAGTTCTCTCACCATTGACAACGGGGCTTCCCTGGAGTACGGCCGACCCTATCAATTGGGCGTCCTGGATCCGACAGATAATCAACGGTCGAGACCAAGGGCTATTGTGTTCTATGCGCGTCTGGACCCAAGTCACTGGGAAAAGCTATGCACAGTTTCCACGCGCGATGCGTACCATGCTGTCGTGGATCCAGTGCAGGGAGGACAGGGAGCGTTGTACGTCTGCACGGTCGGCGACTTTCATTCATTCCCCAGTTCCATCGTGTTCAGCTTTGACACGTATGGCCAGAACGGAGCGATCGAGCGCAATCCGGATGGCTATCGTTCCGCGCGGATCGTCCGCCCGCCCTTCAATCGGCCATCCACTTTGACGATAGGTGATTTGTACACCCCGAACGACTTCCGCAGAGCCTACGATGCCACCGGCACTGCGGGCAATGGATCCGGTCAGAAGATCGGTGTTATCCTGGCGGGGATGCCCGTGAGTCCCGAGGATCTCGCTCTCTTCGCGAAGGCCACCGGCACGCCAATGTTGAGGGAAGGAACGAGCGGTCCGGACACCGTGGAGTGGCGGTTCATCGGCGACATGAAAGATCATGCCAGGGCGCATAGGGCCGTGAAGGCCGATGCTGAGCAGGCGGCCGTGAAGGCCGAGAGGGAGACGCGTCGCGAACTCGCGATGGATGTGGAGTACGCGCACGCCATGGCGCCAGGCAGTCACCTTGTTGTGTGGCTTATCCCCATCTGCCAGGGATCTGGGTGCTTGGGAGCTCCAGACGCTTTCTACTACGAAGCAGCCGTCCGCGCGGCAGTACAATCCGATGTCAAGGTGGTAACCAATAGCTGGTTCTTTCCAAGTTATTTTACATACCAGTACATATACCGTAACCAAAAGAATTTTTCGGTGTTTTATGATGCCATCGCGGGCCTGCTTCACAGTGCGATATATGAAAAGAAACCCAAAGACCAGCAAAAGAAACCCAAAGACCAGCAAACATTCTTCTTTGCTAGCGGAGACGACGGTCCGGACTCCGGCTGTATTCATCCGAGTACAGACGACCCTAAGGCTCCATTCCTATGCCCTTACATACGGGGGGATAAACAGACTGCTGCCAAGCAGGGGGATAAACAGACTGCTGCCCTGTTCCCTGTAGAGAGCGCTGACGTGGTTGCCGTCGGCGGGACAAGGCTTGAACGCACGTCCTCCTCGTCCGGCCCCTCTTATTACGAGCGAGCCTGGGGCACCGATGATCAGGTGAGTAAAAAAGATCATCCGCAATCTTCGGGCGGGGGTTGCGTGCTCGACGCAAAACGGGACAAGAAGTATCGCTTAATAGATGGGGATCAAGTTAATTCCCGTCCCCTGGTAGATAATTTAGATCACTCCTACTACCAGCGACCGTGGTGGCAAGACAATCTCTCTGAGCACGTCCCCGACTGTCCATTTAGCAACGCACGCCTTGTTCCCGACATCGCCGCTTACGGGGATGGTATCAACCCGCGCCACGCTTTTGTCGTCGTGGATGGTCAAGGACGCGGCCAGGCTGGCACCAGCATCGCCGCACCATTGTGGGCCGGGATGGCGGCCGACCTCGAACAGTACCTCGCCAACCATAACAAGCTGCCGATGGGGTTCATGGCTCCTGGCCTTTACCGTTTGGCGAGCATTCCTGGTCTCTACAGCAGAGACTTCCATGACATAACAGTGTATGGCCGCAATGAACATTCCGCGGGCCTCAGTGTAGGGCCGGGATGGGATGCGGCGACAGGGTTAGGGTCACCCGACCTTGCGCATCTAGAGGAGGACTGGGCCGCGACCGACGGCGGTCTGAGGATCCATGCCGCCTCCGCGTCCTCTGTGCCGGACACAGGAGTGCCCGGAGATGCTGTCACCATCATCGGCAAAGAATTCGATCCGAGGCAGGCAATATCATTATCGCTGTGTGCAGGCATCCAGCCAGCGTGCGAGGCAAGCGTATCGTTAGATACCAAGGGGTCGGTCCAGAGCGACAATCAAGGATCGTTCGTGGCAAAAACCGTCATCCCTGCCCAGACAAATACTTTGACTGGAGCGCATTTCTTCATCCAGGCCAAAGTCTCGGGTGTTCAAGCCCTTGCAACTGGTGGGACGGAGATAAAGGCGAAAACGGCTGCTTATGCTCGATTCAACCTTCGACCCAGCACGCCAACAAGTATGCCCACCAACACGCCGAAGGGTTGCCCCAGATCATGGACTTGCCAGGATATCGGAAGCCCCCATATGACTGGGACGCAGGTGTTGACAACGGCGACAAAGAGCGTGACGTGGACGGTGCAGGGAGCGGGCGGCATCGGGAACGGTGCCGACATCTTCCACTACGTGTGGCGGCCTTTGCGGGGCGACGGGACCGCGCGCGCCCGTCTGATCGGCGTGACTAGAAGCGGCCAGTACGAGTCGGCGCAGGAGAGTGTGATGCTGCGCGCGTCGTCCGACCCTGATGCACCCTACTACTCCGCAGTTTCCAACGGCTACGACATCGTGTCCGTCGACTACCGCACTGGCCAGGGGCAAGCCGTCCAACACCGAGAGCTTCTGTACCACCGCGGGCCGGTCTACTTCGGCGTGAGGCGCGTAGGCACGACCTTCACCACCTATACCTCGGACGACGGGGCCAGGTGGGCGCCGCTCAACGGGTCGCGCAAGACCCTCGCGGCCATGGGCGTGGGCTCGACGGTCGAGGCAGGCCTGGCCGTCGCGTCGAACTCGACAGGCTTCCTCAGCACCGCCACCTTCGACCACGTTTCCGTGAACAACGGCGGCTTCGTGCCAAGGCCGGACACATGCCCTGCCCGCTGGACGTGTCAAGACGTCGGCGCGGGTTGGCCAGGGACACAGGCACCGCCGACGGCGGCGGACGGCATAACCTGGACCGTGCAGGGTGCCGGCGTCATCGGCAGTACTGCTGACATCTTTCACTACGTATGGCAGTCTTTGCGGGGCGACGGGACCGCGCGCGCCCGCGTGACTGGCGCGACTACCAGCGGTCAATACGAGGCGGCGCAGGCGGGTGTAATGCTGCGCGCTTCGTCCGATCCTGACGCGCCCTACTACTTCGCCTATTTCGTCCCCACCTTCCAGGGTAGCATCGTGGTCGTCGACTACCGCAACGGCCAGGGGCACACCGTCCAGCGCCTGGTGGATCTACGATTCCGACATGCGCCAGTCTACCTCGGCGTGAGGCGCGCAGGCACGATCTTCACCACCTATACCTCGGATGACGGGGCCAGATGGGCTGTGCTGGCTACTTGCCTCATCCGAGCTGTTTCATTGCCCGGATGAGGCAAGTAGCCAGCATAGCCCCCATGAGCCGGCGTCGAGCGTGCAGCAACCAGAGCGACGCCACTGCCGCTCGGCGGGCTGGCGCGACGCCACGATAAGGAGAAACAGAGCGATGGGAGCGACTGCGGACACGGCACAGGTGGTGGTGGATTGCCGGCACTGGGCCGGGCCTCTGCGCCGCATCTGGGCCAGCTTTGGCTACGACGAGCTGAACTGGACGGCCACCCCGCGCGGCCGGCGGAATCTCGCCACCATGCACACGGTCATGGAGGCGCCGTACACCGTCCGTGCCCATAACCTGTATACGAGTGGGACAGGACGGGGATTGCCTCACTGGAGCAGCGGCAACGTCTATCACGAAGATGCCACGGGCCACCCCGTCTACGACTGGTCGGTGATCGACCCCGTCTTCGACGCCTGGGTCCACCACGGGTGCCGGCCCATCGTCGAACTGGGCTTCTGCCCGAAGGCGCTGGTCCCCGAGTCGGCCGCGCTCGCGCTCACGCCCATGCCGTCGGTGTACAGCGCGTATGAAGCGGGGCTGTGGGCGTGGCCACCCCGCGACCTCCGGCGCTGGCACGATCTGGTCGCCGCCACGGTGCGCCGCTACCGCGATCGCTATGGCCGCGACGTGGTCCGGTCCTGGTACTGGGAGGTATGGAACGAGCCCGACATCGACTACTGGCAGGGCACCGTGGAGGAGTACTGCCGGCTCTACGACGTCACGGTCGCCGCGGTGACGGGCGTCCTAGCCGAGGCCCGGGTGGGCGGGCCGGCCACGACCGGCCCGGGTGTCCCCTTCCTGGAGCGGTTCCTCGACCACTGTGCCACCGGCCGCAACGCAGCGACGGGCGGTCAGGGCACGCGGCTCGACTTTGTCTCCTTCCACACGAAGGGAGCAGCGTTCCATCCCTGGCGCACGTACGGACCGCTCGGGCCGGCGGGGGCCACGACAGCGGAACGGGCATCGCCGAGCACCCGCAAGATGCTCACGGAGATCCGCGGCAACCTGACCGCCATAGCGGCCCATGCCCGATTCCGCGACCTGCCGGTGCTCATCGACGAGTGCGATGCCTCGGTGCCGGCGCACTGGGGCATCTACGACAACGCCAACTTCGGCTATCGCAACACGGCGTACTATCCCGTCTTCCAGATCCAGTTGATGAAGAAGCTGCTGGACCTCGACGGGCTAGGCGTGGCCCGTGTCCACGCGGCCACGACGTGGTCCTGGTACTTCGAGGGCGACCGCTACTTCGAGGGAACACGCAGCCTGTTCACCGCCGCCGACATCGCCACGCCGCTGCTCAACGCCTACCGCATGCTGGCGCGTTTGCCCGACCAACGACTGCACGTGGAGGCGGACCGCGGCGCGCGCGCGGAGCCGGACGGGGCCGACGAGCGGCCCGAGATCGACGCGCTGGCGGCAACGGACGGGCGGGGCCGTGTCGCGATCCTGGTCTGGCACCACTGCGACGATCAATATCGACAGGGGACGGCCTCGGTCACCGTCGCGCTGCGCCACTTGCCCCAGGCGAGCCGGCCGCTGCGGCTGCGCCACTACCGCATCGACCACACGCGCAGCAACAGCTACAGCGCATGGGTCGCGGCGGGCCGGCCGCAAGACCCGGGGCTCGGACAACGGGCGGCCATCCGCGCGCGCGCGGGCCTGGAGATGTGCGCGCCGGAGCGGGTGGTCGATCCCGCTCTGGAGGACCTCACGGTATCGTTCGAGTTGCCCCTGCCGGGTGTGTCGCTGCTGGAATGCGAGGCGCGGTAGGGGGCATGGCAGGAGCGCCGCATCCGGGCTGCGTCTAACGGCGGTGCAGGAACGCGACCGCGGCGTCGTGTGCGACGGGTGGGCGCGGGCCGTCGCCGGCGCCCGTCGGAGAGGGAGCATGGCGCGGGAGGGAGGAGAAATACGGGTGGGTCATCCGCGCATCGTCCTTGTCGAGGGGGGCGCTTCACCGGCCGGCGGCCGCGTGCGATCGGGAGCAACACCCGTCTGGGCGCGTCTGGGGATATGGTGCGCGTGCCACGGGTGCGCGTCCGCGCCGACGGAAGTCGCTGCCTCGACGCCCCGTCCGTGGGGAACGATCCGCACCAGGGGATGGTAGGATACAGCCATCGGAACGATCATGCGAGGAGGCGTGTCTCATGCTGAGAGGGATGCACTACATGTGCTGGTTCGGGGAGGATTGGAACTATCATCCCAGCCTGCCTATGAAACGGCTGCAACAGGTCCAGGACATCGTCGATGTGCGCGGGAACCTGCTCCTCTGGTCGTGCCTGGGGAGCGCGGCGATCGGCCTCCAGTACCTGGACAAGGAAGCCAACGAGGACATACCGCCCCGGCTCCGTTTCTACGGCTACCTAAACGATCGCGAGTTCTGCGCGGAATGCGCCCGACGGGGCATCGCGGCCTACGCCGTCGTCTGGAAGGCCCAGCTCTGGGAGTTCCCCGCCGAGTTCAACCCGGATGAGTCGGAACTCCTGGCCCTCAATAAGCCGCGGGGGGTGAGCCGCAGCGGGTGGCTCGGCATGAGCGAACTCTCGACGGACCGCTACCCCCAGCTCTTCGATCCGATCGGGACGTACTTCCCCGACGGGCTCGTCGCTTCCGACGGCACGATCGTGGGGGATTACCTCGCGGCGTTCAAGGTCGTCACCCTCGACGGGCACGATGTCCAGAGCGTCTGGCTCCTGGTCCCCGGGCACGACCACCGGTGCTACACGCCGTGCGGCAATAATCCCGCTTTCCTGACGTACCTCAAGAAAGAGATCGAGATGATGGTCGATGCGGGCGCGGGCGGCATCCTGATCGACGAGTTCGACGCGCATCTCCACGCGCTCTATAGCGCCGGCTGCTTCTGCAAGGAGTGCATGAGAGGGTTCCGGGAGTACCTGCGGGCGCATCCCTGCGACGAGGCGCAGGGCATCGACCTGGAGACCTTCGACTACGGGAGATTCCTGAGAGACGGAGGGTACACGGACACGGACCTCCTCGCCGTGCAGCGTGAGCGCAGGATGCTGATCCCGCTCTACCGGCAGTTCATCGCGTACAACGTGGCGGGGATGGAGGGCAACGTCGCCGAGATCGCGGCGCACGCCAAGGGGTATGCCAGAGAGAAGCGGGGAGAGGAGATACCTGTCACGGCCAATCTCTTCAACTGCCTGCCGCATGCCGGGAGCGTCAGGAAGTATTGCGACATCATCGTCGGGGAGAAGAGCGGCATCAAGCTCCGGCAGGATGGCTTCTACCGTTTCGGGGCCGCTTTCCTCGGCGGGAAGGAGGGGTGCTTCATTGAAGACCCGAACGACTACATTCTCCGTGTGGTCGAGGATATCAAGAACGGCAAGAACGACACCTATATCCTCCTCATGCTCGAGCCCCTCGCGCAGGGGTTTAACATGGCCGTCCCGTATGGCGCGTGGCTGATGAACCTGGCGAAAGATTCCTTCTATCCGGACCTGGACCTCGAACGAAGGATGGGCCGCTGGCTCACGGAGCACGAGCACTTGTTCCCCCGTCAGCCGGTCGCGGAAACGGCGCTGATCTACGATCTCAGGAGCGCGCTGGAGACGGAGTTGTTCCTCGGGGGACATGGCGATCGGGAGCGGGACGGCGGCTTCAGGACCTTCCATGACCTCGCCCAGTTGCTGTGCGATCACCACGTGCTCTACAACGTGCTCTATGTCGGCGACGACGAACCGCTGACGGGGGAGAGATTGGCGGGTTACAAGAAGCTCATCATCCCCGACGCGTTGAGCCTCCCCGACGGCGAGGTGGGCGCGATCGAGGGGTGGATCGCGCACGGCGGCAAGGCCGTGGCGGTGGGCAAAGCGGATCGGCGGTTGTATGGCATCAGCCATGTGTATCACCGCGCCTCGGCGTTCCTCGACTGGGTCAAGGAGGGGGGCCAGATCGTGGACGCCGAGGATATCGAGGAGATCGGCGTCGGTCTCCATAGGAGGGGCGCGGGATATGTGTTGCACCTGGTGAACTACAACCTGAACACGATCTCGCGTGAGATCGAGACGGTCCCGACGATGGCGTTCACGCTGTCATGGAAACCCGCACAGGTGCGGGTCCATTCCTTCCCGGCGTCGAAGGTGGAGGCCACGTTGCAGGGGGAGGTCCTGCTGGTTGAAAACATAGGGATTTACACGATCGTCGACCTCCAATAGAGGGTATCTCGTCAGTGTGTCCTGGTTCCCGTTGTAGGATTCCAGGTGAAATGCGCCATCCCCAGGTGTGAAAAGGGGTGCTGTTCCACGCGAGATGCGCGGATTGTCCCCGAAACCCTGCGCCGATCCTGCAAGAAATCCGAGAGTGCGTACTTGACGTTGGTAGCCATGTAGCGACATGTGCCTGGCCGTGCACGCAGGGGCGCTGGATGTGTTTCAGAGGGTCGGATGGGCCCGTATCTGCCAAAAGCTAGCGCCCTCGGCCACATAGTACCGCCTGTTCATGCGACCCACCAACGTCAAGTACGCAGTCTCAGAAATCCCGGAAACCCTGCGCCGATCCGCACAAATCGTGATGGATAGATAGGAGGTGTGGGCGGTCTTGTCGCAGGGAGAGCAGGTGCGAGAGGGGCGGGCAAGGCCCACGAGAAGCACACGGCGTCGGATGGGCGCAGGGTTAGGGGGACAACGCGCGCACCTTTAGTGAACAACGGCGCAACTCACCTGGAATCCTACATTGGGCTCTCGGGTCGGGCGATCCTCGATCGCCTGGTGGCAGGACAAACCGATGTGGCCCTCCTCGCACAGTGCGCGCGCGGCAAGATGCGGCGTAAGATCCCCGAGCTGGAGCGGGCCCTGGCCGGCAGCTTCGGTGCGCATCACCGCTTCCTGGTGGCGCGCCAACTCGCGCACATCGACTATCTGGATGAGGCCTTGGCTGAGGTGAGCGCAGAGATCGCCAAGCGCATGGCTCCGCATGAGGACGAGGTGGCGCTGCTCGACACGATCCTTGGGATCGGGCGGGAGACCGCGGAGGTGCTCATCGCGGAGATTGGGGTCAACATGCAGCAGTTTCCGTCGGCGGCGCACCTGGCCTCATGGGCCGGCATGTGTCCGGGCAATCATGAGAGCGCGGGCAAGCGCAAGAGCGGCAAGACGCGCAAGGGCAGTCGCTGGCTGCGCGCGCTCCTGGTCGTCGCCGGCCAGGCGGCAGGCCGGACGACAAGGACCGCACTGGGAGAACGCTTTCGCGCCCTGGCCGCACGACGGGGACGGAAACGTGCCGCCGTCGCGCTTGGGCACAGCATCCTCACGATCGCTTATCATGTCCTCACCCGCCGCGAACCGTACGATGACGCCCTGCTGCGGCGCGCCCGTCTGCCCCGTCCACCATCGCCTGACCGTCTCGTGCTCCAGTTACAGAACCTCGGCTATACCGTGTCTCTCCAACCGGCTGCTCTTGGTGCGTGAGCCCGCCCCCTTTTCATATCAGGCAACATCTCCCTGAAAGTAACATCTACCGTGATGCAATGCGAACAGTAGGGTAAATGGAAGCGCACATATCAGCGCACGGCCAGGGCGGTGATGTCGTCGGGGAAGTGGTCGTCACAGAAGGCTGAGGTCGAGCGGGTCGTCTGACGACGCGTACATGTGGCGCCCTGGTGTCGCTGTCGCCCAGATCGATCACGCCTGGTGAGCACAACCGCATTGTCTCGCTGCACGCATGACAAAAAAGCAGAGATGCGGCAAGCGGCACGAGGACTGGCGTCACTCGCCCCGGTGTTCTCGTGCGCGGTTCGCCTGCTCGCCCTCGGCGCGCGCGGCCAACTCGGCGGCGAGCAGCCGGATCCGCTCGTCCTCGGCGCGCTTGCGGGCGACATCGAGCCGCTCGAGGGCGCGCGCCCCCAGCCAGATGAGGACGACGGACAGGTAGATGCTGTAGACCACCGCGATGGTTAACCCGGTGTTGGTGTTGTAGAGCCGCAGTTGCTGCCCTTTCAACCGTAACCACCCCAGGATGACCGGCACCAGGATGGCGATCGGGAGTTGGGTCCGCGCCAACGCGCCGCCGGGGCCCTCGCTCGTGATCACGGCCACGAACCCGCTGTCGGTTCGCGCAAACAGGATGCCGACACTGAGCACCACGAAGGTCAGGGCGGTGTTCAGCGCCATGTGGATGTAGGACGAGACGCCGCTGAGCGCCGGGACGCCGTAGACATACCCAATCGACGCTAGGGAGGCGATCACGGTCGCGACGAGCGCGCCGAGCTGGGCGAGCCGCTGGTCAACGGCGGGCTCGAGATGGAGGCAGGCGAGGGCCAGGCCGATGACGAGGAAGGCGAGCGCGGTGTTGGGCGCCATGCGGTTGGGCAGCCCCCCCCCGCGCGCCACCAGGTGGTCGTGGAAGAGCACCTGGTCCAGGCCGGGATCCCAGCCCGTCAGGATCCCCACCAGCTTGGCGAGGCCGACCAGGGCTACGAGGAGCCCGAGCGCCAGTCCGACCCGCCGCGCGGCCCACGGCGGGTCCCGCGCCGACCAGCCAGAGCGACAGGCCGGCGGCGACGAAGCTGAGGGCGGTGGCGGGATTCATCGCCACCAGCCCCGGCAGGACGCGCGTCAAGACGTCGAGACCGGACGCCCAGCCCTGTGCTGGCTACTTGCCTCATCCGAGCTGTTTCATTGCCCGGATGAGGCAAGTAGCCAGCATAAGGGGCACGCGCACCACCGCGCCATGCGGTCCCAGCCGCGCGTTGCTGCCCGCGGCTCGTGGGCGTTGGCCGACAAGTGTACCGTAATCGACGCACACAATCGTCACATCATCCATTATCTATCTCCTCCTCATGGCGGGCGCTCGCTGCTGGCACACACGCACCCGCGGTGCGCTGCTCCACGGACGGAGCCGGGACGGCCAGGTCACGGTCGCGTACCGCTAGCCGTCCCCTGTAGCGGTCCATGAGCTCGATCTGTTCGCGGCGACCTGTCTCGAAGGCAGCGATCGCTGCCTCTGCAGGGCACGTGGGCACGTGCGCGCGGCCCGCCTAGATGGGCGGCGCCTGGCGGCTCACAAAGGCGGCGTGGCGCGCGTCACTCCGTGCGTCCCGTCTCGCCGACGATGCGTCCGCACCAGTTCACCTGTGGGGTGAACAGATCTCTGATCGTCCATTCTCCACGCAACGCCAGGCGGTGATCCGACCATGTGCATGCTACGAGGATGCCGGTTCATCGGTCGCAATAGGGAGCCAGACCTGCATGGATCCTGCCTCACGATTGGCCCAGGCATAGTAGGGGATCGCCGTCAACGGGACGCGCGTCGTGGCGGATGATGGCGCGTCGAACGGCTGATAGAGCTGGTCCTCCCACCCGTTGTCGACGCGCGTACACGCGTCTGTCCGCAGGGCGGTGATGCCCCCCAACAGGTCGGGTTCCCGCGCCACGCGCCATGCCGCATCCACCGGCAGAACGAGGTCCCACGGGTCGACGCGGGGATGATCGGCCGCCTCGACGCAGTAGACTAGCGGGCCGCGTAGCAGGGCGACGCGGTCGCGGTTATTGATGACATAGGGATGGCTGGAGAGGAGGCGCACAACGAGTGGCAGCGCGAGGCGCACGACATCCCCCTGTGCCCACTTCCGCCGAATCTCCACATAGTCACCGGGCCGGACAGGCGCGCCGATGACCTCACCATTGACCGTGACACTGGCTCCCTCGGCCCATGCTGGGACGCGCAGGAACAGGCTAAACAGGGCGGCTTCCGGCGGGTCGATGGTAAGGGTGATCTCGCCATCCCATGGGTAGGTCGTTTGTTGCCGTAGCGTCACCACACCCACGTCGGTGAGCGTCGCCGTCGCAGCACCGGTCGCGTACAGATGCACCCAGAGCCCCTTATCCGAGGTGGTATAGACATACCCCGGCAACGAGGCGAGCAAGCGGGCGACATTGGGCGGGCAGCACGCCGTGCCGAACCAGGGCTGCCGTCGGTGGCCGCCGCGATCGGCCAGGGGGTTCTCATAGAAATAGGTCTCACCGTCGAGGGAGACGCCCGCAAGAACGCCGTTGTACAACGCGGTTTCCAGCGCGTCGCCATAGCAAGCCTCGCCCGTCACGAGCAACATGCGCCAGGCCCACATCACATGGGCGATGGCGGCGCACGTCTCCGCGTACGCGCGCCGGTTCGGCAACTCGTAGTCGTCTCCGAAGGCTTCGCCCTCGTGGCGCGCGCCCGCCCCGCCGGTGATATAAAGTTTACGCTCTTGTAAGTTTCGCCACAGTGCAGTGAGCGCCTCCCAGAGTGCGTGCTCGCCTGTCTCAGCGTACAGATCAGTCATTCCGGCATACAGATACAGGGCGCGCACGGCGTGACCAACGACCGCGTGCTGCGCGCGCACGGGCGCATGATCCTGATGATACGCCTTGCCACTGATCGTCGGAGGACGCTGCCCCCGCTGGTCGATGAAGAACTGCGCCTGCTGTACGTAGCGCTGGTCGCCAGTGTCGCGGGCCAGTTCGACCAGCGCCATTTCGATTTCGGGGTGCCCGTCCGCGCCCTGATGCCCCGTCGGGTTGAAGGTAGCGACGATGCAATCCGCCAGACGGACGGCGACGTCGAGCAAGGTATGCGCGCCCGTCGCGCGATGGTGGGCGACCGCCCCTTGGATGAGGTGACCGGCGCAGTATAACTCGTGCATCACGGCGAGGTCGGTCCAGCGCTCGGGGACCCGCGCGAAGGTGAAGTAGGTATTCAGGTAGCCGTCGGCGTCCTGCGCCGCGGCGATCAAGGCGATGAGGTCGTCGACTTGAGCCTGCAGCCGCTCATCGCGCTCCGTGGTCAGGATCCAGGCGGCGGCCTCGAGCCACTTGTAGATGTCCGAGTCGTTGAAAAAACGCCCCTCGAACCCTCCATCAACCTGGCCGGCGGCGCGGCGCAGGTTGTGCAGACGCCCGGTCTGCTCGAGTTGCGCGTATTGCTCGGCCAGGGTAGCGGCATGGTTAATGCGACGGCGCGGCGCCCAGAAGGTATCGTCGATCGTGACCGCGTTCAGGCTCAGCGGACGCAGGCGACAAAACGGGCTACGCCGCGTATCCACGATGACGGCCGCTCGTGTCGTCTCTACGTTCGCCTCGTGCTCCGTGACAAGTGTCATGAACACCCCCCCCTTCGCCTTCGCTATCCATCTCATTCCATCACGACGAGCAACGCTGCTTGACGTCGTCTGCCCCAGAGTGTAACATAGCTACCAAGGAAGGAAAAGCTTTTTCTTAAGCGATTATCGTGTGCGGTTGACAACATGGCTCTCGTGTGAGCCGTCACTATGTGGAGGCGCTAGCCACCTATGGACGAGGGTAACGTCCCCGCACAGCCTGACGATGTCATCCAGCGGCACGTCGCATCGCCGACAATTCATGACGTCGCTCGTGCCGCCGGGGTCTCCATTGGGACCGCGTCGAAGGCGCTCAACGGTCAAGGGAAGCTGCGACCGGAGACCCGCGCACGCGTGCAGGACGCCGCGGACCGTCTACGGTTTCGACCCAACGACCTCGCGCACAGCTTGCTCCGTGGGCGCAGTTTCACCGTCGGACTGCTCACGACCGATAGCTACGGACGCTTCAGCATCCCGCTGATGCAGGGCATCGAGGACGCCCTCGGCGCGGCGCGCATCGCCGTCTTCCTGTGCGACGCCCGTGACGACCCTGTCCGCGAGCGCCACTATATCGAGACCTTACTGTCCAAAAGGGTGGACGGTATCATCGTCACCGCGCGGCGCGCCGATCCACGCGCTCCGATTGACGTCGGGATGGCGCGGGTCCCGGTTGTCTATGCCCTGACGCAGGTCATCGAGGGCGACGCGTTATGCTTGCTGCCTGACGACGTGCAGGGTGGTCGTCTTGCCGCCGCGCAGCTCGTACGCGCGGGACGGCGTCATCTCGCCCATATCACAGGTCCGGATCGGTTTGAGTCCGTGCGCTTGCGTCGAGCAGGGATGGATCAGGCGCTCGCCGCGCGTGGCATGAGCGTTCCCGCCGAACGGGTCCTCGCGGGCTCATGGCACGAACAATGGGGTCACGAAGCAGTCGCGCGGTTGTTCGCCATCGATCCGGCGATCGATGGCATCTTTTGCGGCAATGATGTGATCGCGCGTGGAGTGGTCGACGCGCTGCGTGAGCGGCGCGTGCGCGTGCCGGACGATGTCGCCATCGTGGGGTTCGACAATTGGGAGATCATCGCGGCGGCGACACGTCCCCCGCTCACCACGGTGGACTTGCGGCTGCACGACCTGGGCCGCGAGACAGGGCTCCGGCTGCGCGCCATGATCGACGGCGAACAGGCGTCTGGTATCGTGCGCCTGCCCTGCAGCCTCGTCGTACGCGACTCCTGCGGCGCGCCCGTGGGAGACATGGCGCTACCAGAGGAGGCGCACGGTGACGCGACCTCGATAGACATCAGGTAGTGGATAAGGATTGTCCTATGGGCGCTTCGCACGGACACCTGGCACGTCCACCGCCGGCCCACGGCGGTCATACCATGACAACGCACACGTTGGTGGTCCGTCCGTTTGTAGACGATCGAACAGACGCGGTCTATCAAACGGACGGACGATAGTGCGTAACGATCCCCTGGGGAGTGAGACAATAAAGGGGCATAATAAGGAGTATCGATCATGAAGATGCGAGCTATCCTTGGCGCGGCGGCCCTCGTTGGTGCGGTAGGCACGGCGCTACCAGCTGCACAGCAGGCCCGGGCTGCGACAACCATCAGCTTCTGGATTCGCGCCAGCGATCAGAGCTTTACGCAGCCTTTAGTGAATGCCTACAATAAGAGCCACTCCACACAGGTGAAGCTGGCTGTTATCCCAAACACGACCTTCGTGACGAAGTTCGGCACGGCGGTCGCCGGTGGACAGGCTCCGGACGTTATCGGGATCGATCTTGTCTACATGCCGGCCTTCGACGCGGCCAATCAGATGACCGACATCACGGCGATGGCCCACAAGCTACCGTTCTTCAACAAGCTGAGTCCGTCGCATATCCGACTCGCCACGTATCAAGGGAAGCTCTACGGCCTGCCCTTCAGCGCGGAAGGCTCCATCCTCCTCTACAACAAGGCGTTATTCCGCCAGGCGGGGCTAAATCCCAATGAGCCGCCCAAAACATGGGCTCAGATCGAGACGGACGCCAAGAAGGTCACCGCGCTCGGCCACGGCGTCACCGGCTATTACTTCCCTGGGGCCTGTGCCGGTTGTAATGCGTTCACGATGCTGCCGTACGCCTGGGCGGACGGCGGCGATATCCTCAACGCAACCGGGACGAAAGCGACCGTGTCGTCGTGGGGCGCCTTGAAACAGGCGTTGTCCTTCTACCATCGACTGTGGACGGAGAAACTGGTCTCGCCGGGGGCGAAGTCCGACAATGGGAGCACCTGGTTCAACGGTTTTCAGGCCGGCAAGGTCGGTATGACGGGCGGCGGCGCGTTCGAGATCAGCATTCTGAAGGCCCAATACCCCAAGATTGATTTCGGCGTGACCTACATCCCGGGTCAGAACGGCGGCTACTCCTCGTTCGCCGGCGGTGATGTCATCGGTGTCCCCCGCGGCTCGACCCATGTGACGGAAGCGTTCGACTTCATAAACTGGTGCCTCTCCACCCCCCAGCAGTTGACGTACTTCGCCAAAGTCGGTACCGTGCCCGTCCGCACGGACCTCGCGAACAACCAGTACAGCAAGGCCGATCCCCGGTTCGTGACCGCAGCGACGGCGATGGCTCATGGACGCACCATCTACAGCGTCCACGATAACCAGCTATTCAACGATCAGAACGGGCCCTGGAATACGATGCTCCAGAAAGCGTTCTTCACCGGGCAGATCGATCAGGCCGTCGCCACGGGGCAGCAGCAGTTCACCCAGATTCTCTCGAGTTCTAACGGGTAGCCGGTAGCCCGAATGGACTACCCCCTGGACAATTGGTCAGGTCGTCCAGGGGGTGGCCCACGTCTCTCCACCGGTCGTCGCGCACACACTCATGTGGCAAGGGCCGCACAGGACAAGACAACGCACCGGTAAGCGAGTGACCACACGCGTACAGCGCGGCCTGGGACCCGTGACCGAGGCGCGGACATGACACGGGTCGCACGCATGATCGTGGGTGTAGAAACGAGAGGAGATTTTGCTATGGCACTGGCAACTGGGGCACGCGCGCGGCATGCGCGGCCGGCGCGTACGACGAGCGCCCAGGCGCGACGCCAGCGGGCGGGCCTGCTGTTCGTGCTCCCGAGCGTCACCTTTGTGGGGCTGTTCTTCATCGTGCCCCTGCTCATCACGGCTTTCATGTCGCTGCACAACTGGCCCCTGCTCGGCGACCGCCACTTCATTGGACTGGGGAACTACCGCACACTGATCTCCGACACGATGTTCTGGAACAGCCTCATCTTCACGATCAAATACACCGTCGTCATCACGCCGATTATCGTCGTGGTCGCGTTCGGACTGGCGCTCCTGGTGCGGCAACACATCCCAGGCGTTGCGATTTTTCGCACGGCGTACTTCCTGCCCGTCGTGATCGGCCTCAGCACGGCTAGCATCATGTGGATCTACATGTTCAACGACCAATCGGGCGTGTTCGACGGTATCTTGCAGGGCCTCGGGCTGATCAAGGCGCCGATCGAGTGGCTCGCCGACCCGAACGGGGCGCTCCTCTCGGTCATTTTCATGGTTGTGTGGAAAGCCGTGGGCAGCACCATGCTGTTCTTCGTGATCGGCCTGCAAGCAATCCCCGACGATCTCTACGAGGCGGCCCGGATGGACGGGGCCGGGCGCTGGGCGCTCACGCGCTACATCACCCTCCCGCTGCTGCGCCGCATCTTCGCGCTCGCGCTTGTCCTGTCGGTGATCGGTTCGTTCCTGGCCTTCGACCAGTTTTACATCATCACGCAGGGCGGCCCGCAGAACAGCACGATCAGCATCGTCTACTGGATCTACAACACGTCCTTCACCTACTTCAAGCTGGGCTACGGCGCGGCGCTCTCGCTCGTGCTACTCGTCATCCTCGTCGCGGTCAGTGTGGTCCAACTCTATCTGTTGCGCGACGATGCGCACAGCTGACACCGGCGCCCGCGCTATTCCCGGAGGTTCATGACCATGCAGTCCCTCGTTGCTCGTCCGCGGCGTCGTCCCCCATTCCCCCTCGTGCGGATCCTGTACTATCTCGTGTGCAGCGTGCTCGCCGTCGTCTTTCTCTTCCCCCTCGCCTGGTCGGTGCTGACCGCCCTCAAACCGTCCGACGAGGCGCAGGCGATCCCGCCGACGTTCCTGCCCTCGCATATCTCGTGGGACAATTTCACGACTCTCGCCGGCTCCGGTGCGGGGATTCTCCACTACATCTCGAACAGCGCACTGGTCACGACGGCGACGGTCCTCGGGACGATGGTTCTGAGCATCCTGGGCGGCTATGGCTTCTCCCGATTCACGTTCCGGGGCAAGAACGTCATGTTCGTCGTCATCCTTTCGACACTGATGATTCCGTTCCAGTCTATCCTGACGCCGCTGTTCCTGGTCCTGCACTACATCCACCTGCAGAACACGCTGACGGGGCTGGCCCTGGTCTACATCACCTTCCAGCTCCCCTTCGCCATCTTCATGATGCGCAACTCCTTCGACAACGTCCCCCGTGAACTGGAGGAGGCGGCGCTCATCGACGGCTGCTCGTCCCTGGGCCTGCTGTACCGCGTGATGCTGCCGATCGTCCGTCCAGGCGTCGTGACAGTCGCGCTCTTCGCCTTCTTCGCGGCGTGGAACGAGTTCCTGGCCGCACTCATTTTCATGACGGATAGCGATAAGTTCACGCTCCCCGTGGTGCTGCTCAACGCGCAGAGCGGCGCTTTCGGGACGATTAACGCGGGAGCCGTGCAGGCGGGGGTCGTGGTCACGATGGCGCCCGCCATCGTTATTTTCCTGATACTGCAGCGGTACTACATCTCCGGTCTTGTCGCCGGCGCCGTCAAGGCATAGGAGCGCTCAGGCACATGATCCGGACCACGACATGCAGCCCGTGTGTATCAAAGCGAGAGAGAGTAAGAGTAGATGAACTGGCGCCACCGAGCCGCACTGCTACACGCGAGGTTCATGGTCGCTTATGGTGAGGCGCCCACGGTATGGGTGCAAGCGCCCGGTCGTGTCGATTTGATGGGCAGCCACACCGACTATAACCAGGGTCATGTGCTGACCATGACCATCGACCGCGACACCTGGATTGCCGCACGCCCTCGCCAGGATCGACAGATACGCATCTCCTCACTCAATGTTGATAGCGGCGCCACATTTGAAGTGGACAACCTGACGCGCCATGGAGGGGCGCCGTGGACGAAGTATGTCAAAGGTGTGGCCGCTGTGTGTCAAGCCCAAGGCTTGCCCGTGCAAGGCTTTGACGGTCTGGTACATAGTACCGTGCCGTTCAGCAGTGGGCTCAGTTCGTCGGCGGCGCTGGAGGTGGCCACCGCCACCGTCTTCCGTGTGCTGGGGCACTGGACGATTGAGCCGGTTCAGTTGGCGCTGCTGTGTCAGCAGGCCGAAAACGAGTTTGTCGGCGTCAACTGCGGCGTGCTGGATCAATACACCTCGGCGCTGGGCCAAGCAGGTCACGCCGTGCTGCTGGATTGCCGCGACCTCACCAGCCGCGCCGTTGGCATCGATGCCAGTGTGACGATCGTCATTTGTGATACCCGCGCACGGCGGCAACTATCTGGCTCGGAATACCCCGAGCGGCGCGCGCAATGCGAGCACGGCGCCGCTATTCTACGGCGCCGCTATCCGACCGTGCGGGCCTTACGGGATGTATCCGCCGTTCAACTAGACGCCTGCGCCGACGATCTGCCTGATCTCATCATGAAGCGCTGCCGCTTCATCGTGGAAGAGGAGCATCGCGTCGCGGCGCTAGCCACGGCCCTGGAAGCCAATGACTGGTCGTCCGTCGCCACGTTAACGGCGGCCTCGTACCTTGGCGCGCGCGACCTGTACCAGATCGGGACCGACCACATGGAATCAATGATGCATGCGATGCGCGGCGGACCGGGCGTCATCGGGGCGCGTCAGGCCGGCGCCGGTTTCGGCGGCTGCATGGTTGCCTTCGTGGACACCGTCCATGTCCCCGCGTTTATGCGCCACGTCGAGCGCGCGTACCTTGCATCAACCAACACGTCCCCCAGCGTCTTTCCCGTGCAGCCTGCCCCAGGCGCGGGTCCACTATATGTGTGACGTTTAGTCCGATGGAGAGTACGACATGCCTATTCCACCGTTAGCAGGATTAGCGACCTACGCGCGCGCGGCGCAGCCCGGCTTCAGCGTCGACGAAAATGTCCAGCGATTTCTGCGCTATGCCTGGATTGAAAAACGGGCGATGGAGATTGGTCTGTTCTGGCTGGCATCGACGCCCGAATGGGAAGTGAAGGAAGCGCTGGCCCTACACCTGAGTCTGGACGCCGACCATGCCGCGGCGATCCGCAAACGGGTCAACGAAATGCGCAACCCCGCGCCCAAGATGGAGGTGAGCCCGGACGAGGAGATTGAGCGTTTTTTCACTGAACTGCTGACGGCTCAAGATACGCTCGAAAAGCTGGTGGCGCTGTATGGTGTGCTGAAGCCCGCGTTGCTCCAGGCGTATCGCGCGCACGTCGCGGCCTGCAATCCCATTATCGATCATCCGACCCGGCGCATGCTGCAACATATTCTGATCGAAGAGGAGGAAGCCGTTGCCTGGGGAACAGCCGCGGTTGAGGCGGTCACCGCATCCGCGTCGGACAAAGAGGCGACTCGCGCCTGGACCGCACATCTACAGGCCTACCTGCAGGCGGCCGGTGGTATGACAGGAACGGACAACACACGAGCTACCCCTCCCCCATCGCGCGTAGCCGCGCCATTCGCTCCCGATTTCTTTCCACAGCGCGACGAGCGCTTCGCACTGCGCTGGACCTTTGTGAATCCGCAGCGACAGGTGTCGTTGAACGAGGCTGTCCCGCTGGACGAGCGTACCATTGCCTTGATGTGCCGGCGTATCGTGGAGATGGATGTTCCCGAATATATGACCCGCTTGATCGCCGAGGCTCAGGACGAACCGTGGGAATACTATGTCGATATGACGCGTCAGTTATGGGACGAAGTACGTCACTCCATGATGGGCACGATCTATTTTGAGAACCGTGGTGTGGACTGGAAGCGCTTTATCGCGATCCATCCCGGTATGTCAATTCGGCTGGGTACCCTGACCGTGCGGGATGCCCATAACGTCCTCTTCGCTATCGAGCAAAACTTGATGCCGGCCACCACCGGAAAAAAACTCGAATACAAGATCAGTTGCAATGCCCATGATCCGCTGGCTTCACACATCCAGGATTATGATTGGGCCGACGAGGTACAGCATGTGCACACAGGCCGCAAATGGCTGCTGCCCAAGCTACACATGTCGTCGCAAGAGGCGGTGAAACGAGGGTGGGATCTTCGCAATTCGACGGCGCATGTGCTCGATGACTACGCTGATCGTGGCGAGCAAAAGAACTGGTGGCCCGACTTTGTGCGCGAGATCCTCGGGCGCGACACGGCCCTACAAGGGTTTGATCTGACCCGCCTGTAGCAAGTCGGCACTGGCGGAAGGCATAGTGAGGCCCACAATGTATCCGTCGGCCTTTGCCGCGAGCCCATCTAAGACGGCGCGCGGCGGTCCGCCGGGTGAGCGTTCCGGCGCGCCGTCTTAGATGGACGAACGCGGCGAACAGACTGCTGGCCCAGGCGAACCAGGGCCGCGTGAATCGCCCCGGCTCATCAGGATGAAAGCTCTCGTGCATCACGCCGGTCCCCGCCGTCGCGACCGTCAGCGTCGCCAGCAGTTCGTCTATCTTGCTGCCTGTGATGGCTCGTGGTCATCCGCGCGACAGAACTAGTAGTCTCATCGCGCGGATGACCACGGTAGCCATCACAGGGGGTGTTCCGAATCCTGATCCATCAACAGAGCGTGATCGAGTCCCGGAAGGATCACGGATGGAGAACGATGATGAGCGAGAAC
>JAABUJ010002265.1_pt1 | contig 24418 bp, 26 predicted proteins | sample 5559131 | NCBI WGS metagenome assembly JAABUJ01 (sample SAMN10711875, study PRJNA513366) | rock metagenome | isolation source: Antarctica rocks | place: Antarctica: Victoria Land, Mt New Zealand nord | collected 2016-01-07
GTTCCTGATGGTCGGGGCCGGGCTGCACACGACGCAGACGGTCGGGCTGGCGCTGGCGACCGACCTGGCGCCGACCGAGGCGCAGCCGCGCGTGGTGGCCTTGTTGTGCGTGATGCTGCTGGTCGGCATGGTCGGCAGCGCGGTCGCGTTCGGCCTGCTGCTGGCCCACTTCAGCGAAGTCCGGCTGATCCAGGTGATCCAGGGCGCCGCCGTCGCGACTATGGTGCTGAACGCCGTCGCGCTGTGGAAGCAGGAACCGCGCGACCCGTCGCGCACCGCCAACGATCGTCCGCGTCCCAGCTTCGGCGACTCGTGGCGGGTGTTCAATGCCCAGCCGCAATCGACCCGGCGGCTGGTGGCGGTGGGGCTCGGCACCGTGGGGTTCAGCATGCAAGATATCCTGCTGGAGCCCTACGGCGGCCAAATCCTGCACCTGCCGGTTGGCACGACCACGGCGCTGACCGCGCTGCTGGCGGTGGGCGGGCTGGTCGGGCTGGCCTGCGCGGCGCGGCTGCTGGAGCGGGGGCTGGACCCGTACCGGGTCGCCGCGGTCGGCGCGCTGGCCGGGCTGGGCGCGTTCGCCGCCGTGGTGTTCGCAGCTCCGTTGCAGTCGGCGGTCCTGTTCGGGGTGGGCACCAGCCTGATCGGCCTCGGCGGCGGGTTCTTTGCCCACGGCACCCTCACGGCCGCGATGCGGCTGGCGCAGGCGGGCCAGACCGGGCTCGCGATCGGCACTTGGGGGGCCGTCCAGGCGTCGGCGGCCGGCGCGGCCATCGCGATCGGCGGCCTGCTGCGGGATGGCGTCGCGGCGCTCGCCACCGAGGGCGTGTTCGGTTCGACCTTGGACGGCCCGGCGACCGGCTACGCCACCGTGTACACCGTCGAGATCGTGCTGCTGTTCGCGACCTTGATCGCCATCGGGCCGCTGGTGCGCTCCGCCATGCCCCGCTTCGCCGGATTCTACCCCGCCCTTCTCCAGAGGTGATCGATATGCAAGCCGGTTACATCACAGGCTACTTCGACGTCGCGCAGATCGCGCTGTATGCGTTCTGGCTGTTTTTCGCCGGGCTGGTCATCTGGATCCGCCGCGAGGACAAGCGCGAGGGCTATCCGCTGATCCCCGACCGGCCCCATGACCGCACCCGCGCGGAGGGCTTTCCGTCCCCGCCGCCGCCCAAGAGGTTCCTGCTCGAACGGGGAGGCGCCCACGGGGCCATGGCCCGGCGCGCCGCTGGAGCCGACCGGCAACCCGATGATCGACGGCGTCGGCCCGGCATCCTGGGCGATGCGCACGGACGAGCCCGATGTCGGGTTCGACGACCGCAAGCCCAAGATCGTCCCGCTGCGCGTGGCCACCGATTTCTGGGTCGCGACCGAGGACCCCAACCCGGTCGGAATGTCCGTGGTGGGCGCCGACGGCCTGCTCGCCGGCACCTGCACCGACGTTTGGGTGGACCGGTCCGAGACCATCATCCGCTACCTGGAAGTGGAAGTGCCGAGCAATGCGGGGCCTAAGCACGTGCTGCTGCCGATGGGCTTGGCCCGGGTCGTGACCGGGATACGCTCGTCGGTGCGCGTCGCGTCGATCCTGGCCAGCCAGTTCGCCGACGCGCCCACCCTGCGCAACCCCGACCAGGTGACCCTGCGGGAGGAGGATATGATCATGGCCTATTTCGGCAGCGGCCACCTGTATGCCAAGCCGTCGCGCCTGGGGCCGTGGCTATGAGGGAGCACGACGCCGAGCCGGTCTGGGGCCTGCCGGAGCGGCCCCCCGCCGGCGAGCAGGTGCTGTGGCAGGGCGCGCCGGACTGGCGCAGCCTCGCCCGGCGCGCGTTCCACCTGCGCAAGGTGGCGCTGTATTTCGGGGCGCTATGGACCTGGTCGGTGCTGGCCAGCCTGCCGTTCACCTGGGAGTCGGCGTTGGCGACCGGGCGCAACCTGGGGCTGGCGCTGGTGGCGCTCGGGCTGGTCGCGCTGTACGCGTGGCTGACGGCGCGCACGACGGCCTACACGCTGACGGACCAGCGGCTGGTGATCCGGTTCGGCATCGCGCTGCCGGTCACGATCAACCTGCCGTTCCGCCTGGTGGACGGCGCGGCGGTGCGGACCAGCGCCGACGGCACCGGCGACCTCACGCTGACCCTGCGGCCGACGCAGAAGATCGCATACCTGCTGCTGTGGCCCCATGCGCGGCCGTGGCGCGTGGCCCGGTCCGAGCCGAGCCTGCGCGCCATTCCCGACGCCGCGCGCGTGGCGCAACTGCTGTCCCGGGCGCTGGCGGCGTCGGCGGCCCAGCCGGCCGTGCCGATCGCGGCCGCCGCTACTCCCGCGGCAGCCGGCAGCCACGCGGCGGCGGCCGCGTGAGCGCTCACATGTCGGACCCGGCGCTTCCGCGAGGCGTGCTGCTTGGCGTCGCGGGGCTGCTAACGGCGCTCGTGATCGGCGCCGGGGTGGCGCGCTACAACGGGACGACGACCGACATCCCGGTCTCGACGCCGGTGGCCGAGCGCGACCTGCGGTTCGAGGACCAGCCGGACGGCGGGATCGCGGTGGTCGACGCTCGTGAGGAGCGGCTCGTTACCACCCTCACCGGCCAGAACGGCTTCCTGCGCGCGACGCTCCGCGGTCTTGCCCAGCAGCGCAAGCGGGTGGACACTGACGAGAGGACGCCGTTCCGTCTGACCGCCTGGGCCGATGGCCGCCTGACGCTGGACGACCCGGTGACTGGCCGCCACTTGGAGCTTGAGGCTTTTGGGCAGACCAACGAAGACGTCTTCGCGCAGTTTCTGCCGGGAAAGGAACCCGGGCGATGACGGAGTGGGAGCGATGATGCAGGGATGGATGCCGGGCCGCCGCACCGTGAACGTGGCGTGCGCCGTGGACATCGAGCAGACTCACGACAGCTTCCACGCCCACGCGGTGCCCCACGGCATCGACATCCGGCCCGGCGATGTGGTGCTCGTGCACGGCGCCCCTGTCGACATCAGCTTCGGCGACCACATCACCTGCGAGTGCCGCGCCACCGTCGCCCGCGCCGGCTGGCTGGCGCGGGCCTGGACCCAGATGTCCGGGATGTTCGAGTTGACCGAGCTGTACGAAGTGGGCTTCGAGCCGAGGAAATTGCCATGAGCGCCACCACCGCGCCGAACCAGTCCACCCAGTTGGCGCAGGAGGACACCGTCCTCAGCCCGCGCTTCTACACCACCAACTTCGCCGAGATGGAGCGCCTGGACGTGACGCCGGTGCGCGCCGAGTGGGACGCGCTGATAAAGGAATTGCGCGACGACCCGAACCGCGGCCACTTCGTCCGCACCAAGGAGTTCGAGGTCACGCTCGACCACATGTCGCCCGAGCTGCGGCGCGAGTTCCTGGAGTTCCTGGTCAGCTCCGTCACCGCCGAGTTCTCCGGCTGCGTGCTGTACGCCGAGATCAAGAAGCGCATCAGCAACCCGGACATCCACGAGCTGTTCGCCTTCATGAGCCGCGACGCGGCGCGGCACGCCGGGTTCATCAACGAGGCGCTGAAGGATCTCGGCGTCGGCGTGGACCTCGGCTTCCTGACCAAGGCCAAGAAGTACACGTACTTCCAGCCCAAGTTCATCTTCTACGCGACCTACCTGTCGGAGAAGATCGGCTACGCCCGCTACATCACCATCTTCCGCCAGCTGGAGCGCCACCCGGACCGCCTGATTCACCCGATCTTCAAGTGGTTCGAGAACTGGTGCAACGATGAGTTCCGTCACGGCGAGGCGTTCGCGCTGCTGATGCGGGCCAACCCGAAGGTGCTCGGCGGCGTCAACAAGCTGTGGATTCGCTTCTTCCTGCTCGCCGTGTTCGCGACGATGTATGTGCGCGACCACGCCCGCCCGGCGTTCCACGAAGCGCTCGGCCTCGACCCGACCGACTACGACTTCCAGGTGTTCCGCATCACCACCGAAATCTGCCGGCAGGTGTTCCCGGTGACGCTCGACCTCGACCACCCGGCCCTGCGCGCCGGGTTCGAGCGGCTGTTCCGCATCGCCCAGGGCCAGGCCAGGGCGCGGGCGCAGGGCGGCGCGGGGGGGTGGGTGAAGCGCATGGGGCTGACGGCGGCGGCCGGGGCGGTGTTCCTGCGCCTGTTCGCGCTGCCGGCGAAGGGCCACGCGCTGCCCGGCAGCGTCCGCCTCGCCCCCGCCTGGTAAGCACATGCTGTTCCACGGCCAGGCCGTCCTGTTCGCGCTGTTCGTCTGGTATTTCAGCACAGGCGTGATCCTGTACCTCGACGGATTGCCGGCCCGGACGTTTCGCTGGAGCATGACGGGCGTCACCGTCGCCGCCGCGGCCTCGATGTACGGCCTGTCCGCGGTGCGCGACGACGCCAGCGTGGCCGGCGCGTATGTCGGGTTCGCCTGCGGCGTGCTCGCCTGGGCGTGGCAGGAGATGGCGTTCCTGATGGGCTTCCTGACCGGCCCGCGGCGGCAGGCCTGCGCGCACGGCTGCGGCGGCTGGCGGCATTTCGGCCATGGCGTGCAGGCCGTGCTGTACCACGAGCTTGCGATCGTCGCCGGGGCGGCCGTAGTGGCGGCGGCCTCGTGGGGCGGGGCCAACCAGGTGGGCCTGTGGACCTTCATGATCCTGTGGGGGATGCGGCAGAGCGCGAAGCTGAACGTGTTCCTCGGCGTGCGGAACCTGAATGAGGAGTTCCTGCCGTCGCACCTGGCGTTCCTGAGAAGCTTCCTGACCTGCAAGCCGATGAACCTGCTGTTCCCCGTCTCCGTCACCGGCGCCACGGTGCTCGCGGTCGTGCTGGTGCAGCGGGCCACCGCGCCCGGCGTCGGGGCATTTTCCGCGACGGGCCTGACGTTCCTCGCGACCATGACCATCTTGGCGCTGCTGGAGCACTGGTTCCTCGTCCTGCCCGTGCCGTTCGCGCGGCTGTGGGATTGGGGCCTCGGCTCCCGCCGCTCCCGCGCAAGCGTGCCTACCCCGCGTTCCTGGCCGCGCCGCGCGGCCATCCTTCCTTGACCGACCGGAGGCGACCCATGGACTACGAGACTTTCTTCAGCCGGCAGATCGACGGTCTCCGCCGCGAGGGACGCTACCGGGTGTTCGCCGACCTCGAACGCCGGGTCGGCGCGTTCCCGCGCGCCACCCACTACCGGGAGCGCGGCCAGGCGGAGGTGACGGTCTGGTGCTCTAACGACTATCTCGGCATGGGGCAGCACCCGGACGTGATCGCCGCGATGCACGAGGCGCTGGACCGCTGCGGCGCCGGCGCCGGCGGCACCCGCAACATCTCCGGCACTAACCGCTATCACGTTCTGCTGGAACGCGAACTGGCCGACCTGCACGGCAAGGAGGCGGCGCTGCTGTTCACCTCCGGCTACGTGTCCAACTGGGCGACCTTGTCCGTGCTCGCCAACAAGCTGCCCGGCTGCGTGGTGTTCTCCGACGCGAGCAACCACGCGTCCATGATCGAGGGCATCCGCCACAGCCGCGCCGAGTGCCGCATCTTCGCCCATAACGACCCGGCCGACCTCGACCGGCAATTGTCGAAGGTGGGCCGCGACGTGCCGAAGCTGGTCGCGTTCGAGTCGGTGTACTCGATGGATGGCGACATCGCCCCGATCGCCGCCCTGTGCGACGTGGCCGACCGGCACGGCGCAATGACCTACTTGGACGAGGTCCACGCGGTGGGGCTGTACGGCCCTCACGGTGGCGGCATTGCCGAACGCGAAGGCCTCAGCCACCGCTTGACGGTGATCGAGGGCACCTTGGCGAAGGCGTTCGGCGTCGTCGGCGGCTACATCGCGGCGTCGTCGGCGCTGTGCGACTTCGTGCGCAGCTTCGCCTCCGGGTTCATCTTCACCAGCGCCCTGCCCCCGGCGGTCGCGGCCGCCGCCATGGCGAGCATCCGCCACCTGAAGCGCAGCCAGGCCGAGCGCGACCAGCAGCGCGCCCGGGTGGCCACGGTGCGAAGCGGGCTGGACGCGGCCGGCATCCCGCACCTGGAGAACGACAGCCACATCGTCCCCGTGATGGTCGGCGACCCCGTGCTGTGCAAGCACATCACCGACCTGCTGCTGGAGCACTACGGAATCTACGTCCAGCCGATCAACTACCCCACGGTCGCGCGCGGCACCGAGCGGCTGCGGATCACGCCGTCGCCGCTGCACACGGACGCCGATGTCGCGCACCTGCTCTCCGCATTGTCGGCGATCTGGTCGGAACTAAGTCTGCAACGGGCGGCTTGAGACTGATCTTGGCCGCACGCTGAAGCTACGTACAAGCAAGAAGGAGGCAACGAACATGAGCATCGACCTGAACCGGACCTCGCGGCGCGCCGCTCTCAAGGCTGGACTGGCGGCGGTGGCGACGGGCGTCGTCGCGGGCACGGCTGCGCGGAGGGCCGCCGCACAGGAGAAGCTGGCGCAGAACCTGGTGCAGTACCAAACGATGCCGAAGGACGGCGCCAAGTGCAGCGGCTGCGTGAACTTTGCCGCCCCGAACGCCTGCACGATCGTGGCCGGCGAGATTTCCCCCGAGGGCTGGTGCGTCGCTTACGCCCCGAAGGAAAGCTGATAGCCGACCGCTAAATCATGCGCCGGCAGTTCCCATTCTCCGCCATCGTTGGGCAGGAGGAAATGAAGCTCGCGCTGCTGATCGGCGCGGTCGATCCCAGCATCGGCGGCGTCCTGGTCTTCGGGGATCGGGGCACCGGGAAATCGACCGCGATCCGCGCCATGGCCGTCCTGCTGCCGGCGATGCCAGTCGTGCCGGGGTGCCGCTACAACTGCGATCCTTCGGCTGACCGCTCGCAGTGCGCGCCCGACTGCACGGCGCGCGACGCCGGGGTCGGCCCGGCGTGGGTGCCTGTTCCCGTGGTCGACATGCCGCTCGGCGCCACCGAGGACCGCGTGGTCGGGGCATTGGACCTGGAGCGCGCGCTGACGCAGGGGGTAAAGGCGTTCGAACCCGGCCTGCTCGCACGGGCGCATCGCGGCTTCCTGTACATCGACGAGGTGAACCTGCTGGAGGATCACCTTGTCGATCTGCTGCTCGACGTTGCCGCGTCCGGCGAGAACGTCGTCGAGCGCGAGGGTATCAGCGTGGGGCACCCGGCGCGCTTTGTCCTGATCGGCAGCGGCAACCCCGAGGAAGGCGAGCTGCGGCCGCAACTGCTGGACCGGTTCGGCCTGTCGGTCGAGGTCCGCACCCCCGGCGACCTGCCGACCCGGATCGAGGTAGTCCGCCGACGCGACGCCTTCGACCGGGACACCGCCGCGTTCTGCGCCCGGTGGGACGACGAGGACGCCGCCGTGCGCGCCCAAATCGAGGCGGCGCGGCGTCGCTTGCCGGACATGGAAACACCCGGTTCGACACTGGAACAGGCGGCGCGGCTGTGCATGGCGCTCGGCACGGACGGGTTGCGCGGCGAGCTCACGCTGATCCGGGCCGCGCGGGCGCTGGCCAGTCTCGAGGGTGGGACGACGGTCGCGGACGAGCACCTGCGCCGGGTCGCGCCGTCGGCGCTGCGGCATCGGCTGCGGCGCAACCCGCTGGACGAGGCGGTCGCGACGACCCGGGTGGAACGCGCGGTGGACGAATTGTTCGCCGCGTGATGGCGGATGTTTGGGACGACGCCTGCCTAGCCGCTCGGCTATTTGCCATCGACCCGGCTGCTCTTGGCGGCGTTTGCCTCCGCGCCCGTGCCGGCCCGGTCCGCGAGGCTTGGCTGGCACGGTTGCGCGCGGCACTTCCCGCCACGGCGCCGGTCCGCCGGGTGCCGCTGCACATCGCGGACGAACGCCTGCTCGGCGGGCTCGACCTCGCCGCGACCCTGCGTGCCGGACGCCCGGTCGCCGAACGCGGCCTGCTGGCGGAGACCGATGGCGGCGTGCTGCTGCTGGCGATGGGCGAGCGCCTGGCCCCTGCCACCGCGGCCCGGCTGACGGCGGCGCTCGACGCCGGCGAGGTGCTCCTGGAACGCGACGGCCTCACCCGCCGCCACCCCTGCCGCGCCGGCTTCGTCATCCTGGACGAGGGCGAGGGCCTGGGTGAGGATGGCCCTCCCGCCGCGTTGCTGGATCGGTGCGCGTTCCTGGTCGATCTCGACTCCGTTTCGCACCGGGATACCGATGTCGCTGCTGTGACGGGAAAAAACGCCCGGGCACGGTTTACCGAGGTCGAGGCAGGCGACGACGCGCTCGAAGCCTTGGCCGCCACGGCAGCCGCTTTGGGCATCGGCTCCATCCGCACGGTCCTGCTGTCGCTGCGGGCGGCCCGGGCGGCCGCGGCACTCGATGGCCGGCTCACGGTGTCGGACGCGGATGTCGTCACCGCCGCACGCCTCGTTCTGGCGCCCCGCGCGACGGCGATGCCCACCGAAGCACCGGAAGCGCCCACGCCCGAGTCCGCGGAGTCGAGTGCCCCGACGGACAATGCCGACGACGACGCCCCGACCAACGATGCGTCGCTGGGCGAGGTCGTGCTGGACGCCGCCAAGGCCGCCATCCCTGCCGGGTTGCTGGCGTCGCTCCAATCCGCCGTCAAGCCGTCCAGCCGTGCCGCGCCGGGTCGCGCCGGGGTGGCGAAGCAGGCGCAACGGCGCGGCCGGCCGATCGGAACCCGCCGCGGCGACCTGTCCAGCGGCGCGAGGCTGAACGTGGTCGAGACGCTCCGGGCCGCGGCGCCATGGCAGCGGCTCCGCCGCCAGGAATCGCCCGGCGCCGCCGCCCGTGTCCTGGTCCGGTCCGGCGATTTCCGCATCACCCGGTTCCAGCAGCGGACCGAGAGCACCGCGATCTTCGTCGTGGACGCATCGGGATCGGCCGCCCTGAACCGGCTCGCCGAGGCGAAAGGCGCCGTGGAACTGCTGCTGGCCGATTGCTACGTGCGCCGCGACCAGGTGGCGCTACTGGCGTTCCGGGGCGTCGCAGCGACCGTGCTGCTGCCCCCCACCGGCTCGCTCGTGCGCGCCAAGCGCGGGCTGGCGGGGCTGGCGGGTGGTGGCGGGACCCCGCTCGCGTCCGGCCTCGATCAGGCGGCCTCGCTCGCCGATCAGGTGCGCCGCCGGGGCCAGACCCCGTTTATCATCGTGCTGACCGATGGCCGGGCCAACATCGCGCGTGACGGCACACCGGGCCGGACGCGGGCCGCCGAGGATGCGAAATCGGCCGCCCGCAGCGTGCGGGCGGCCGGGTTCGCGACGCTGCTGATCGACACCTCGCCCCAGTCCCAACCGCACGGGCGCGAGTTGGCCGCCGAAATGGGAGCGACCTACCTGCCGCTCCCCTATGCCGATGCGTCCGCCCTGTCGCAGGCGGTGCGCGGCGCCTATTTCGGCGGAGGCGGCTGACCTCCCAGTTCCGGGAAGCTCTGCGCCATGCTCACCCCCAGCAGCGGCTTGTAGGCGCCCTGATGGCAGGTCGTGCAGTTCACCTTGGCAACGTCGCCGCTCGGGCCGAGCCGGTGCGTGGGGAACACGCCGACGAGCGGGTCCATGTAGTTGTTGTTCAAGTCGCGCACCATGCGGATGCCGTACCAGGCGACCGCCCGTTGCGGCGTGCTCTGGCTCCAGTCGGAGAACGCCCGGCTGTTGTGGCAGTAGGTGCAGTTGACCCCAAGCGATTGCGAGAAGTGCATCATCAGCCCGTATGTCCACTCGGCCTGCTTGATCGATTGGCGGTCGCCGCTGGGCAGCGCCTCATTCGAGGCGACGCGGATGTTGTAATCCTGCTCCAGGAATGGCGTGAACGGGTTGTTCGGCAGCGAGGCGAGGCCGACCGGCGAGCCTGGCATGTTCTTGCCCATGTTGGTCTCGGCCAGGCCCTGCGGCTTGGCGGGCGGGTCGTTGAACCACACGTTCGCCGGGATGTTGTTGCCGCGGTGGCAGGTGTAGCAGACCACGCCGGTGGCGGCGACGTGGCTGGTCCAATCGGTGTTGATCCGCTGCGTCATCTGGATCATGCGGCGGGCGACGACCTTGGTGTACCTCTCGTCGGACGCCATGTTGGCCAAGTTGTGGCAGTAGCCGCAGCCCTGCTGCGGCGACACCCAGGTGGTGATGGACGCCATCACGCGGGTGAACTGCCCCACGCTGATGTCGCCCAGCACCTGCACGTTCTTGTAGGCGACCCCGGCCTTCGGTCCGACCGCGGGCAGTTGCGGCAGGGACGCGGGGATAACGTTTTCCGACACCTTCTCGGCAAGCAACGATGGCTCGTAGATTTGGCCCATCGCGACGCCGCGGTAGCCGCGCTGAACCGTAACGGCGCCGGGCCGTTGGAAGGTGAACAACAGGCCGAAAGCCGCAAGGACGGCGACCCCCGCCGTGATGCGAAGGCCGATCATCGCGGGGCTCCGGGCAGCAGGGCCGGGTCAGGCACGTTCGGGAACATCGCCGGGTAAGACGGTGCGATGCCGTGCTTGATGCCCCACAGATACCAGTTGTCCACGACGGTTCCTGTCAACAAGATTCCGATACCGCCACAAAGTGGGCACAACACCGCGAACCACCAGGCCCAGCGATGAAACGACTCGAAACTTGCGTTGAAGCCCATGGTCCAGCGCCAGAAGATGCCGGCCCGTTCGGCGGCCGTGCCCCGATCGACGATCTGTTCGACTTCCCGCTCGCCGCCGAAGCGGCTGACGGACAGGATGGTGGCGCCGTGCATCGCGAACAGCAGGGCGGAGCCGTATAGGAACACGATCGAGAGCATGTGGAACGGGTTGTAGAACAGGTTGCCGTAGCGGAGCGAGAACGCCGCCGTCCAATCCAGGTGCGGGAAGATGCCGAACGGCACCGCCTCGCCCCAGCTGCCCATCAGGATCGGGCGGATGAACCCGAGCACGAGGTACAGCCAGATCGCCGCCGCGAACGCCCACGCCGTGTGGGTGCCGAGTCCCAGCGCCCGCGCCCGGCGATAGACCTTGGTCCACCACAGGAAGATCGACGCCGTCAAGAAGAAGCCGGCCATCAACCACCAGCCGCCCTGGTTCAGCGGCGGGAAGTGCAGCCCATAGCCCGGCGGCGGCGGTTCCAGCGCCAGCCACGGCAGTTGCCGGACGAACTGCACCGGGTCCCAGCCGACCGAGGCCCACATGTTCAGCCCGATGATCTCGAACGCGATGAAGCCGCAGGCCAGCGCCAAGATCCCGGTGATGCCCAGGTGGATCGGGCCGACCTGCGCGTTGCCGAAGATGCCGAACAGATGCAGGTAGCGCGGCTTACCCGACCGGCTCCAGCCCGGGCTTAGGGATGGGACGCCGGCATAGACAGGACCGCGGACCTGCACGCGGGTGAAGATGTTTTGGTACTCAGGCATGTTCGCGCTCCCGTTAGTGCCAGATCGGCAGGTTCAGCCACCAGCCCCACCACTCGGGCCAGCCGCGGGTCCAGAACGGCCCGCTGATGAGGATGCACACCGCGCTCCAGAACCCGGCGGACAGCGCCAGGAACAGCCCCAGCCGATGGATGCCGAGCGTGCCGATGGACCAGCCGATGGTGTCGCGGAAGAACGTGTCCTCGTGCTCGGAGGTCTTGACCACCTGGCCCTTGGGCGGGTTGACCGCCGACAGCACCAACGAGGCGTGCAGCGAGAGCGCGAACGTGGTGGTGAAGAAGAACGACACCGCCAGCATGTGCGCCGGGTTGTAGTGGAAGTGCAGGTATTGGTAGCCGGTGTTGGACACCCAATCGAGGTGGCTGAGGATGCCGTAGGGAAAGCCGTAGCCCCACGCGCCCATCAGTACCGGCCGGATGACCACCAGCGACACGTAGGCGAAGATGGCGACGCTGAAGGCGAACGGGATGTGCAGCCCCATGCCCAGCTTGCGCGCAATCTCGACCTGGCGCAGCGCCCATGAGACGAACGCCCCGACCGCGCAGAGGGTGATGATCTGCCACAGCCCGCCTTCCCGCAACGGCGCCAGGGCGAGGCCGTAGCTGATGTCGGGCGGCGCGATGTTGATGCGCCAGACGTTCCAGGTGCCGCCGAGCGCGGCGCCCCACAGGATCAGCGCGGTGCCGAGGATGGAGAAGAAAGCCGCGGTGACGCCGAAGAAGCCGACGAAGAACGGGCCGACCCAGAAGTCGAACAGGTCGCCCCCGAGCAGCGTCCCGCCGCGGACCCGGTACTTCTTCTCGTAGGTCATCACCGCCATGTGCCGTCCCTCTCCCTCTCGACATTGATCCCGGCTGGGCAAAGGGCGGCGGGTGCCGCCCCTTGCACGGCCTTGGCAGGCACGGCTACTTGGCGGGCGCCGCCGGCACCGACGGCGGCATCGCCGACATCTGCGAGGCGGCGTTGGCGCCTGCGCGCGGGCCCTCCAGCCAGTTGAAACGGTCGGTGCTGAGCAGGATGAAGTGGATCAGCAGCGCCAGCACGAACAGGAAGATCGAGAGTGCGACGAGCACCCTGCGTGGATCGAACAGCAGCCAGATGCGGAACATCTCAGGACCCCCTTACGTCAGCAGCGTCGTGATGTGGTGGAAGGCCATCCCGGCGCCGTCCAGCATCGATTGGGTGTTGTAGCCGCGCGGGCCGGGCAGCCACGGGCGCCACTGCCACACCAGGAGGTGCGCGACCACCGCGACGGCCGTGAACGCGATGAAGCTGGTCATGAAGATCTTGTGGAACTCCTTCGCTTCCGGCTCCGAGAGCCCGGACATCGAGACCGTTTTGTCTTCCATTATAGCCATGCGGCTATCCTCCTGGTTGTGGCTTGCTGGCCGGCTGCCGCGCTGGTCCCGCGCGGCGGGGATCGCCGGGGCGAGGACCGCCGCGGCAAAGGGTTCGGCGCGGTCAAGCGGTCACCCGCGCCCGCGCCAAGGATTGCGCCACGCGCTCGGCCGTGACCCGGCCTTCGCGCGCCGACCGTGCGTCCTGCTCGACCCGGTCGCGCAGGCGCTTGGCGGCGGAGATGCGCACCAGGAACGGCTCCGTTTCGACGTAGGCGTCCAGCTCGGCGAGCGCGTCGTCGTCCCAGGCGGTGCTCTCCCAGGCTTTCGCCGGAGTCGGGTCGACCCGGTCCATCTCGGTGCCGAGCGGCAAGATGTGGAACAGCGCGTCGAACAGGGCGTTGCAGAACTCCTGCACCAGGTAGATCGCGCCGGCGTAGCCCATGAACGGCGTGCCGGTGTGGCGGCGGATGATCGCGCCGGGGAACGACGCCGGGATGAACATCGCCCGCGTGCCGAGTTCGGCCGCGTACATCCGCTCGTTGAACGAGCCGTACAGCACCAGCGGCGGCTTGGTCCGCAGCGCCTCGCGCACCGCCTGGTTGTCGGGCTTCACGCCGGGCTGCCGGCCGAACGAGAAGGTGCACGGGATGCCCATCTCGTCCTCCAGGAATTGCCGGACGCCGCGCGCGTAGGTGTCGGTGGCGACGATGGCGAACGAGGCCGTCGCGAAGAAATCCTGCGTCACGCTGCGCCACAAATCCCACACCGGCTTGATGGTGCTGTGCTTCTCCGCGGTAATGAACGGTTCGGGGTCGAGCCCCGTCAGCTCGCCGAGCGCGCGCAGGAAGTTGGTGGTGGCGAACAGGCCGATCGGCGCCTGCAGGTACGGGCGGTCCAGCTCCTCGCACAGTTGGCGGCCGAACTCGCGGTACATGCAGATGTTCACGTCCGCGTCCGGCAAGCGCGGCACGTCCGCGAGGTGCGCGCCGAGCGGGAACACCAGGTTGATCTCGCAGCCGATGCCCTCGACCAGGCGGCGGATTTCGGCGACGTCGGACGGCATGTTGAACGTGCCGTAGATCGGCCCGATGATGTTGACCCGCGGGGCGGCGCCCTCCGCCCTTGGCTTGCGCGGCTTCGGCTTGGACTTCTTGGCGCCGAACTCCGTCCACAGCCAATAGATCGCCCGGTCGGCGCACTGCCACTGGTCCTCGTCGATGGTGCGCGGGATGAAGCGCAGCAGCCCCGACCCCTCCGGCGTGACGCCGCCGCCGATCATCTCGGCGATGCTGCCGGTGACGACCACGGCCGGCACGTCGGGGTCCTGGGTGCCGTTGGCGCGGCGCATCGACCCCTCGGTCCCCGTGCTGGACAGCTCCTCCTCCGACAGCCCCGTGACGACGATGGGCAGTTCGTGCGGGGGCAGCGCGTCGGTGTAGTGCAGCACGGACGTGACCGGCAGGTTCTCGCAGCCGACCGGGCCGTCGATCACCACCCGCAGGCCGCGGAGGGCGGTGAAGGCGTACACGGCGCCCCAGTAGCCGCCGGCCCGGTCGTGGTCCTGCACCAGCATCGGATCAGCTCCCCATCGCGGAGGTGGCGGCTTCGCGGGCGGCGCGGGCGCGGCGGGCCTGCTCCTTCGCGCCGGGGTGCAGCTTGGGCATGCCCTTCCAGCCGTAGCCGGTGACGTCGCCGGTCCCCACGCCCTCGAAGAACGACACCATGCGGCCGAACCGCGCGGCGCCGCGGGTCTGCGCCGCCACGATCCCCGCCAGCGACCCGGCGCCTGCCGCGCCGAACAGCGGACGCGCCGACACCATGTTGGTGAAGTACAGCGCCGGGATGCCCAGCTCCTTGGCCTTCTGCACCAGCGGCGTGGTGCCGACCGCGAGATCCGGCCGCACGTCCAGCATCGCCGCGACGTCCTGCTCCAGCGAGGCGCGGTACTGCACGTGCGCGCCGCGCGCCTCCAGCCAGTCGCGGTCGGCGTCGCTCCACTCGGTCCGCGGGCAGGCGGTGCCGACGTACGGCACCTCGGCGCCCGCCTCCATCAGCAGCCGCGCGACCAGCAGTTCGGAGCCTTCGTAGCCCGACACGGTCACGCGCGCCTTGATCGGGTTGGCGTCCAGCGCCGCCCGGATGGCGGTGACGGCGCGCGCCTTGGCGGCGTCGACCATGGCCGCCGGCACGTTCGCCGCCGCCCCGATCGCGTCCAGCCAGGCCGACGTGCCCTCGACGCCGACCGGGCCGGAACCGACCACAGGGCGTCCGGCGGCACGGAATTCGCGCACGGTTGCGGCGTAGAACGGATGGATCGCGCCCACGACGGCGCAGTCGAGTGCCGCGTACAGGTCCCGCCACTCGCGCGACGGCACCTGCGGCGCCACGGCCAGGCCCATCGGCGCCAGCAACGCGCCGATGCCGGGCGGGTCGGCCGGGAACAGCTCGCCGATCAGGCTGACGGTCGGCAAGGTTTGCGGCGTGTGGCGGGGGCGCTGCACCGGGCCCTGCTCGGCTTCGAGGCGGGCGTATTTCAGCATGGCGCCGGACAGCACGTCCTTGGCTTCGGCGTGGGTGGGCACGCCGAAGCCGGGCACGTCGATGCCGATGATGCGCACGCCGTCGATCTCGCGTGGCAGCAGGTCGAGCGGCACGCCGGACGCGGTCGGCACGCACAGGTTGATGACGACCACGGCGTCGTACAGCTCGGGCTTGGCGGTCTCGAACACGGCGTTGCGGATGTCCTCGAACAGCTGGCCGCGCACGAGGGATTCGGAATTGAACGGCACGTAGCCGACCGTCCGCCGCGCGCCGTAGAAGTGCGAGGTGAAGGTCAGCCCGTACACGCAGCACGCCGAGCCGGATAGGATGGTCGCCGTGCGCCGCATCCGCAGCCCGACCCGCAGCGCGCCGAACGCCGGGCACATGGATTGCGGCTGGTCGTGCGGCCCCTTCGGGTAGTCGGCCGCTAGGCGGTCGAGCGACGCGCTCTTGCCGGCGGCGCGGGCGGCCTCCTGCAGGGTGGACTGGCCGCCGTGGCACCCGGCGTCGGGGATGATGCTGCCGTCCATGCCCTAGGCGCCCTCGTAGATCACTTCGAGCGACGGCTTGTTCAGCACCGTCGCGGCGCACATGTCCGCCATCGTCGCCGGCTCCAGCACCACGTCGCGGCCGACCGCGTCGCCCTTGAACAGGCCGAGCAGGTCGTCGTGGCTGAGCGGGGTCGGGCGCACCGGCGGGGCGGAGGCGACCTGGGCCGCGAGCTGCTCGAAGATCGCCGCCCACTGCCCGCCGGGCCGGCCGATGATCTCGTAGTTGGCGCTCTTGCGGCGGATGTCCTCGTCGGCGGGGATGGCCGCGAGCACCGGGATGCCGGCCGCGGCGGCGAAGGCGTGCGCCTCGCCGGTGCCGTCGTCCTTGTTGATGACCATGCCGGCGACCCCGACATTGCCGCCCAGCTTGCGGAAATAGTCGACCGCCGAGCACACGTTGTTGGCCACGTACAGCGACTGCAGGTCGTTGGAGCCGACGACGATCACCTTCTGGCACATGTCGCGGGCGATCGGCAGGCCGAAGCCGCCGCACACCACGTCGCCCAGGAAGTCCAGCAGCACGTAGTCGAAGCCCCACTCGTGGAAGCCCAGCTTCTCCAGCAGCTCGAAGCCGTGGATGATGCCGCGCCCGCCGCAGCCGCGGCCGACCTCGGGTCCGCCCAGCTCCATCGCGAACACCCCGTCGCGCTTGAAGCAGACGTCGCCGATCGCGACCTTCTCCCCCGCGAGCTTCTTCTTGGAGGAGGTCTCGATGATGGTGGGGCAGCTGCGTCCGCCGAACAGCAGCGACGTGGTGTCGCTTTTCGGGTCGCAGCCGATCAGCAGCACCTTCTTGCCCTGCTGCGCCATCATGTAGGACAGATTGGCCAGCGCGAAGCTCTTGCCGCTGCCGCCCTTGCCGTAGATCGCGATGATCTGCGTCTCCTTGGTGACGGGGGCGGTGGAGGGCGCGTCCGGCTCGATCGCCGCCTCATCGCGCAGGTGGTCCTGCGGGCCTTTTACCGGGACGCCGACGATCGCGTTCATGCGCAATTCCTCCAATCCAGGACCATTTTGAGGCACGCCGGGTCGGTGAACGCCGTGCGGTAGGCGGTCTGGGCGTCCATGGCGTGGCTCCGATGGGTGATAAGGCCGTCCAGCGACAACCGCCCGGCGGCGGCGAGGGACTGGACGGCGGCGAGGTCGGGGGCGGCCCACTGGGCGGCGATGCGGAGGCGGGCCTCGCGCATGAAGGCGGGCGCGAAAGCGAACGACAGGCGCTCGCTGTAGAAACCGGCGAGCACGATCTCTCCGCCCGGCGTCAGGCGCTGGACCAGGGCGTCGAGCAGGCCCGCATCGCCGCTGGCATCGCAGATGGTGGCGTAAGTGGCGCTGTCGGCGGCGGGATCGCGCACCTCGTAGCCGTCGGCGCCGCCGCGGCGGGCGGGGTTGCGCTCCCACACGACCGGCGCGCCGCCGGCGATCACGGCCAGGCGGGCAATCAGCCGGCCAAGCACGCCGTGCCCGACGATCAGGCCCGGCGGCGCGTCGCCTGCCATGACGGCGTGCTGGGCGGTGGCGGCGAGCGCCAGGAGCACGCCCTGCTCGCCGAGCCCGTCGTCGAGGCCGAGCACCCGTGCGCCGGGGACGACCACGCGGGAGGCGGCGCCGCCGAACAGGCCGCGGACCTCGCCGAAGCAGCGGGCGCCCGGCACGAACACCTGCGATCCTTCGGCAACGCCCGATGCGGGTCCGGCCTGGATCACGCGGCCGACCGACTCGTAGCCGGGCACCAGCGGGTAGCCCATGCCGGGGAAGTGCGGCATCTGGCCCGACCAGAGCAGCCGCTCGGTGCCGGTGCTGATGCCGCTCCACTCGATGGCGACGACCACGTCCGCGTCGGTGGGGGGCGACAGCTCGATGGTGCGGATCGAGAGCTGCTCCGGTTCGCTGAGGACGACTGCGGATGCGTTCATGAGTGTCACGTTAACCTGACAAAAATTAGTGTCAACCAATACTTACACTATCTTCGCGATAATGACTTGCGCCAGCAGCGGCGTGTTGGTCCGCGCCAAGCGCGTACGGGTGAATCCGGCGGCGCGGAGCATGGCTTCCAGTTCGGCTTGCGAACGCGGGCGCCCGCTGCCCATCGCCAATAGGTAGAAGGCGAAATAGGCGCCGACAGCCGCGGCGCCCGGCGTGTCCGCCATCGGTTCCGCCAGCAGCAAGGTGCCGCCTGGTGGCAGCGCGCGCCGGGCCGCCGCCAGCAGCCGCAGCGCCGCGTCGTCGTCGTGATCGTGGATGACCCGGATCAACGTGATCAAGTCGGCGCCGGCCGGCAGCGCTCCGGCATGGAAATCGCCGCCGATGGCCTGTACGCGATCATCCAACGCGAACCGCTGGCGCGCGCGGTCGGCCACCGCCGGCAGGTCGAACAAGGTCGCGCGCAGGCCCGGCGCCCGCGCCAGCGCCGCCGCGATGAACGCACCCTCGCCGCCGCCGACGTCCAGCAGGCAGCGATGCCGCCGCACCGGGTAGGCGTCCAGCACTTCCTGCGCGATCATCGCCTGCGAGGTGGACATCAGCGCCGTGTACGCCGCCGCCTGGTCGCCATCGACGTCCTGGCTGGCGGCGTATGGCCAGTAGCCCGACAATGCCGTCGTGCCGGCCTCGCCGCGCAGTAGCGCCACCGGGTCGCGCAGGTCGGCGTACAGCAGCGCGTGGTGGGCGACCATCTCCGTCACCGCCGTGTTGCCGACCAGGGCAGCGCCCAACGGCCCCAGCCCGTAGCGCCCGCCCCGGCGGCGTGACACCAGGCGCAGCCCGGCGGCGGCGTCCAGCAACCGGGCGGCGGCCTCGGGCGGCAGGCCACAACGCAGCGACAGCGCGGCGGCGGTCTTGGGGCCATCGGCGAGGATGTCGAACAGTTGCAGTTGCACGCATGCCTGCAGCACCTGCGAGTAGACGAAGCCGGCGCACAGGTCGAACAGCGCCTGCGTCCGGCGGCGCGCGACCGGACGGGTGGCAGGGAACGCCGCCGCCCAGCGACGGAAGCCGGGGCTGGCGAGGATGCGGTCGCGGACGGCCCATCCGCGGTCGGTCCAGGACCCGCGCGTCGCCCCGGCGGCCAGCACGGCCGGAGTCACGCCGCGCGCTGCGACAGCTCCTTCGGCACCAGCCGGCGCGCCTCGGAGTGCATGACCGCGCGCAGGTCGGACGCGCCGGGGCAGGGCGGGATGGCGGCGGCGGCGGCGGCGGCGAGGTCCTCCAGCCGGCGGATTGCCGCGTCCACGCCGAGCTGCAGCGCCGCATTGGGACGGCCGAGGGCGCGGTCCTGCCCGATCGGCTTGCCGGCGTCTTCGGCGCCGGACGTGGCGTCCAGTAGATCGTCGGCGACCTGGTAGGCCTCGCCGAGCTTCTCGCCCACGAGACGCCAGGGCTCGGACTCCACCCCGGCTGCCGCGGCGCCGGCGACGGTGGCGGCCGCGAACAACTCGCCCGTCTTGGCGCGCTGGTAGGTTTCGAGGTCCGCGTCGGGCTCGCTCTCCCAAGCCTGGCCCGCGACGATGCCGAACGGCATGCCGACCGACTCCGCCACCACCATCATCAGCGGCGCCAGGCGGGCCGGCGAGCGGACCGCGCCGCGCGCCAGGGTCTGGAACGCGAGCACGATCAGCGCATCGCCGGCCAGCACGGCCAAGGGTTGCCCGAAGGCGTAATGTACCGATGGGCGGCCCCGCCGGGTGGCGGCGTCGTCGAAGCAGGGCAGGTCGTCGTGCACCAGCGAGGCGCAGTGCAGCAGTTCGATGGCGGCGGCGGCGGCGTCGGTGATCGCCGGGTCGTCCTCGCCGCAGGCCCGGGCGACGGCCAGGCAGAGGCGGGGGCGGACCCGGGCGCCGCGCGGGAACACGGCGTGCTGGAGGGCGGCGGCGAGCAGGGGCGGCCCGCCGGGATGTTCGGTGCGCGCGAGCGCCGTCGTGAGGGCCTGCTCGATCCGCCTCATGGCATCCATGGCCGCTCTCCCGCCGATAAGTGTAATTTTTGCTTGTCGGCGCAAACTGTCAGGTCATATTGACACTCATGTCAATCGCAATCTTTCCCGAGCGCTTGCTTGCCAGCTGACCGGGTCGTCGTCGTCGGGGCTGGCATCGGCGGGCTGGCGGCGGCGCTGGACCTGGCGGTCAAGGGCGTGCGCGTCACGGTCGTGGAGCGCGCGGCGACGCCGGGCGGCAAGCTGCGGCAGGTGGCGGTCGGCGAGGCCCGGATCGACGCCGGGCCGACGGTGTTCACGCTACGGCGGGTGTTCGAGGAGTTGTTCGCCGACGCGGGCGCGGACCTCGCGTCGCACGTGACCCTGCGCCCGGCGGCCACCCTCGCCCGCCACGCCTGGGGGCCGGACGAGCGCCTAGACCTGTTCGCCGACATCGACCGGTCCGCGGATGCCATCGGCGCGTTCGCCGGCGCCGCCGAGGCGACAGGGTATCGCGCCTTCTGCGCCCGGGCGCAGCGCATGTACCAGACGCTCGACCACGCCTTCATGCGCGCGCCCCGTCCCAGCAGCCCGCTCGGGCTGATCGGCCGCGCGCCCACCGCCGACCTGCTGCGGATTTCGCCGTTCGCCACGCTGTGGGGTGCCCTCGGCGAGTTCTTCCGTGACCCGCGGCTGCGGCAACTCTTCGGGCGCTACAGCACCTACTGCGGCGCGTCGCCCTACCTCGCGCCGGCCACGCTGATGCTGATCGCCCACGCCGAGCGCGACGGGGTGTGGCTAGTGGACGGCGGCATGATCCGGCTCGCGACCGCCTTGGCGGGGCTGGCGGCGGCCCACGGCGTCGAGTTCCGGTACGGCGCGTCGGTCGACCAGGTCGTTGTCGCGGACGGGCGCGCGACGGGGGTACGGCTCGGGTCGGGCGAGCATATCGACGCCGATGCGGTGGTGGTCAACGCCGACACCGCCGCCGTCACCACCGGGCTGTTCGGCCGCGACGCCGCCCGTGCGGTTCCGGATACGGGCGCATCCCGGTCGCTCTCGGCCGTCACCTGGGCGATGGCGGCGCCCACCGAGGGCTTTCCCCTGCTGCGGCACAACGTGTTCTTCTCGGACGACTATGCCGCGGAGTTCGACGCGATCTTTCGCCACGCCCGCCTGCCCGGCGCGCCGACGATCTACGTCTGCGCCCAGGACCGGGACGACGCCGGCGCCGGGCCGGACGGTCCCGAACGCCTGCTCTGCCTCGTCAACGCCCCGCCAGCCGGCGACCGGCGCCCTTTCGACACCACGGAGATCGACCCATGCGCGACGCGAACCTTCCAGCACCTGGAACGCTGCGGGCTGCGCATCCTGCGCCGGCCGGAGACGACGGCAGTCACGACGCCGGCCGACTTCCACCGCCTGTTTCCGGCGACCGGCGGCGCGCTGTACGGCCCGGCGATGCACAGCGCCATGGCCCCGTTCCGCCGGCCGGGGTCGCGCAGCCGGATTCCAAACCTGTATTTGGCGGGGGGCAGCACGCATCCGGGGGCGGGCGTGCCGATGGCGGCGCTGTCGGGGCGGCAAGCGGCGGCCAGCCTGCTGGCGGACCTCGCTGCGGTGCGCCCCGCTTCGACCAACCCGTCGCGCCGCGCGGCTACGCGTGGTGGTACGTCGATGCGCTGAGCGACGACGGCCAGCACGGCATCACGCTGATCGCCTTCCTGGGCAGCGTGTTCTCGCCGTACTACGCTTGGTCCCGGCGTGGCGCTGGCAGCAACCCGTTGGCCCACTGCGCCGTCAACGTGGCCTTGCACGGTCCCCGCGGCAAACGCTGGGCCTTCACCGAACGCGGCGAGTCCGCCGTCGGCCGCGGCCCCGACTGGCTGCGCATCGGCCCGAGCGCGCTGTCATGGGACGGCGACGCCCTGCACATCGCCTTGGACGAGGTCGCCGCCTGGTCCCCCGCGCGCATCCGCGGCACGGTCGTGGTGCGGCCGGAGGCGCTGACCGGCCACACCGTCCGGCTCGACGCCGCCGGGCGGCACCGCTGGTCGCCCCTGGCGCCGCGCTCCCGCGTCGAGGTCGCGTTGCAGCACCCGGCGGCGCGGTGGCAGGGCGACGGCTACTTCGACACCAACGACGGCGACGCGCCGCTGGAGCAGGATTTCCGGCACTGGCACTGGTCCTGCGCCCGGCTGCGGCAAGGGGCGGCGATCCTGTACGACGTCACCCGGCGCGACGGCAGCCGGCTTCCGGTCGCACTTCACGTCGACGCGGCGGGCCAGGTCGCCGAGGCCGAGCCGCCGCCGTTGCAGCCGCTTCGGCGGTCACGCTGGGGCGTCGCGCGGGAAACCCGGACACACGGGGTGGCGACGGTCGCGAGGACGCTGCTCGACTCGCCGTTCTACGCACGGTCGGTGCTTGCCACCGAGATGATGGGCGAGCCTGCCGTGGCGATGCACGAGAGCCTCGCGCTCGACCGATTCGCGACGCCGTGGGTACAAGCGATGCTGCCGTTCCGCGTGCCGCGAAGTTGGAAGTAGGCTAGAGCGTCATCCGACCGAACGGGATCACCCGTCGGATGAAGATGCTCGCCAAAGTAAGTCGCTAGCAGTTTGTCGGATTGGCGGGTTTGACCGTGACGGTTGTTGGCCTTGGGCGGATACTTGGTTGGTCTTGACTGGTCACGCTGTTTCCAGCGTGGCCATCTGCTTGCAGTAGGCCAGCGTGACGAGGGTCCCCTCGGTTGCCGCCGTGCCGATGCCGCGCAGGGAGAAACGTCGGAACCCCATTGCGCTTTTAATGAGGCCGAACGCCGGTTCGACGGTCTGCTTTCGCTTCTTGTAGAGGGCTTTGGCATCCTTGGTTTCCAGCTTGGCCTTCATGGCGATACGCCAGGGTTGGGTAATCCGCCGCGGTGCCTTCGGCGGCGGTGGCGGACGGAAATCGTAGGGCCGGTGCGGCTGTGTGCGCCCGATGGCCACGAACGGCTCCACGCCGTGTGCTTGCAGGGTCTCGACGGCCGGGCCGCTCGCGTAGCCGGTGTCGGCCAGCACCCGTTCCGGCAGCCCGACCGTGCCTGGCAGGCCTAGGTTGGTCTCGGCCAAGCTCGGCGCGTCAGCCGAGGTGGCGACCAAGTTGGTGGCCGGGACGAGTTGTGCGCCATCGGCGCAGACCACGGCCTGCGCGTTGTAGGCCTGGCGGTCTTCATGCGCGTCGGATCGACGCATCAGCGCGCTGTCCGGGTCGGTCAGGTTGCTTGGCCGCTCGGGCGGCGGTGCGTCGTCAGGTGGTTTGGGCGGTCGCCCGCGCCGACCCGTCTTGGCGTCATAGGCTGCCTTCTTGGCCTCGTAGGCTGGGCGGGCCGCTTCGGCTTGCCTCCGTGCGCAGGCGGCATCGAGCTTGGCCTTGAGCGTTTCGCGCCGGGCTGGTTCCCTAGGCAGCGCCTGCGGGTCGTGGTCTTCAGCATCGGCTGCCTCGGCCTGTGTGATCAGTTGCGCGATGTCGGCCGCGAGCTTGGCGCGTAATTGCTTCGCCCGGTCGTAGCGCACGGAGCGGAGCTTCGACGCGCTGGCGTCGATCTTGGTGCCATCGAGCGACACCGTGCCGACCCGCAACAGCCCCGCCTGCCGGGCCATCAACAAAGTGTCGAAGAACGCTGCCTCGAAGGCCGAGCGGTTCTAGCACCGGAACGCCGCGATCGTGTCGTGATCCGGGTGGGTGTTGGCAGTCACGAACCGCGTGCCAAGGTCACGCTGCGTCGCGCGCTCGATCCGGCGCGAGGAGAACAGGCCGTTGGCATAAGCATACACTAGCAGCGCGAGTATCATGCGCGGATGGTATTGCGGCCTGCCCGAGTTGCGATCGTTGACCTGGAACGCGGTCATCGGCACCCGATCCGCCGCTGCTATGACGAAATGCGCGAGGTCGTCGCCGGGCAGCCAATCTTTCATGCCGGGCGGAAGCAGGAACGCCTGATCACGTTCACAGGAGACGAAGGTTGTCATGCCCAATTCTAACCAGGATGATCGGCAATTGGCCGCTCAATCCAACAGGCTGGTAAACCTCGACAAGAGCCACGCCCGCTCTCCTGCTCCAGAACCTTCAGCCGCTTCACCTGGTCTAGCTTCAAATCGCCATACTCGGCACGCCAACGATAGTACGTCGCCTCCGTCACCCCGATCGCCCGAACACCCTCGGCCACCGGCTTGCCCCGTCCAACCAGCACCTCGACCTGCCGCAACTTGGCAACAATCTCCTCCGGCTTGTGATGCTTGCGCGCCATCCCAGTCCCTTCCGTGTTCATACCGAAGTCTCACCTCCGGCGGAACACTTCTAGGAGGGCTAGGTCGATGCCACGACCCGGCTGCGCCCGCTAACCTGACAGCACCCGCTATACCTATGACAACTCGCGCTTCAACCGCGCCATAACGATGTCCAGGAAAGCGCGGGTCTTCAGCGGTAGGGGTTCAGGCCCTACATGGAGGAGGCTGACGGGTAACGGTCCAGCCTCGAAGTCCCGCAGCACGACCCGGAGTGCGCCCCGCTCCACGGCAAGCTCGGCTTGGTATGACGCTACCTGGGCGATGCCTATGCCGGCGATGGCAGCATCAATGACCGCCTCCGCAGTGTTCACCGACAGCCGGGACCGCACCGGCACGTCCGTGATCCCGGACGACCCGGGCTGGGCGAAGCTCCAGATGGACGGTGTGTCGAGGCAATCGAACGTGATGCAGGCAAGCCGGTGGA
>JAABUJ010002266.1_pt1 | contig 24402 bp, 19 predicted proteins | sample 5559131 | NCBI WGS metagenome assembly JAABUJ01 (sample SAMN10711875, study PRJNA513366) | rock metagenome | isolation source: Antarctica rocks | place: Antarctica: Victoria Land, Mt New Zealand nord | collected 2016-01-07
TGGCTGTCCCGGTCGAGCACGAAAACGCGCGCGGTCTGGGGATCGACGGCGAGGGCGCTGGGCGACTTGCCGACGCCCGTGTTGCGCAGCAACACCCCGGTATGGGCGTCGAGGACGCTGACGGCCTGGCTGTCCCGGTCGAGCACGAAAACGCGCGCGGTCTGGGGATCGACGGCGAGGGCGCTGGGCGACTTGCCGACGCCCGTGTTGCGCAGCAACACCCCGTCACTCAGGATCGAGCCGACGGGCGCGCGGCCAATAGAAACCGCACCTAACAGCACGGCGTTACTATGGTTATGCGCGTTCGACTTGCTCCTTGGCTTGATGTGGCCGGCGGCGGCAGGTTGTAGCATCGCACTCGCCCGCACGCCAAAGTTTTGTGTTCGTGCCGTTGCGCCGGTTGTTACGCCCAGCGTCACGCCCCCCACCACTAATGTACGCGTAATCGCTTTTACCCCAAACATGTTTTCTCCTAACTCCTCTCCCAAAACCAGCGGCGCTGCCTTGAGTCACGCTGTCACTTTATCTCAATTATCTCAAACCGCGCTGCCATGGTCGTCGGTTCGCGTTGGGCGACAACGTGTGTGGCGTGCCAGACCACATGAGCGTGTCTTGTTATACTAGCATCATATGCTTAACGTCACCCCGAAACATAAGCCATGTAGCATACGAGTGCTTGCTGAAGGCGTCGTGCTATGCGGATAGGTATCGATGCCCTCGCGGCGGCTAGCCAGGCGGGTGGAGACGCAACATACATCCGAAATGTTATCCGGGGTCTGAGTATTATAGATCCGGATGGCGACTATACGCTCTTTTCCACTATGTTTCCGCCCGAAGTCCTCATCCCGCATACGGAACGAATGCGTCGCACGACGGTTTGGTGTCCTACTCTGTCTCTGTACACACCCATCTCTCTCCCTCTGTCCTTGGCGCGCGAACGGATCGATGTGGCGCATGTGCAATACGTGGCCTCTCCGCTCTGCCCGACGCGCGTTGTCGTGAGCGTGCACGATATCGCTTACGAGCGTTATCCACACTTTTTTATTCCCTCCACTGTAGCAAAATTCCGGCTGCTCGTGCCGTTAACGGTGCGGCGCGCGGCCGCAGTGCTAACACTCTCGGAGTTCTCCAAGCACGATATCGTGCGGCGCTATAGCGTACCGTCAGAGAAGGTGGTGGTCGCGCCCTGTGCCGCCGACCCGATGTACCAGCCTTTGCGTGACCCCGCGCGCCTCGCCGCGATATGCGATAAGTACGGGACAGGCGAGCGGTTTATCCTCTGCGTGGGCAATCTGCAGCCGCGCAAGAACTTGAAGACGCTCATCACGGCCTACGTCAGGTTGCGGCGGGCCGGCACGATGCGGCACAAGCTTGTATTGGTGGGACGGGAGGCTTGGTTGCACGAGGACATCTTCGCCGCCGCGCGCGACTCGGGCTACGCCGAGGAGTTGGTGTTTACAGGCTACGTGCCCGACGAGGACCTGGTGGCGCTCTACAACGCGGCGGAGTTGTTCGTCTACCCGTCGCTCTTCGAGGGGTTCGGGCTACCACCGCTTGAAGCGATGGCTTGCGGGACGCCTGTGGTGACAGGGAATACATCGGCTTTACCGGAAACGGTTGGAGACGCGGCGTTGACGGTAGACCCTTACGATGCGGAGGCGCTGGCGGGGGCGATGGCACGGGTGTTAGGGGACGCGGTGTTGCGAGCTGATCTGTCGGCGCGGGGTTTGGAACGTGCTGCCGCATTCTCCTGGGCTGATACCGCCACCATCATCCGCGAAGTCTATCGCCGGGTGACCGGCGTTGCTCGTTAACCGCGATGATAGCTTGCCGCAGCTGCGTAATACTGCTTCGATACTACTCGGCTTAAGACAACAATAGCGTGACGGGCTTTCTAAAAACCAATTGTTCATAAATACCTATAGATAGAGGGAAAAGTGATGCGCATCTTAGTTCTCTCTAACCTTTATCCACCCTACAGCTTGGGTGGTTATGAGATAGCATGCGCCGAGGTTGTCGAGGCTTTGCGTCAACGTGGTTATGATGTGACTGTATTAACAAGTTCACGGGGACTATGCAGACCGCAGGCTCAGTCTAGCGTTCGTAGACTATTGAAGATGAGATTTGCTTTCGATCCACCTTACCGTAATGCTGCTATGCAGTTTGTCTGGCTCGTGTGGAATTTGCTAGTGGTGCGGATAACGGTTAGGAGGCTAAAGCCGGATCTTGTGTATGTCTTCAATCCGGCATGCATTGGCGCATTTGTCTTGAATTGGCTGCACGCGCAATCCGTGCCGGTTGTACACGATATATTCGATACATGGCTGACCGACGCCGCTGCGACTAGCATCAGCCCTGGGTTATCTTTATACAAGCCAGGGTCTCTCCTCGGTCACATAGCTAAGGCCGCCCTGCTAAAAACAGGTTCGGTTGTCCTTGCGCCTAAGCCCATCAATTTGGATTGCTCTTATTTCCGTAGCGAATATCTGAAGCGCCAGTTCGCGGACGCGGGACTGGATGTCCAAGATGTTCCTGTAATCTACTTTGGCTTGCGACGCTCTCATGTCCGTCGGTGGGCGCAATCGGATGTTTCAGCAGGCATTGTGTTCTCGGGACGTCTATCCCCTGAGAAGGGGGCGCATGTTCTCCTGGCTGCACTCCCACGTCTGACGGATTCCGTTGGCCGACAATATCGACGCTTAACCATCATAGGTCCTGTAACGGACCAGGGTTACTGGCAACAACTGCAGGACCTTGCAGCGAAAGGTGGCGCGTATCTGTCTATCCATTTTACTGGCCAACTTCCGCGAACGGATGCGGTAGCGCTTATGCGAGAACATAGCGTGTTCGTTTTCCCCGTCTTATGGGAGGAACCGTTTGGTATTGTCCTGATCGAGGCGCTAGACGCTGGCTTGGCGGTTATCGCGACACGTTCCGGTGGTGCGGCCGAGATCCTTGTAGATGGCGAGAATAGCATCATAATAGGCAAGAATGATCCGCAGGCTGTAGCTGACGCGTTGGAGCGATTGGCTAAAGATGACGCGTTACGAAGGCGTATCGTCGATGGTGGACGCGAAACGGCCAAACGTTTTGATTTCAAACAAGGTATCGATAGGCTCGAGGAATATTTGCAATCTATTTGTAACTAAAGTGCGGGTTGAGGTTTACTAGAGGTTATAGAGATAGCGAGGGATGGTGCGACTTGCGTAGGGGTATTTGGCGATACAGATCCTGTGAGTGTGCGACGTATTACAGCATGCGGTGTGAGGCCACTGCAGTATGAGGATCGGTGTCCGCGCACATGTGCTGGATGAGCGGGTCGGCGGCCATGCTAACTACTTGCGCAATATTTTACGGGCACTACCCAAGGTAGATCAAGAAGATGACTATACCCTTTTCCTCAACACTTCCCTCCTAACGGACGTAGTCCCGAATACCGAACGTATGCGTCACGTTGTGCTGCCACTTCGCTATGTGCGCGTGCGTATACCATTGTGGCGTAATGGGCTGACTTTTACGGATGTAATAGTGCCGAACGGAGGCGCATCATTGGCCCTAGTCCGCGCGCGGATCGACGTAGTTCACGTTCAGTTGGCGGCGCCGCTCCTCTTCGGAGCGCCGCTTGTCCTTACCCTGCATGACATCGCCTACGAGCGTTACCCCCAGTTCTTCATGCCCGACGTGGTGACAAAGTTGCGCGTGCGCGTACCTCTGACGGTGCGGCGCGCCGCCGCCGTACTGACAGGCTCCGAGTTCTCGAAGAAAGATATCGTGCGGCGGTATTGTGTGCCACCGGAGAAAGTCGTTGTGGCTCATTATGGGGTCGACTCAATATATCGTCCACTCAACGACGCGTCCCGCCTCTTTGCAGCATGCGAGCGTTACGGAACGAGTGATCGCTTTATCCTATGCGTCGGCGATTTGCAACCGCGCAAGAACCTGCGCACACTTATTGATGCGTACGTCAGGTTGCGGCGAGCGGACGCCATCCGGCATAAGCTCGTGCTGGTGGGGCGCAAAGCGTGGCTCTACGATGACATCTTCGCTGTCGCGCGCGCCTCGGGCTACGCGGACGACCTCGTGTTCACCGATTACGTGCCCGATGAGGACCTGGTGGCGCTCTACAATGCGGCGGAGTTGTTCGTCTACCCCAGCATCTTCGAGGGGTTCGGGCTACCGCCGCTGGAGGCGATGGCCTGTGGAACACCCGTCGTCTGTTCCAATACATCCTCGCTACCCGAGGTTGTCGGTGACGCCGCGCTCACCGTCGCCCCGCTCGACGCAGAGGCGCTGGCGGATGCTATTGCTGCGGCTTTGGGTTCCAGCACCTTACGCGATCGCCTCTCCGCGCAAGGTTTGCGACGTGCGGCGATGTTTCCGTGGGAGTCTACCGCGCGCATTGTGCATGATGTCTACCGATCGGTTGCGCGTACGCGATGATGGAGCCTTCTCATATCTATTAAATACCTTGATAAACAACAAGCTTATCGCGGAACAGGTGTACTTATCTTGCTTTACGCGCCGTTATTTCGATGGCTCCCCGGTTGCCCAGGGCATAGGAGTATGCGGCGGGCAGAATCGTCGCAAGGATCGACGCGAGCTTGATGACCTTTTGTGCTCGTCCATATCCGTGAAGACGGAATAATCGTTTGATCTTCAGGTCAAGGCTATTACTGATGCTGGACGGCCAGAACTGGGGGCGGCTTGTCTCGACGACGAAGCCATTTCGCTGCAATAAATTGCGCAGAGTCTGTTGCGAAAAATCGGTGAAATGGCGAGGGACATCCAGACCAATCCAATGACGCCCAAAGAGTTTGGCCTCGAATCCGGAGATGTCGGGGACGACAATCTTGACTTTACCGTTAGTAGCCAAGCGTCGATGCACTTCTTGCAAAGTTTCCTGCGGATTGGGGACGTGCTCAAGGCTGTGGATCATAGTGATAAGATCCAGATCTCTCAGAGACGAGTTGAACTGATCGAGCGTTCCTGCCCACACTCTTGATGCGCCTACTCGTCCGCCCGCGACTCGAACGGCGTCCTCGCTGACGTCGACGCCGTATACATCCCAGCCGAGGTCATGCATATCTTCGAGATATTCACCGGCCCCACAGCCAACATCTAGCATCCGCCGCCCCCCGAAAGGGGGTAGCGTACGCGTTTCATCCCCGAAGCGTAAGCGATAGGGGAGGAGTAATATGTACAAGAGGAACGCGTAGGCCTTAGACCTTTCACTAAGGGGTCCGCCACTTCTCAAGGGGCTGGTACTCCCGGCAAATGGTGAGTATTGCGTGGGGTAGTAGCAGGAAAGAGTTTCTTGCGTCGGCCGGGGACAAAGATAGACAAGGCTACACTGGCTACATCGAACGACGGAGAATCGACCAGGCGTTTCATAGAGGAGGTCGCGCGCGTCGGTATATATCGGGTTTCTATTGTTCGAGCCGCATAGTGCACAGACCGGAAATTCTACCCCGCTAACCATACCTGATGTCTACCTCCTCGATATGTACCCTACGAATTGAGAATCGCTTCACTTCCCTCAAAAATATAGCAGATAGCAGGGCAGCCCCACCGCGTAGAGGCGCGCCGCCGCGTCCCCCGATGTCAACTACAGTTTGTAGGAGTGATAACGCATCGGATAGACTAAGGGCAGAGACGTTCGCACTGAGACGTAGACCGAGTACCTGTAACTGAGGACAAGTTGGACGTGTTAGGAGGGCATAAGGATATTATTATGCTAGTGCGATTGGGCTCCGGAAAACCTGATGATCGCGACTCCGCGAACCTAAGCGTGGCGCAATGGGACCAAATTAAGAACGCGGCATGGCGCGTTACGACAGCTTGGCGATCGTGGCGCGGGCGGATCTCGATGTGTGGCGAACACGACGTGACGTTTCCATGAGAATTGGCATTAGCGCATTTGCTTTAGGGAGCCATCTAGGTGGCGCCGAAACGTACATTCGTAATATCACGCGCGCGTTGGGCACGGTTGATCCGGAGGGCGATTATACGCTTTTCCTTAGCGATCAATCCTCCGCATCCCCCGACTGCATACCGGGCACGATGCATATGCGCCGTGTCGTGGTGCCCCCGCAAGACGAACTCGTGCGTAATGCCCTCACGTTTCCGCTGGCCTTGGCGCGTTGGGGTATAGATGTGGCGCATGTGCAGATGGCGGCGCCCCCATTGTGCCCCGCGCGCGTTGTGGTCAACGTGTATGACCTGTCCTATGAGTACCATCCCGAGTTGTTCCCTCCCAGCGTCGTGACTCGTTTTCGTGCCTTTGTCCCCCTTACCGTCCGCCGAGCTGCCGCCGTGCTCACGATTTCCGAGTTTTCTAAGAGGGACATCGTGCGACGCTACCGCGTTCCCCCTGAGAAGGTCATTGTCACGCCTCTAGCTGCCGACCCTATGTTTCACCCATTGTGCGATATGGGACGGATGGCGGCGGTGCGTGAGCGTTACGGAACGGGCGATCGCTTCGTTCTGTGCGTCGGCAATCTGCAACCGCGCAAGAACCTGCGCACACTTATTGATGCGTACGTCAGGTTGCGGCGAGCGGACGCCATCCGGCATAAGCTCGTGCTGGTGGGGCGCAAAGCGTGGCTCTACGATGACATCTTCGCTGTCGCGCGCGCCTCGGGCTACGCGGACGACCTCGTGTTCACCGATTACGTGCCCGATGAGGACCTGGTGGCGCTCTACAATGCGGCGGAGTTGTTCGTCTACCCCAGCATCTTCGAGGGGTTCGGGCTACCGCCGCTGGAGGCGATGGCCTGTGGAACACCCGTCGTCTGCTCCAATACATCCTCGCTACCCGAGGTTGTCGGTGACGCCGCGCTCACCGTCGCCCCGCTCGACGCAGAGGCGCTGGCGGATGCTATTGCCATAGTGTTGCGCGATGCCGCGCTGCGACAGCACTTTTCTGAGCGGGGCATCGCACGCGCGTCTTTCTTCTCGTGGGAAGATAGCGCGCGCATCGCTGCTGATACATACAGACGTGTGATGCGAAGTTAGCGTGTTGCATGATGAAGATGGTAAGAGCAAGATAAATGAATGATGTTGAAAAATCTTTGACGCAACCTCACCTCAATTCCTCATGTGCCGATCAGTCCCGTCAGCCGTGCTCCACGGATCTGGATGCGCTCGATCCGCTAATCGATCTCTCCATCGTAATCGTCAACTGGAACACGAGGGATCTGCTCCGGGATTGCCTAGCCTCGATCTTCCAAAACGTGGGTTCCGCACGTATACAAGTTATTGCCGTAGACAACGGGTCGCGTGATGATAGCGTTGATATGGTCGCATGCCACTTTCCCGATGTGCAGCTAGTGTCCAACGGGCGCAACCTTGGCTTTGCCACAGCGAATAATCGTGGGTTGAGCCGGGCGCGGGGGCGCTATCTTCTCTTGCTAAATAGCGATACAATCGTGCTGCCCGATGCCTTCGATGAGATGATTCGTTATATGGATGCCCATTCGCATCTAGGCGCGTTAGGCCCGCGTCTCTTGAACGAGGATCGTTCCCTACAACTTTCCACCCGCGATTTCCCTCGGTTGGATCACGACGCGGTTATTTTACTCGAGGTCAAGCACTGGCCCGTGCTTGGGACCCTTGCGCGTCGCTATGCGCAACGTGCGTTTGAGGCGGATTATCTTGAAACGCATCAAGTTGATTGGGTTCAGGGATCCTGTTTGATGCTGCGCCGTGAGGCTATCGAGCAAGTCGGTGTCCTTGACGAAAACTACTTTTTCGATTACGAAGAGTCGGACCTGTGCTATCGTCTGCGGCAACGTGGGTGGCCGACGATGTTCCTGGCCAGCGCGGAGATCGTGCATCTGGGTGGACAAAGCCGGTCCCGCGTAAGAGCTGTCAGCCTGATTTGGCACTACAAGAGCATGCTGCGCTATTATCGCCTGCACGCTACGCGCCATCGCTATCTCGTCGTACGGACAGGGGTCGCTATCGGAGCGGCGGGACATGTGCTATGGCGGCTATTGTGGCCGTGGAACTTCGCGTCCACCCGTCCATTTCTTTCCGCATACGCGCACGTGTGTGTGAATGCGTTGACGGACTAGTATTATGGACATTGCCGCGACACAACAGGCGGACTCCTTACCAGACATAACCGCAATCATCCCTGTCTACAATGCTGCGGAGGAGTTAGCGTACTGTCTGCACAGCCTTCACATGCAAGACTACCCGCGTGAAAAGCTACAAATTCTGGTCGTCGATGATGATTCGACCGATGCGACGAGGGCGGTTGCTGAGGCGAATGGTGCCAGGGTTATTCGTAATGGGCACCATAACATCGAACGGGGTAAGAGTATTGGCCTCGCTCACGCAGAATCGGAATTAGTCTTCCTGTTGGACTCTGATAACAGTCTGCCTAGTTCTGATTGGCTGCGTTGCGCCGCGACCGCGCTGCTCGATCACCCCGATGTGGTTGGCGCGCAAGCCGCGCGGTTCACCTACAGTCGCGCCGATCCGTCCGCTAATCGATATTGTAGCTTATTCGGTATCGGCGATCCGGTTGCGTATTATTTGCGTCGACAGGATCACATGTCGCGTCTCGACAACGATTGGATGCTCAGTGGAACGGTCGTAGAACGTCAAACCGCCTATTACCTCGTGCGTTTCAGCCCAGAGACTATGCCGACGATCGGCTCTCAGGGTTTCTTGACGCGCAAGAGTTTGCTGTTACAGACCAATTGGACCCCGTCTCTCTTCCATGTGGACTCCAATCTCGAGCTTGTCACAGCGGGGCATAATCTGTATGCCATTCTCCGGCGCGAGGTCGGCCACGACTACGTGCGGTCGGTCGCTCACCTGTGTAGCAAACTGCGCCGGAACGCCCTGCTGTTCTACTCCCAACGTAGTGAGCGGCGACATGTGTGGACAATGGGTCGTTGGGCGACGGCCCTATCGTTGTTGAAGATGGTAACGGTGGTTGTGCCTATGCGCGATGCCGTGCACGGATACCGCCAGTTGCGCGACCCTGCCTGGTTCATCCATCCCGTCCTATGCCTGTATGTACCCGTCCTGTACGCCTTCCTCTACGCGCAGTCACGGTGGCGTAAGGGGGCGAATCTACCGCCTCGGGCATGATATCGCTGCGGTGTGAGGGCATGCGAGTGGGCGAATGGGCATAGTGGTTCTATTGTGAGCGCCATCTTTTCGCCCCCCAGATCTCATTAGTTGGGTCTTTGTAACGGGTGGATATGCTAGACTCAAACTAGGTATGTCCCCCAACGTAATAGTCTAAGGTTGAGTGTGCATGACGGGAATAGCCCCGCTCGACGCCCCCCCCACCCTGTCCATAATTGTCCCTACTTATCGTGGTGGTCCGCGCATTTATAGTAATCTGGTCAAATTGGACCACGCTTTGTCCGTCATCGGTGAACCCTACGAAATCATAGTCGTTTCGGACGGAGACGTGGACAACACGCGTGAGGAAGCTGGGCGCTTCGATGCCCCGCATGTGCGCATCTACCACTATGCGCGCAACATGGGTAAAGGCTTCGCATTGCGCTATGGGGTCGCACGTTCGCATGGTGAGATCGTGACCTTTATCGATGGGGACGGCGACATTGATCCGGTGCAAATCGCCTCGTATCTGCGGATCATGCACACAACGTCGGCGGATATCGTTGTTGCCTCGAAGCGTCATGCTGATTCGCAGGTCATTTATCCTCCATTACGACGGTTATATAGCCTGGCCTATCAGGGATTGCTGCAAGCGCTGTTCAACCTACAGGTGCGCGACACTCAAGTAGGGCTCAAGTTGTTCCGGCGTGAGGTGCTGGCCGTCGTGTTGCCGCGTATCGTCGTCAAGCGCTATGCCTTCGATCTCGAGATCCTGGTTGTCGCCAATCACCTTGGTTTCAAGCGTGTGATCGAGGCCCCAGTGCGCATCGGCCAGCGCTTTAGCAGTACCATCAACCGCCGGGCTATCATGAGCATCCTGTGGGAGACGGCCGCTATTTTTTACCGCAAGAACGTGCTCCATTACTACGACCATTCGCATGTGCCGGTGGCGTTCGACGGCCTATCGGCGCTGACCGAGGCGGAACTCGCGGCGTTTGCGGACGGCCAGCACATTGTACGCAACGTCGCGCTATGGCTTGGTAGTAGCTGTGCCGGGATCATGCGGAGTTGCTACACTAAAGGACGAATGTGGCTGACTGGCGTGGATAGCGTCGTGGTCGAGAATGTTCGTGTAGACGCCGCCGAAGAGGGTGAATGGCGCGCCAGCATGTAAAGGCGCAGGTCAAACAGGAAAAACGAGGGGCGGTTATCGTTGGCGGTTTGGTAATGGGCCATCGAATGATTGGCCTGAGTAGTCGTCGTTGGCTCCTGGGTAAAGCCCTAATTACTATGGTTGTCGCCCTTATTGCCTTGCTGCACTGGGACGCTGGAGCCGCTTTCTTCCTTGCTCTATTAACGGCATCGGTAACGGGCTTGGCCGATAGACGCGTCAGTGTGACTCTTGGTCTGCTCAGTCTTGCCAGTTGTCCCCTCTTGCTTATCCTCGACCGCGAAGCTTGGCTGCAGCGGTCGACGATCGTCAACTACTACGCCGCTAACATGGGGTTATATGATCCCGGTGCCGTCGTAGGCGCCGTAGCCGTCTGGGCCTATTATTTCTTGTGTATCGGAGTGGTAGCGCAAATCGCGCATTATGTCGCAACGGGAAAGAGACGTGAGAGTGAATAAAACACTAGTAGAGTCTGAAAAGACAACGGATAACACGATAGTTCCCCGGTTAATCGGCAATGCGGATGTGCGAGCGCGACGGAGTCGGACCGCTGCTGGCGTTACATCCCTTCTCTTGGCGCTGGTCGCGGTGACCTTGGCCGGCTGTAGTCTAAATCAGGCCGGTAGCATGCCTGCCCCCACGTCCAGCGTGACTCCAGCCAATGCGGTGCAGGACTACAACACGGCCAACGTGCTGCAGAACGCTGGCCACTGTGACCACGCCATCCCATTCTATCTCAAGGCCATCCGAGAGAGTGGTATCTATGTAAATGCTTATGTTGGCCTTGGTAGTTGCTATCAGACGCTAGGGTCCCCGAATGAAGCTATCATGGAATACAATAAGGCCATCCCAATTGACCCCACAAATTTCAATCTGTATTACTTAAGAGCTGCAGCTGAAGCGAGTCTCGGTATGAACGGTCAGGCTCAACTCGATTATAACCAAGCGATGCGTGTCGCTCCGCCAGTGCGCGACACGTATGTAAGCATCGCGCAAAACGGGTTCAATAGTTTCAATGATTTCGCGGATGCGATTAAGGCAATGGATAAGGCGATTGCTTTATCCCCTAACGACCCCTCCCTTTATGAGGATCGCGGCAATATCTATTTGACAGCAAAGCAGTACACCGACGCCTACAATGACTATAAAATGGCGATTACAGTGGCTCCCTATAAAGCTGCTCAGTCTTCCATCAACGCTGACCTAGCGAATGTGTACGCGGGTCAAGGGGATTATGATCAGGCATTCAAGTACATGCGCACGGCCATAGGCTTGCAGCCCAATAATACGCACCTTTACGTCGTTTCCGGTAATATCCACCGCGACGCCGGCCACTTCACGGACGCGATCGGTCTCTACAAACATGTATTTAACCTAGTGAAACGTGGCCCCGACGTGGAGGCAGCGCACGAAGGTATCGGTGACGCGCTTGCGGCGATGGGTCAGAGTACTGCGGCGATTGCCGAGTATCAGCAGGCGATGCGCTACACGACGAATACGACGACCCTCAAGGCTAAGATCAAGCAGACGCAGCAGGCTGCTGCGCAACCATAATGCTGGGTATCACGACGGGTTCCACGGCTACTCGGCGATCGCGTGATTCACGGTCACCGAAGCCGCGCCATATTCTCATCCTCAATTGGCGCGATATTACACATCCCCGTGGGGGCGGCGCTGAGAAGGTGACCCATGAGATGGCCCGCCGCTGGGTCGCGTGGGGACACCAGGTGACCCTGTTTTGCGCCTCCTATCCCGGTGCCTTGACCGAGGAGTCGATTGATGGTGTGCATGTCATCCGACGCGGGCGCCAGCATACGGTCCACTGGGAGGCTTATCGTTACTACCAGCGACACCTGCGCGGACGCTGCGACGTGATCATCGATGAGGTTAATACGATCCCGTTTTTCGCTCCTTTGTATGCCAGTGAGCCCGTAATCATGTATAGCAATCAGCTCGCGCGGGAAGTGTGGCGCTATGAAGCGCCGTTCCCGTTGAGCGCAGTGGGTTATGCGGCAGAGCCTCTGTATTTGCAAGCCTACCGTCACACGCCGCTCATGACGATCTCCCACTCCACGCAGGACGACCTGCGCCGGTTAGGCCTGTCCGGACCATGCACGATCATTCCAATGTCGATCGACACGGGAGCGCCCGAAACTCTCCCTCTTATGGGAACGAAAGAGTCTTGCCTGACGTTGGCCTTCGTCGGGCGTGTGGTGCCCTCGAAACAAGTGGATCACATCATCCAGGCACTCAAACACCTCCATCGGATCGGCGCCGGCGATGCCCGTCTCTGGATAATCGGCGCATGGGATGATACATATCGTCGTGCGCTGGATCGACAGGTCACGGATTTGGGCCTGTCCGACCATATCACGTTCTTTGGCCCCGTTGATCGCGCGACCAAAGAGGTCCTTATGGCGCGCGCCCAGGTTTTTATCATGACGTCGATACGCGAGGGTTGGGGGCTTGTCGTCACTGAGGCCAACGCCCTTGGAACGCCGGCCGTTGTCTACGACGCTCCTGGCTTGCGTGATTCGACGCGCGATGGGGAGACTGGTTTAGTTTGCCGTGAGAAGACGCCTGCAGCGCTCGCGCGGGCAATTTTGACGCTCCGTGACGATCCCGACTTGTACACCCGGCTACGCTGTCAGGCTTGGGCAACCGCCAAGCGGTTGAGCTGGGATGAAACGGCGCGGGTAGGATGGGACGCGATACAACGTTGCTTATGACTGAATCCGTGCCGCCTAGCCTCACCGTCATCGTGCTCAACTGGAATGGCGCGGCTTTCTTGACGCGTTGTTTCCAGTCGCTGCGCACTCAGACGTTGCGTGACTGCCGTGTGCTACTAGTCGACAACGACTCGACCGACGATTCACTCGAACTGACTAGGCGGGATTTCCCCGAGATAGATATCCTTGAGCTCGGTGACAATTTGGGATATGCCGAGGCGAATAATCGAGCTGCGGCGTTGTGCTTTTCCACGTATCTGTGCTTCCTCAACAATGACACATATCTCAACACGGATACCCTGGAAACATTGATCTCTGCTGCGGATATGCGTCCAGATACCCCTATCCTAGCCTCTCAACAAAGATCGTACGACGGCGTCCTCCCCCTCAACTGCGGTATGGGCGTCGATGTCCTGGGCTTTCCCGCTACAGGAGCTCCCGATGAAGGCGACGTATTCTATGCCGATGGGGCGTGTTTTTTTATCCGTCGCAGCGTTTTCGTTGAGTTAGGAGGGTTTGACTCCTATCATTTCATGTTCTTCGAGGAGATTGACCTGTGCTGGCGCGCATGGCTGCGCGGCTATCGTGTGGGGATCGTCCCTCAAGCCCTTGTCTTCCACAAAGCAGGAGGTACAGCGGGCTCATCGATAGTCGAGGGGCAGCGGCATGAAACAAGCAGGAGCAAGAGACGGCTTACCCACCGGAATCAGCTCGCTACCCTCTTGAAAAACTACTCCGCGCTAACGCTCTTGCTTATCCTGCCTCTCTTCGTCGCCTTGACCGTGGGTGAGGTGGTTTTGCTCTTGCTCACGGGGCAACGGTCGGTTGTAATCGGTTCCTATGTGCAGGCTTGGCGCGACCTCCTACGAGATCGGTCGTATGTTCTCGCGAGGCGACGCTCAGTCCAAGCGACGCGTACGGTCACCGATTGGGTTATTTTGCGCAGGATGCACTGGAGGGTAGCAGCCGTAAGCCAATTTCTACGTACCGGCATGCCCACAATCAAATAGTTGTTTCAACCCCGGTTATACTCCATCCGTGAAAGGTAAATTGGCTACCATGAGGCGATCTGTGGCGCTCGATCGCGCACAAGAACAAAGGGGAGCTTTTCGTCCATTCCGACGCAGAGCATCGTTAGTGCGAGTGAGCAAAGCTATCGGCGCTGAGTCAGTGAGGTGGCGCTTGATGCTGGCCCTGTCGTCTCTGCTCGTCGCGCTATTGATTACCAGCCAGTGGTTCTCGCCGGGACGGCTGCTCGCGGGTGGAGACAACTTTCCCCCTTACGTCATTGATCCTGCCAAGTGGATGCAACGCATGCGCTATGCGTGGGATTTGGGGGGAGCGGGTGGTCCGAACAGCCTCATAGAAGTCTTGCCGCAGATCGTCAGCGACTATCTTCTGCGGATGGTTTTCGCGCCCGGTGAGGCACAACACGCTTTCTATGCTCTCCTTTATGGAGCACAGTTCTTATCTATGGTGTTTTTTGTCCTCTCGATCTTGCCGAGACACCGTTTCGCCGCCTTCATGGCCGCGCTATTCTACTGCTTCAACCCCTTTGTCGTCCTTGTACCACCGGGCTACCTCGGCTTATTCCTTCTGGTGTACCTTCCGTTCATGGCTGCTTTGTTTATCCGAACCGTGACCAAGCCGTTGCACATCGCCTCTCTTGCGATCTTTGCCGTTTCCGCGAGCTTGAGTGGGATGTTGTTTGTCAATCCCCCACTTTATATGATTTTCCTGTTGTTCGCTGTCGCCATTATCCTTTATGCCGTCGTCCCACACTGGCGAAGCAAAGTCCCTCTACGAGTTGGTCTCCTCATGGCTATATTTGTCGTCGCCAACGTGTATTGGATCGCACAAGTCTACTTCGTGTTGTTCGGTAGCGGCCACCAGCAAATCGTCGCGGCACCAGCGCAAGATTGGAGCTTTGTAGCGCGGCGCTCTAGCATCCTCAATATGTTTTGGCTCAATCCTACGTGGGCTTGGGACTATTACTTCCCGTATGCACCCGTCTACAAGACCCCTCTCCTCCTGACCACAATATTCCTGCCCGCTGTGCTTGCATTCTCAGCCCTCCTAAATCGCTCTGCTCCTCGTCGTGTTGTTTTGCCCGCGCTGGGGGCCGCTCTCGCATTGCTGCTCGTTTCCACGGGGTTGTATGGACAGGATCCGTCCTACACCGTCAATCAATTCTTATTCCTCCACGTACCCCTCTTCTGGCTGTTCCGCGAGCCGGACACTAAATTCCCCTTTCTCATCCTAGTACTCTATGCCCCCCTCATTGGATATCAGGTTGAGTGGCTGGCCAGACAGTTGGCGCGCGTGTTACGACATTATTGGGTGGGCGCGATAGCCGCGAAAGCGTGCTTGTTAACGACCGTCGGCTTGGCTTTTATCATCACGGCCTTCCCTCTCGTTACAGGGCAGGTGGTCGGACGGAGCCCGACGACCCCCGGTCCGCCCGGTGTGGCCCTGCCCAGCTATTGGTTTAATCTAAAGGATTACCTCTCGCGACAAGGCCTGCGCGGCGAAGTGCTGCTACTGCCCAATGATGACTTCTACCAGATGCCTTACAGCTGGGGTTACTATGGAGCCGATGCTCTGCCAGGTGAGTTTATCCCCGGCCGCAGCACCACGATTAACGCTGTAGGTGGATATACTGCGGCAACCGCTAGTGGCGTTAACCTCAACGCTTTAATACTACAAGCGATGAAAGATAGTACGCACCCCTCGATACTACCGTACCTCGCGGCGCAGGGCATAAAGGACATCGTTCAACGCAACGACATAGTGACCGGCGAACCCGGCCGGCATATATTATCGCCCAAACAGGTGCAGTCTTATCTCAAGACTCAACCCTATTTACGCTTCGTTCGATCGTTTGGCAAACTCGATCTGTACGAAGTCGATCAACGATCATACGTGCCACTGGTGTATGCAATCGCGCTGCCTCAACCTGTCGCGTCGAGAGTTGGACAAACGAGAGTGTTGAATACCTACCTACTGTCGGCGCTCGGTGCGCATGTGGCAACGCACGGTATTACTCCGCGTTCGGTGTCGAAGCCGACGTCGGGCGTGATGTCGGTGCCCTGGACTCAGATTAGCCCAGTAAGAATGGCCGTTCATTTCGATGCGACAACACGACCATTACTTCTGGTATTTTCCACGATTTACAACCCGAACTGGCATGCTTGCGTTGTACCGGCAAGGACACCGATACATCCCTGGACCTGTTGGTTCAACGGATTCCTTCCCAAGCGCGACCATCTAGTTCCTCTCAATGCCTTCAACGGTTGGCTTGTAAGCGTCCCCCCCGGCCGTTACACCGTAGTCATCGATCTGGGCGTGCAGCATATAGCGGATGCCGCAGCCTTACTGTCTCTACTAGGAGTGGGAGGGCTCGTCGTAGCTGCTGTTATGATGAGGTGCTTGGAATTATCCAGGAGGCGGTACGCGCGCATCATTGCGGGTTCGCTTTTCACCGGTAGATAGCCTGATAACTTGACACAAAATAGACAATTCATGGGCGTAGAAAGGACAGGCGCAGCGCGCGGAAGGATGCTATACCGACGACTACGCATGCTGCTCTTTAGAAAGCGCGCCTCTGTATATCTGTTTGCGTTGCCCTTAGTGATCGCCATTTTTTATCACACTTGGTTGATGGGCAATATCGTGACGGCGGGAGATTTCCCTTACTTCACGTTGGCGCACCTACTGGATGGAGTCCCTACCCCTTCGCTCTGGGATTCAGCCTCATCGACCGGTGGCTATGACATTCTCAACGCGCCTGCATTTCCGCTTACACTGCTCCAGGGCATTTTAGCCTCCTTACACGTTGGTTGGAGCGTGAGTGAGCGCCTATTTTGGATTTTCCCGGCGGTCGTCGTACCGAGCGTGTCGACTTATGCGCTATCCTTGACGCTATTTCGGCGACAGTTGGCCGCTTTTATCAGCGCCTTGGGCACAGTCATGAATTCTTACGTCTATTTGCTCTATGAAGGCGGACAATTCGGAGTAGCCGTTGCATACGGATGCCTTCCTCTCGTCCTTTGGTCCTTTGTACGTGGCCAACGTCGCGGCACAATCGGCGGTTTTGTCCTCACAGGCGTTTTTATGGCGATCCAGGCGACGTACGATATCCGGTCGACCTACATCACTATGGGGATGTTATGCATGTATGGGCTTGTATGCTGCTGGAAACCGGGGTTGCATCGCGTTAAATCGACCGGCATCCGCGATGGCGGTGTGGCGCTACTCAAGGCCAGTGGATTCGCCCACATCCTCGTGGCATTGACGACACTTGTTATGCTGCACTTGTGGTGGATTCTACCGGCGCTATTTGTTCACGCACCCCAGTTGCCATCCGGTTACGCCGATGTCGCGGGGGTGCGTCCTCTCAGCCACATGCAGCTTAGCAACGGCTTATCGCTATTTCATCCTTTCTGGTTCATCAATAACCTGCATATAGCCCCCATCAACCCGTTATTCTTCATTGCCCCACTTCTCATCTTCGGGCTGCTGCTGTGTCGACGTTATGACCGCCAAGTGCTTTTCCTTAGCATTGCCGCTCTGATCGCAGTATTCTTGGTCAAGGGCGACAACGATCCGGCTGGCGGGATCTACGATTGGCTTTTTGTCCACCTGCCAGGCTTCTCATATTTCCGTGACCCCTCGAAGTTTTATCAGCCGCTCGCTCTCGCCTATGCTCTACTCCTAGGCCGAGCGGCGATAGAGTGTTGTCGTCTCGTAAGGTGCGCAAGGGCTATGTACAGGCGTTGGTGGTCGGCTGTCGTCGTCGTCGCCTTCGTTTGGTTGGCCGTGTTCCCCGCCTATCCTGTGCTGGCGCAACCGGCGCGCGGTGCATTTGTCGTCGGCTCTGTGCCGGCTGACTATGCCCGCTTCAACGATTTTATCGACCATCAGCACGACTTTTTTCGGGTCTTGTGGATACCCGCCCGACCGCGGTTCGGGACCTTTTCCGCGCTACACCCAGCCCTTGATGCGGCCGCGATAAGCGCCTGCTGCATCAAGACGGCGGCATCTTCGAATCAATCGTGGTCCTGGCTCCGTTCATCCCTCGCGGCGGGCACGTTGCGGGCGTTGTCGGTTCGCTACATCGTCGTGCCCTCGGGAACGGTTAGCGATGACTTTATCGGGCAGCCTACGACGATCACGAATACGCCTTCATCGACAATCCTCGCAGCTATGCGCACGTTCTTGTTCAGCCGACAGGAATCGGTTATTGGACGCTTGCATGTCTTCGGCGCCATCGGCGGATACCCTCTCGTCTTCACGTCGTACGGGGGTCGCCATATACCTGGGCATGCCTCGCGATGTGTCTTCGGGGGCATATGCATCGATGGGTTGGACGCCCCCATGCGCATCCGGGCAATCCCACAGACTATCACATCGTTGAGCGCGGGGGTGTCGTCGTACGACATACATATGCATACGACCGACTCCCCCGCCTATCTCGTGTTGCAGCAGACCTATGATCCCCAGTGGGTGGCGTTCGTTGAGTCCGATCGGGAGCCGTTCCACTGGTGGATGGCGTTCATACAGAAGCCGCTCCCCGCTGTGGACCATGGGATTGCTAATGGATATGCCAATGCCTGGATTATTCGTAAGCCCGGAAGATATCATATCGCCTTGCGATATTGGCCGCAGCAATTCGTCTTGGCGGGATTCCTTCTTGCGGGCCTAGTTGTGATGGGTGGAGGATTGGCGTTAGTTCGTGCAGCCAAACAAAGATCAATGTTATCCTTAAAGCTTGGGATCGGGTCGTGGCCGTTGTTTTTCGGCTTGATAGGGCGAAATGGAGCGGTTCAGCAGAGGAGCGTACGTGGGGAACGTAGCAGATAACATGATAGATACAAATGGAGTCGGTGTATCGTCGAAGAGCCTCAAGCTGTATCGACGTTTCGTCAACAATCAATATCTTGTACATAACGTCATTGTATTAGTAGGCACTGTTTTAACAGGCGCTTTCAATTATTTGCTTAACCCAGTACTCACACACAGCCTAGGTCTGGAAACATATAGTAAAATTATTTCTTTGTTGGGGCTCCTCGCTATTGTACTAACCCCTACCCCAATTATCGGTACGATCATCGCAAAATATGCGTCAACCTTGGGAGCAACTGGTAACTATGCACAGCTAAATGACCTTTTCAGACGTCTGACCGCTATCCTACTACCTTTTGGTATAGGATTAGCCGTTGTTTTTGTAGCTGCAAGCGGAAAGATCGCTGCCTTCTTGCACATTGGCTCGACACAGCAAGTCATAATCATGGGTTTCGCGCTAGTATTTGCGTTCATCGGCCCTGTGAGCGGAGGGACGCTGCAAGGATTACAACGCTTTTCTTGGTATTCAATCGTCAACGTCTTTACCCCTATCTTGCGTCTTATTTTGGTCATCACTTTGATAGGTTTGGGCTTCGGAGTTGATGGCGCGTTAGTGGGCATTGTCTTGAGTGCTGTCCTTGCGTATCTCCTCAGCCTTGTGCCCTTACGCAGCCTGCTAACAGGTCCACGCGTCTCCAGTGGTTCGCTCCGCCCTTTACTATCGTATTCTGTGACGGCGGCAATCGCCTTGGCAAGCACTGTCTTGCTCTTAAATATGGATACCATCCTAGCCGGCCACTTCCTGCACGCCCAAGAAGCAGGGTTGTACGACGGATTGGCCGTCATCGGGCGAACAGTGCTATTTGTGAGCGCCAGCGTCGCAGCAGTCATGTTCCCCAAGGTCTCCGCAGCGCACGAGCGCGGTGAGAAGACCACAGCAGTCGTGTTGCAATCGCTACTCGGGGTGGCTATACTCTCGGCGTCGGCTGAAGTTGTGTTTCTGCTGGTGCCCCGATTGGTGATACAGGCGTTGTTTCACAATCCGAAGTTACTAGGAGTAGCGGACCAGCTAGTATGGTACGGCCTGGCAATGCTCATGTTGGCCCTCGCACAGACGTTGATCAGTTACTTCCTCTCCATTGGCAGTCGCCTATTTGTTATCGCTGTCGTCGCTTGTTGCATTTTCCAGGCAGCACTTATTTTCGCGCGGCATGCGATGGTTGCGCAACTAGTACAAGCTGTGGTTATTGCCAATACGGTTCTCTTCATTGTTTTGTTTGCAACGTTCATTCTACGGGTACGTTTTAGCGTCGCGGTCCTTATTCCACAATCGGCGCAGCCACAAGACGCGCGAGGATAGAAATTATGGTGATCCTTTCGGCTAATGCCGAAGATGGTTGTACAGCGCACGTTAAGTTTTACGATATCATCATCCTAGTCGGCGGCAGGGGCACGCGCCTGCAAAGTGTCGTGAGCGATCGGCCTAAGCCGCTGGCTGAGGTGGCCGGGCGGCCGTTTGTGGAGTGGCTGCTGCTGGCCCTGCGGGCGCAAGGTGTGCGTCGGGCGGTCTTGGCGACGGGCTACAAGGGCGAGATGGTCGAGGCCTACTTCGCGGACGGCGCGCGGCTCGACATGAATCTGACCTACGCGCATGAGACCGTCCCGCTGGGGACGGGCGGCGCGGCACGGCATGCCCTGGAGCAAACCTCCACGGAGCGTGTGCTGGTCCTCAATGGCGATTCGTTCTGCCCCTTCGACGTGGCGCGCCTGCTCGAGGCGCATGCCCGTACGGCGGCTGTGGCGACGCTGTGGCTTGTGCACATGGACGACTGTGGCCGCTATGGGGCGGTCGATGTCGCGGACGACGGCCGCGTGCGCTCTTTCCAGGAGAAGAGCCCCAACCTCGGCGCCGGTTTGATCAACGCGGGCGTCTATCTCTTCGAGCGCAGCGCGCTTGAAGCTATTCCTACCGGGCGCGCTGTCTCGCTGGAGCGCGAGACATTCCCTGCCTTGATCGGTCAAAGCTTGTATGCTACTGTCGGAGAGGGGCCGTTCCTCGATATCGGGACGCCTGAGTCGTACGCTTCGGCTGAGCAGTTCTTTGGGCCCGCGCAGAAATAAAGTAGTCAACTCCCCGTCCACTGTAGGCGTGAACGAGGCGAAAAGTTGGAGTGGTTATTTCTGCACGGCCCCTTTGCCGATAATCACGCGCTCTGGAACGCCGCTCAGGATTAGAATAGTAGATGGATATGGGACGGGCCTCGCGGCGCTCCATAGGTAGGATCTGTGAATAGTCGGCTGGGTCCGTATCCGTTAATTCGCACGCGCTATGGTTGGCAGGGGTCTGGGGGGAGCCATCCCCCCAGGTTCCCCCTTGGGGGGCGGAGGGGGAAAGAGAAGAGTGAAATTTGATGGTGATGGTAGATGACGCTTGAGGGTGATTGGCCGCGTGATCGGATGCGGGCGCACGTAGACGAGAGCGTGCAGGTGGCGCGGCGCATCGTCGATAGCTGCGGTGAGTCTATCCTACAAGCGGCTGACATGATGACCGAGACGTTCCGCACCGGCGGCAAGGCGCTGCTGTGCGGGAATGGCGGCAGCGCGGCCGATTGCCAGCATATGGCGACGGAGTTGGTCAGCCGGCTGACCGCCGATTTCGTGCGTCCGGGACTGCCCGCCATTGCCCTCACTACCGATTCGTCGTTCCTGACCGCCTACGCCAACGATTGCGGCTACGATGGCGTCTTTGCCCGGCAGATTCAGGCCCTGGGGCGGCCCGGTGATCTCCTGATCGGCATCAGCACTAGCGGCGGCTCGTCGAATGTTATCCACGCCGTGCGTGCGGCGCGCGGCATCGGCATGCATACGGTCGCCCTAATCGGCGCCGGCGGCGTCCTCGCGGAGTTGGCCGACGTCACGATCGCCATCCCAAGTACGTTTACGCAGTACGTGCAGGAGGCGCACCTCATGGTCGAGCATATCTTGTGCGATCTGGTCGAGCGCCACCTGTTTGGGGCAGAGGGTGAGCGTCTGTTCGGAGAAAGGGGTGGGCGCGCGTGATTATCAGCCGCACTCCCTTCCGCATCTCGTTCTTCGGGGGCGGCACCGACTACCCGTCCTGGTATCGCGCGCATGGCGGCGCCGTGCTGGCGACGACGATCGACAAGTATTGCTACCTGACGGTGCGCCGCCTCCCGCCGTTCTTCGAGCATCGCTTCCGCGTGGTGTACTCTCAGATGGAGAATACACAAACGGTCGCCGAGATCGTCCACCCCGGCGTGCGCGAGACACTGCGTCACCTCGGCATCGACTATGGCCTGGAGATCCACCACGACGCCGATCTGCCGGCGCGCAGCGGCCTGGGCTCCAGTTCGTCGTTCACGGTTGGACTGCTGCACGCTCTCCACGGCCTGGAGGGCCGCATGCCAAGCAAGCGGCAGCTGGCGGCCGAGGCGATCCACGTCGAGCAGGATCTGATCGGGGATACCGTGGGGGCGCAGGATCAGGTCCTGGCCGCTCACGGCGGCTTCAACCATGTGCGCTTCTTGCCCGATGACGCCATCACGGTGACGCCGCTGACGCTCTCCGTCGCGCGTCGCGCCGAGCTGGATGACCACTTGATGCTGTTCTACACGGGGATCAAGCGCACGGCATCGACGATCGCGCAAACCTACGCGCGGGACATGGAGAGCAAGGAACGGCAGTTGCGGGCGCTGGGCGCCCTGGTGGACCAGGGCATCGACGCCTTGAGCGGCGCCGGGAGCATCGCCCTCTTTGGGGAGTTGCTGCACGAAGCCTGGCAGGTGAAGCGCGCCTTGAGCGATAGCGTGTCCAACCAGTCGATCGAGGAGATCTACGAGGCCGCGCGGACGGCCGGCGCGACCGGTGGCAAGGTGCTTGGGGCCGGCGGCGGCGGCTTCATGGTGTTCTTCGTCCCGCCCTCGGAGCAGGCCCAGGTGCGGCAGAGTCTGCGCCGGCTGATCCATGTGCCCTTCCGCTTCGAGTCGTCGGGCAGCCAGATTGTATTCTTCGATCCCGAGGAGGAATACGCGGCCGCGGAGGAGGATCGCTGGGGCCGCGATGTCGACGACTTCCGCGAGGCCAATCTTTCGCCCCTCTCCACCCCCACGGGGGGGAACTCGTGACTCACTCCCCGCCGCCTCTTCTGGGGGAAATCTTTCTCTCGCCTCCCCGAGGAGCTTGGGCCTCGCTTCTCGCCCCCCTCGCCCCCTCCAGGGGAAATCTTTCTCTCGCCTCCCCGAGGAGCTTGGGCCTCTTCTCTCGCCCCCCCCGCCCCCTCCGGGGGAGCCTGGGGAGATGCCTCCCCCCAGACCCCCGCCAAAAAGAGAGTGCGGCGGATGATGGAAAGAGTGCTAGTGGGCGCGGTAGCTGTAGCGAGCGCCACGGCGCTGGTGAGCGTGGTCGTGGACGCTGGCGCTTTGACAGCCAGATGTGGGGGCTGCCGGAGGACGAGGGGGCTGCGCCATCTCCAGGCCCCATGACACCCGCGATGTGCGTATGGCGGGGGTCTGGGGGGAGGCATCTCCCCAGGCTCCCCCGGAGGGGGCGGGGGGGGCGAGAGAAGAGGCCAAGTGGGGGCGGGGGGGAATCGTTGTGACGGGAAAGATAGAGGGGATAGACATACAAGGTGGCTGATAGCAACCAGGAGCAAGATAACGTGACACCTCATGCCAACGAGGACGCCCAACGGCCACGGCGGGGGATGGGCCGCGCCCGACGTGTCGGCGGAGGTCCTATGACGGGCGTGGCGCTGGCCGTCATCTTCGTGCTCGCCGTGGCGATCGCGCTGGCGGTCGTCCCGCCCGCGACTCCGGCGGCGCCCGTGTCCGTGGGGCGGCAAGCGAACGCACCGGTCTCCGCGCCGACCCGCACGACGATAACGGTACGCCCGCCGACGGCTTTTGTCGGGGGGACCACCCACGACGCGATCACGATCTCCTGGCGGAAACCCCGCCCCCTCCCCGTCGGCTATCGCATCTATCGCGCGACGGGGCGTTTCGCGCCCTATACGCTCGTGGGGACGGTCAATGAGCCTGACCTGACGTCGTTCACCGATGCGACCGACCTGACACCGGCCGCGACCTACGTCTACACGGTGACGGCGTTTGATGGTCAAAAGGAGAGCGCCCCAAGCAACGCCGTCGTCGCGGTGCTGCTCCCCGGAACGGCGCCGACGGTTAGCCCAACCCCGACGGCGCAACCGGTCGGTCCGTTGCCGACGTTCGCGCCGATTGCTCCCGCGACGCTGACGGCCATCGCGCGCCTCCCGAAGCCAGTCGGCACACCGCTGGCTGTCCCAGGAGCGTCCACGACGCCCGGCATCGCTCTACCAACCACGTCGCCGGTGAGTGGGGCTGCCATCCCCACGCCCGTCACGGGCGCGCCGACGGTCGCGGCGTCGCCTACTGTATCCGCTCTGACACCCACGACGCCATTAGCGCCCGCGGCGACACTGGTTCCGCTGCCTACGCGGGTAAGCGTTGGTCCGGCCGGCGTTCCTACGCGGCATCCATGATGGTTACGCGTGATAGCGACAAGCCACGGGTGTCGATA
>JAABUJ010002267.1_pt1 | contig 24394 bp, 19 predicted proteins | sample 5559131 | NCBI WGS metagenome assembly JAABUJ01 (sample SAMN10711875, study PRJNA513366) | rock metagenome | isolation source: Antarctica rocks | place: Antarctica: Victoria Land, Mt New Zealand nord | collected 2016-01-07
TCTATATATATATAGTTATACTGTCTATTCAGTTTTATGCAAACTATTTGTTTATTGTGATTTTAACATCAAAACACTGAATTTGAGTGTGATTTTCAAAAAAAAGTTGCAAAAAGTTCTGAGCAAATCGAGGAGCCAACATTCTAGGAATTGCTGTACAGTAACGATTACGACTTCATCACCCTGCAGCACAACAATACTTGACTTTACCTATCGCACTCAGTAAATCAGCTCTAGTCTAGCCTTGGATGCTGAGCATCAGCCATCCATGCTATCACTGAGGATCAGCCCAGCTTCGATACAGCGAATACAGGGAACCATATTGCGGCTTTCATGACCTCGCCAGACCAATATTCTGCGAATCTTACTGTACATGAATCCGTTCCCTCCGGAGACCCCGTCGTCTCTTTGAAAGGTCATTCGTCAAAAAAGTCCCATAACGCCGAGGCTACACTGTCGAAACCACCAGACAAACTGTCCAATGCATCTTCATCTTCTACTCTTAGACCTACTGCTTCTCCGTCCTCATCTAGGTCGGTCTCACCAAATGGACGAGCAGCTTACGCTTCGATGACAAGCAATCCGGTGAACACTCGGAGCGGAGCAATCAATGCCCCATTGTCAACGGCGCAGGATGACTTCGTGGACAACGGTAGAGATCTCATTCTGCGATCATTCGTTCCCCATGTCGCAGTTCATGCATCTCAAGATACCGAGGACTTAGCACGGCGGAAAGGGGTCAAGGGCGGCTTCAGGGAACTGCTAAGACCCTTCGGTGACTTGGTACTGGGCAAGGTGGTCGTGAGGGATAGCGCGGGCGCGAGTAGAAGCTGGGACAATTACGGCGTTCGTTTTGTGGGCCTCCGGGATGTTGTAGAGGACCCGCCGATCTTGGACCAGAAGGTGGTAGAGCCGAATGGCGCTTTCTCTAATGGGCCGTCTTTGGTGTCTGACCAACTACCCACAAGACGAACTCGACCCGCAACCAGTGGAGATCTCGCCCGGCTCGAGGACCTGATTGAGCACCACCTGTACATGGCAGATGTACGGCCTTACGTCAATCCCACTCACCACTGGCGACGTGATAGATTGCCTCGGGACTCTGCTTCAACATCGCCATTCTACGCAGTATACCTCCGAAAACTGCTTTCGGGCATGCGTCTTACTCCGTACGAAACCTTCGCACATCCCGTGGCCTGCATCATTACAATAAGTTCTCGCAACCCCTCACCGATAGAAGCGTTAAGGCAACTTTACAACAGCACTAGCCAAGGGAATGGAAAGCTTCCAAGCTGGGTGGATCATGAGTTCCTAAGATACTATTTGCTGGTTCATGACGAGGATAGGGATGATATAACAAAATCAACAGCGCTCTTCGATCAAATGAAACGACATTTTGGACTTCACTGTCATATGCTAAGGTTAAGGAGCAGTGAATGTGTATCCACCGACGACGATAGTGTTCAATTGCCGCAGACTCTGTGGATCTCTGCAACAGAGGAGCTCGCACAGGTCAACAAACGGGGTCAGTACCATTTCCAGCCTTCGATCACATTTCTGACGCTGGGCAGATGGTAACGAGGATACTGAAGGGGTTGGGCCATGCTTGTTTGAGTCGGATTTCGCAGCGATAAAGACTTTTGTTCGCGAAATGGTCACGCAATCTGTGGTTCCGTTTATGGAGAGTCGCGTGACTACTTGGAATGACCAAGTTGCATCCCGGAGGCGTGGGTTTAGCGGTCGATTCATGTCCTTGTCGAAGCGGTGGACCGGCTTAGGCTCGACGGCAAAAGGCTTATCGAGCTCTGGCCAATCCGGAACTGCCACTCAATCCGGCAACAATTATAACTCGGTCCAAGGCTTTTATGGATCCGACACCGCTGAAGCTACAATGCGGAGATTGGCGGACTATGCGTTTATGCTGAGAGACTGGAAATTTGCACTGAGTACTTATGAGCTTCTGCGCGCAGAGTTTGCCAGTGACAAAGCATGGAAGTACCTAGCAGGAGCAAATGAGATGGCAGCCATTAGCTCCTTGCTCGGATCGTCATTTACGACGTCAAGGTCCAGATCGGACATGGTTGATCAGATGCTCGAGACAGCGTCTTATTCTTATGTCACTAGGTGCTCCGATCCTTATGCAGCACTACGGTGTCTCACCCTCGGCGTTGAATTACTGAAGATGCGAGGTGGGGCTGCCGCCGACGATGCTGCAAAATGGGGCACGAGAGTCCTGGACTTGAACATTGTTGGTCCAATTGGCCATGCTCTGTTCACCGAGAGAGTCGGCACTTGCTACCAATCATGGGTAAGTCCTGGCGCTGTCTGTTGGGCCGCTCGCCGACGAAAAGCTGCACTTTGGAATGTTCTGGCTTCGGAATCGTGGCTTAGCTTGGGTAAGAACATGCAGTCAGAGCGATGTTTGAACGAAGCAGAAATGCTCTATGATTGTTCTCCTCAAGGGAACAGTGGCTTGGCATTCCGTGAAATGCGAGAATACCTGGAACTCCTGCAGCATGAACTGAAGAAAAGAACGGCTACGGCTGACGGCCAGACCGGGATAGGCGGTGCCGGTAACGAAGTCACAAGTCTCGTCGAGGAACACAGTGAGCAGTTAGGACAGCAAGGTCGTCGCAAGAGCTTAATCGTTGCTGACACAACGGCTTCACATATGGCGGACTTAGGACCACTGAGTCCTTTACGAGGCACACAACACAGTCCTGCACTCAGAGATGATAACTTCCAGTAGCGGGTTATTGTTGAAGTATCCGGCTTTAGCTTTCTAGCGATGGGGGTTTTTCTTACGTTAGGTAACAGTCATCAGCATGGCGTTTAGTCCGTGGACTATGGGTTTGTTTCATGGCTGTTCAAAAGAGACTTGTGCAACTTTGTAGCACTATTATTCAGCGTACAGATAGACATTTGTAGAACACATTGGGCAACGTACGAAATACTTCGGGGTGGAATGGCTACCTATCTGTAGACATGAGGATGATGGTTCAATTCCACAACAAACGGTCCCGTATCGCTTCTCCTCCGAGCTACTTACATATTACATATGTGTTACTGCTTACTGGGAAACGACGACATGATCCAACATAGCTTTCTGCTAATCCCAGATTGCTTATGTAGTAATCAACATACCCGGCCTGCAGCATGAGCGGGCTCCTAAACTTCATCCTTGATCATGAGAAACACTTCCGCCGGTAAGTCCATAGTCATGGTCAACACGCCGAAGACTGTGCCACCGATATCTGACAGCGCCTGCTACAGAGCGAGATTACCATCTCTTTACTCTGACTTTCGATTGCAACGAACAACGAACCCAGACGGTTACACGGCAAATGTCTCAGCGTGGCAGGCAGCTTTGGCTAAGGCCGCACGAGCAGGCCTTTTGCCCTCTCGGAGTGACGGCAGTGATCTCCTGATACTGAACACTGGGCAAGAATTGCTACGAGCGCTGGAGACAGAGGAATTAGGACGACCGCTCGCTTTAGAAACTGTTGTTGTGGGTAAATACCAGGCCCGTACTACAATCTGCTGAGGTCTCCAGATCGACTGACCGAGAACCTCGCTTCAAAAGTATGAAGCGGTAGCTCAGAATCGCATGATCCCCTTGCATGACTTTCTTGAATCGAAGACGAGCATATATCACAAGAGCTGGGCAGCCATACCGTGGCAGGTCATCTCTTGGGGTCTCGCGCAATTAGGGCTGGTTAATCGGGTATCAAGGGAGACCAGCCTTTCCGAGGGTCAATTCGTGCTGCTAGATAACGTGGAGGTGAGTACTAACAAGCGCTGGTGTTCGCTCTGACAATATGGTATTGTGCTGATCTTTGGCAGGAAGCTGCAGGGAAAGTCTTACAGCTGGTCTCTGCCCGAACGCACTGGGTTGACCGAGTATCTTCCAAAAGTTTGTTTCGACAAGAAACTAGCCACACGTTGAACGACCAACAGGAGCTTACAGACGTGGATATCGATGTTTTACTCACATACCTAGTGAGGGATAAACGCCTAATCGCCTACGACGGCGAGGTACTCTATGAAAACTCTTGCAATTGACTGGCTGCTAATTCGCTCGTAGACGATCAAATTCTTGACATCCACTGCTATAGCGACCACCATAACAGCCGAAGACACCACCATAGCGTCTTTGAAAACGCTCATTACCAACTTAAACATGCAAGTGGCCGCCCTGACTGCACGGACCGAGGATCTTGCACTTGCAGCTCGAAAAGCCGTAAGCAGCAAGAGTCGTTCCGCGGCGCTAGCTGCCCTCCGTTCTAGAAAGCTGGCGGAGTCGACCCTCGCACGGCGCTCTGAGGTACTCGCGCAGCTCGAACAGGTTTACTTGAAGATAGAGCAAGCTGCGGATCAGGTCGAGATCGTACACGTGATGGAGGCGACCACGGGAGTTCTCAAGAGTCTCAACTCGAAAGTCGGTGGCGTGGAGACAGTCCAAGATGTAGTGGAGGAGCTTAGAGAGGAAATGGGCAAAGTCGAAGAGATTGGGGATATCATGAATGGTGTTGGCCAAGGCGAAGCGATGATAGACGATGGAGAGGTGGACGAAGAATTAGAAGCGATGGAAAGAGAGCAGCGCTTGGAAAGGGAGAAACTAGAAGCCTCAGAGACCATGCGGAGGCTTGCTGAGCTTACAAAGGGTCCTGACGCCAACCACGCCAAGACAGTGGACATAGTCCAAAATCCGCAACATCCATCTACACCAACTAGGGTGGAGGATAGCACAGCAGCGCTCGGCGATTTGCTTTTGGATGAGGGCAGCCCTGGCAAGAAAACAGCGACGCGATCCACAGCTTAGCAAAGCAGACTAAAGTGACTTGTAATCGCAACCAAGATGGCACAAATTAGTATTACTCAAAATCTTATGGTCGACCGATCACGCCAAACGTCACGGCGATATTTTGTCACTCATAAGTGCTACGAACAGCTTTGCGATTAAGGGGTAAATTTGAAGAAGATACGATGGTCCATGGTGATTGATACTTGACCATCAGAACAGCTGTGCGCCTTCTACCGACTTATACTCTTTGGATCTCAACTTCCGTCAAGACTCTTGGGAGCAGCGTTGCCCGTTGTTCTGAACCTCACATGAAGTTTATGTCGTCATGGATTCTGGAGAAGGCTAAAACACTGCTCATGACTTTGATTCGTAGCAAAACTGTCGGACGACTGATCTAACACGTGATTTCTCTCTAGTCCATGAGGGTTTTGCCCTGATGATGGCAGCTGATCACTTGAGGTTCCTAAGGATACCTCTGAGGCATTGGAGGTTGTACTAGATTCCCCTGTCGTGGCATGGGCCGCGTCGTTGGGACCTTCACGTGTCGCCCTTGCGCTCGAAATAAGCTGTTTGAAATCATCATCGTGAACTGCTGCCCATCCAGCCCCATCGAAGTCCTTTCTCATCACCGAAGTTCCTCCACTTGGCGCCCCTCCTTGATTTGGTGCGTGCCCTCCTTGACTTCTTTCCCACACATCTAACTCTTGCAGAAGGTCACGCTTTGACCGCGGCCTCAAGGAGTCGCAATTGGCATTCCAAAGATTCACCCACTCTGTGTGGCGTCTGATCATCAGTGATTTGGCTCCCCAGCTCGGTATACCCTGTTCGACGAATTTTTTTCTCAAGGCATTTTCCTTCAGCAAGGAGTAATTGAGCTTAGGCAGTCGGTCTAGAGGCTTGCGTGGAGGTACACGAAGTGGATCTCGCAACGAAGGGCTACGCCTTGATCCAGGTTAGCTCCAGAACATCACAACTATATTGAGTTGACTTACTTCCGCCGTAAGCACCCCGAGGACAGAGCATCGCTATCTGCTATACCCCCTTTGTGGACGTCGAGATGCAAGTATACATCTCCCTCTTTCATCCGCTGCTTGCAGATTGGGCAAGCTGCAAGACCGTCGTCTGTGCGCAATCAGTCAACCTTGGCGGCGGTGTAGGAATGATCATTCAAACCAGGCTTGTAGTTACTGTCATCATCCTCAATATCGATTGGCGTAGTATTTCGACCCGGAGGAGGTGGGGATCTTCGACTGAGCGACCGGGTGACCTTTCGGGTCCGAGGCCTTTCTGATCCTCCTTGCGCCTCCAGCTCTGTTTCGCCCAATTTTCGCTTCGAGCCTCTCTGCCCGGTGTCGGCGCTCTCAAGCTCCGCTTGCTGTGCCAGTTCTAACAAGCTCGGTCTTGCCACTTTGAAGGAATCCACGAGCTCCTGCACGGACCAATTCCGCCGTAAGCGGAGCTCTTGTTCCTCTGCCCGGCAGGTAGGGCATTTCCCGTCCGAAGTCAGACACCGTCGAATGCAGATGGAGCAGAATGTATGACAGCAAGAGGTCATCATCGGCGTATCGAAGAAGTCTTTGCACACTTGGCAACGTATCGCTGCCTCGACCGGCGCAAATGTAGGGAGCTTAGTTAAAAGCCAGTCCGTAGAGTCGGGGACGTCGTACAGGTGATCCATAAGGCTCATCTTTCCAACAGTTGCGGAGATCCAATCGCAAGGGCTGACGTAAATATTGAACTGAGATGAAGTGGATGTAGGTGTTGTATGGTAGGTCATATGTACATAAGGTACGGTAAGGTATTATGGTCTGCCGTACAGTACACCACCAACGCGTAAAGTTACACTTAAGGTACCTACAGGTATAAAGCTCATCAAGTCGCGTCTCCCCGAATCCCTAGCACCACTCACAGAGTGAAATCTACGTGCCCACGAATTAGGTCGCAACAATGGCTACAGATGCGACGACGTATCTGGCCACCACGGTACTAAATGAGCAGCGAGTTGTGAGTACTCCACTACTCAACACGTCGCCTGAAATTCACATTCCAGATAGGTTACTTATCGAGCATTGAGTCGTGCCCTGAAGATACACCATCACCTCGCGAAGAAGTACACCCGGCTGATCGTCAGAGCGACACATAGAGTAGCTAATGGAGCCTTGCCAGGTTGGTTTATGAATTTCACGCCCAACAAGCCACAAGTAAGAAAGGCTCTGTACATGCTACGTACCTTGTCGGTGGCACCAGGAAACAATCTGCACCGACTGGGCGTAATGGCATTCATACAAATGATGCCGGGGACGATGGCGTGCAGAGCAGTCCATTCATGAGCAGCGCGGTATCCCACAAGGCTGCTCCAGTTCGGTCTGTCCCGATGCGTTCGATCATTCTGGTAGGGGAAGAGGATCTTGGCAGTAGGCTCCCCAATGGCTCGAGCTAGCCTGCAAACTATGGATGAGCGATTTGATCTCGAGCGCTGATCGCTGTCTCATGTGGACATTTCAGGAACGAAATCGCAATTCGATGAGATTGATTTCATACACGTCTACAGTGTGGAGCCAAGTTCGCTGAATGTATCACGTATACACCTTGCTCGGCTGCTGCAACCCAACCTAATTCAGCACGTCTAGGATCTTCAAACTCTGTCCGAAGGAGACCGCGAAATATCTGACAAATACGGCAACGAAGACCCGCTCATATTCGGTGAGAATTATGGGACCATCCGAAATAGTAGTGTTAAGGTAAGCTTCGTTACCACTCTTACGGCAACTCAATAACGTCCAGAATCCAGCGACGGACAGGACCGCGCCCAGTCCCACCAAGCAAGCCTACGGTGGCTACATATAAGAACAGCTCGAAGGCGGTTGACAAATTGCAGAGCGTAAAGTCGCATACAACAGACCAGGATCCGGAAGCCCAGGTCCCTAGTTCCATTGATTCCAACGAGAATGCCAACGCTCGCAAAGGTGCCGAAGTGCCTTCTGGAAATAGTCAAAAACGCGATAGGATGCCAAACGGGAGAAAGCCATCTTTGCAGCGCAATCAATCGGATATCTTCAAATCATTCTCGAAGTCGAGAACCGCACTCAAGAAAGAGGATACAGACAGCTCCTTAGCTGCATCCTCAACAACCTCTGCAGTAGTTTCAGTAAGGATAACCTCACCCCGCCGTATGGAAACCTCTACTAATGGCAGGACAGCCTGGCTTAAGTGCTCAGGAGGATCGTACGTTTGCAACGAACACTTTTAACGTGCACTAACGGTGCGGGCAGAAACCATGGAGGACGAGCCAGAAGACGAGCAGGCTGATGACATCGCCATCCGGACAAAAAAAAATGACATCGTAGCTGAGATGGACCTGAAAGCACAACGGGAAGACAAACTCCGCAAAATGATGATTGAAGATGGTAATCAACCTTGAGTCCCCCGAATGCCGTTGTTCCTCTTCCTGCTAATTATTCATAGACGAACCGATGGTTGACGCTGAGGAGGCGCCTCTCCGCAACCAAAATGACGAAAATATACTCGATGCCATGGGAGGCATGACAGAGGATGCCATAGAGCCTCAAATCGTATTGTCAGGTGCCCGGAGAAGAGGACGGCGACGAGTATTGAGAAAGAAAACCATCAAGGACGAGGAAGGATATTTAGGTTTGTTCCAAACTACCGGGCGAAGCGTCATTTACCTGGGGAAGCTCTAATTCCCTTTAGTGACGAGTGAAGAGCAAGTCTGGGAGTCTTTCTCTGAAGAGGAGCCAGAGGAACACCGAGGGAAGAGGCGACCGCCTTCGTCTTCTTCTGGGGGGCAAGGAAAGAACAGTATGAACAAGCCTGGACAAGGAAACATTATGTCCTTCTTCTCAAAGAAGTGATATCACGAGGATCAATACGACTACCCATAATATCGTCTACCAGTATCACATGATCTCGTAGCTCCTTCCGCTTAGTTCCAAGCCCCTTTAGTACTAAAGACATATAAAAGCGCCCGATATCACATCCGCATAGCATAGAAGAAGGAAGACGTAGGTACGAACCAGACTCAGGATGACTGTAACTTTGTACCGAGTACGGTGTCGAAAGGTCGTTATCGGAAGGTTTGGGGCCACGAGTTTGGTCACCGCCTTCGGACCACGGATTATACTGATCCCGACAGTTCACCGAGAACATCCACTTCACATTGTGCCATTGATATCAATAGAGTAGGTCCTAAGTATGTCAAGGAAGCGCAGGGCAGTCAATGCTGGAGCATTGTTACTCAACACACCTATTCTGACCCTACAAACAGACTGCCACAACCAGGGCAAGTCTACGACAGCATCGCTCAGTCAGACATCTGGGGAACCCTTGTGGTGACCGTCACCAAATTCTGATATCCTAGTGGATCTCACAATACTGTAGCATTCGACGTCGTTTGCGAGTCATGATGCGCCTGATGGCGGTCATTTCATGTCTGAACATTGCCTTCATCTTCACCACATGCAACGGAGCGTCAGCGATCACCGACGGTGGGACGTACAGTGCGCCTGGCGAGTTCTTGGTATCTGAAGCAGACCATGCAAAATACAACGCAGCCTGTCCAGATTATAGGCACTACTCCGCTTTTCCACAGTATGTATGTCTCCGCAGTGTTTCGTAGTTTGTGTCTACCTGGTAGTCTCTGATCCGTGATATAGTCGGCCGTACAGTCAAGGTCCGATGGGCCTTCCCTTCCAAAGGCCATCTCAACATTGCCGCACTTTCTCTTCTCCTCTTGTAGAGAAAGTCATCAACGATATTACTTTGCGTATGGAGGATAAAGACCTGGCCCGCATATTTGAAAACGCCTTCCCGAACACTCTTGATACTACTGTCAAATGGCACGTTGATGGATCAGACCAAACTGCTGGAACGGGTAACCCTAAATACCGTCACAGTCACAACACTGGGGGTGCTTGGCAAGGAGCGCAATCGTTCATAGTGACAGGAGACATCAACGCGGAATGGCTACGTGACTCGACTAACCAACTCGCCCAGTACCAAGGGTTGGCCAACAAGGACAAGAGATTGCAAACTCTGATTCTGGGAGCCATCAACACTCAGGCGGAGTTCATAATCGAGTCGCCGTACTGTAATGCCTTTCAACCTCCCCCTCCCAGTCATCTGCCGCACACTGCCAACGGTCAAGAAGACTCGGTCCACCCTATTTACGAGCCTTCCTACGTCTTCGAATGCAAGTATGAACTAGATTCTCTTGCTTCCTTTCTTGCGTTAGCGAACCAATTTCATCACAATACTGGTTCAACAGCCTTCCTCCGTCCTCGCTGGTATCGCGCCCTGAAGATCTTGATGGATGTCCTAAGGCAACAGACCGAACCAACCTTCGACTCCGAAACTGGGAGATATCAGAGGAATCAGTACACCTTCAAGCGAAGAACCGATGCAGGTACGGAGACTCTAAATCTGGCTGGCATTGGCAACCCCTTACGCGGAGGGACGGGACTCGTTCGCAGTGCTTTCCGGCCAAGCGACGATGCAACCATCTTAGGATTCTTTATACCAGCAAACGCAATGATCGCTGTGGAGCTGAAGCGGATGGCAGATATACTAAAGGTAGCTAGAAAGGAGGATCTTGCGACGGTTCTGCTGGAAAAGGCTGAAAGCGTAGAACAAGGGATCTGGAAGTACGGAGTGGTCAACCACAAGACGTACGGAGAAGTGTTTGCCTACGAAATTGATGGCTACGGATCTGCGATCATGATGGACGATGCAAACTTGCCATCTCTTTTATCTCTGCCGCTGACAGGGTTTCTCGACGCTTCGAACGCTGTTTATAGAAATACCCGCAGAATGATCTTAGAGAAGGAGGGAAATCCATACTATCTACAGGGCAGATCAATCCAGGGGATCGGAGGACCACACAGCAAGTACCGTCTGCCGTGCCCTTGTGCCACTTGCTGATACAGTCTGCAGTTGGGGTACGGAACGTCTGGCCGATGAGCCTGTTAGTGCGGGCGATGACTTCCGATGATGATGTAGAGATCATGGAGTCCCTTCACTTCGTCCGAAATTCCAGTCGTATGGGCTTAGTGCACGAGAGCATCAACGTCGATCGAATTACAGAGTATACGCGTAAGTTACACAACAGGTGAGACTGTACCTATTCACAGGGCTGATTTGAACGTACAGGGAGTTGGTTTGCTTGGGCCAATTCTGTCTTTGCACAGGCAATCCTAGATCTTGCGTCTCGCAAGCCTCATTTACTCTTTAAAGACACAAAATCTTATGTTGTTGAAGGAATCTCAGTAATATGATGTATCTCTATTGGGTTCAGAGATAGATCTTTGAATTCTTCTCTTTGAAGTCTCATAGAAAGCATGATAGTATTGATCTGAATAAAATTAAAACAGTTAACACTTACATCATTAAACTTTGCAACTTTCAAATATCATACTCATGAATACAGAAACTGTTAGAATCATGTGTGTGTAAGAAGCTGAATTCTAGCTATGAGAGAAATACAGCACTATATATACATAGCCTCATGGTCAGGCAAGCAACATGTCAGATAACAGTGTCATATGAGGCATTTAGTCATGTTGATGAAGAAAAGAAGCAATAGTCTTATTGAGAAGACAGTGAGCACACAAGCAAGATAAAGATAATTAAGACTTTTAAGACAAATAGTCTTATGACAATCTGTCTGCAACAAAGAAACAAGACAGCACTTATACTGTTATCTTATCTTTCTTCACACAAAGTCTTTCTATTCACTCATTTTGTTTCAGTCTTATCATTTCATTTGAGTGAAGACTTTATCATATTAATATATAAGTAAGTTTCATCATACTTCTTTATTAAATTCTCTGCATTTCCTAAATCTTTTAATAATAATTATATATTATACTTTGATCTGTATCTCTTTCAATGCATAAATATTATATAATGAATATAACATTATGACCTTGTTAAGTAATTTATTCATTAAGTAGTTATTTTATCTTAAAGAATTTTCATTTATTTTTATCTTCATTCTCTAAATACTGTTGAAGATTTGTCTAAACATAAATAGCTAAATAAATTAATATTGAGCAAAGAATCAGACTTAAGCTAAGTGATAGTGAAAATGAGATAAATACATCAATAAGATAAAATATTAAGCTTATAGACTAATTAATTAACTTTATTAATGATTTAAAAAGATTTCATATATTATTAATTAAGTTTCTTGTTCTTTATAGCTAATATAAAGTATCTGTAATGTTAATTGTCTTCTTTTAGTTACTGATAAATTCAGCAAGCAAATTACTTTGATTTCAGAACAGATCATATATTGTTATAAGACTATTCACTTTAAGAGTCTTGATCATCTCTGTCTTACTTTGTGCTCACTATCTTTCTCACAAGCCTATTGCTTCTACTCATTCAGACATTCAGGTAAATGCCTTATATGATGCTGTCACTTAACCTGCTGCTTGCCTGACCATGAAACTGATGTATATATAGAGAAGTATTCTCATTATAGCTAGATTTCAGCTTTTTACAAACTCATAACTCTGACAAATTGATAGCATCAACTGCATCATCAGCTTACATATAGTGACATCAGATTTGATTCATCAGTCATATTCATATGACATCATAAATTCTTCTAATATCTTACTTTTACATCATCATCATCTCATCTCATCAGACCTCACTACCTAACCATCAAGCCAAACATTTATTTGAGCATATTACTCACTACTATTAGATAATTTCATAAAGTCTTAACATTACACCTTAACACTGTTGAAGTCTTCATTACATATTCAAAAGACTTTCATCTAATTCTAATCTTGCTGTTAGTGTCTTTACTAAAACACAAGGCAAGAAAGACAAAGAAAAGATATCTATCTCATCAGAAGTGTTTATTGACTCATTTTAGTTATTTAGCAGCCTTTATCATTTCATGTTAATCTCTCTATCAAACTTAAATGACTTCAACATAGTCTTACCTAAATCAGTTAATCTCATCAAGCTTAATCAGTCTCATCAGCCTGATTCAGGCTTTCAAGACAATACTATATCTATCTTATCTGCCTATATCAGTATGATCAAGAAAATATCTTGTAAAACTCTTAATTCTTATATTAATATGACAGAAGGCAGTGATAGCAATGATTAAAGCTATCAAGACATCAGTTTCACTCATTAGCAATAAGTGTGACTCACTGACCTTATACAAAACAATATTAGCAATGAAGAAAATAATCATCAGTCTTCTGACAATGACAATGAAGACAATAGTCAGAATAACATTCTCAGTTCTAATGAATGATTCATGTCATTGATGTGAAAACCAGACAATATTGATTACTTTAATCTCAAATTTAATGAACAAAAGCCTGATACCAATCTTATTGAAAGCTCTAGTCAACACATATACTACTGAGATGTTTATATCTTTGTGAATTAACTACAGATTCTTGCATTCATTAAAGATCTCAATGCCTTATGAGTCACTATATCAGTCTGTTTATGTGAATCAGCATTGCTTTAACATACTGTTGAACTTACTAAGATAAAATGAGAACTCTTAAACAATGCTGGCCTAGAGCAATGATACATCATTTTAATTAAATGATTTAAGAAATGGACTCCATCAGTCTTACAGAACATTCAGAAGAATAAGTACATCATGACTAATGTCTATAAAGATAAATTACTGTGAGTCTTTGCTCAAAAGCTATTTTGACACACAAAAGTAGCTGAGATGATGTCAGTATACAATTAACTGATTATAGTGTGAAATAATTTAGATTTGAAATTCTGAGTGCACATGTCTGAACCTCAGCCTACTATCATCATGTCACAATTTCTCAAATTACTCAACTCAAAAACAAGCCTTTGAAGTGAAATGACTCACAAACATCATCATGTCTCAGTAACAGCATCAAATTCTTCATATCAGTCTGAACAAGAAGCATCAGCAAATTAATTTTTAAATAGATCATCACATAATGAGTATTACAATCTTAATTAACTTTCTCAGTTTTAGAGCTAAGACTATTCATCTTAATTATACAATTCTTAGTATCAGTATCAGCAGACTAATCAATCTAATTCTTAGTATCAATAAGAGTCTCAATGACAATCAAATTCTTCAAATTAAGTCTACAATCAATGACAACTATCTTATTGAAAACCTTTGACAATAGCTGCACTGCTAAACAGTCAGTCAAACACATACAGTGAAAGAAATAACAATAGAGACAGATATGATAAGAATTAATATGATAAGTCTAGATTTAGAGCATATGTAGTGAAGAAGCAAGAGGAAAATGAGATCAATAATGAAGAAACAGAGAATTCTGTCAAAATAAAGAATCATAAATCTGACTATTATATCACAGATCTGAACATGAATTTCTATGATGTCAAAGTCTATAATCAGAAAGAAAACAAAGAATCAGAAGTCAACTTTGTGACTACTGCTATGATTTCATGCTGCAATTATCATCAGTCATTTAAGTTTAGAAACATCTTATTTTGTTATTTTCATTTTAGAACAGTCAAAATCACATGCTGTTCTATGAAAAAGACAACAGCTAAATCTTTAACAGCAATGTTGACAAAGTCTTCAGACAAATTACTCAAAATCATGTCTATCAACTCTGTTGTCATCATCAAAGACATTAAAACTGACTATGACTTTCATAACTGACATTATGTTATGGCTAAGGCACAACTATCAGATAAGACTACATCAGAACTCATTTGCCTCAATATGAGATGCTTAGTTACCTTACTTGACTGTATGTTTTTCAAGAGCCAACATACAAAAGTGAAAATTCACACTATAACTATGCTCATATCAGTATGAGAAATTGGCTCTGATAAGCATATGACTAGCAAATATGTCATAGTGTCTATTCATCTAGCAGGCACTGTCAGATCAAATCAACAAGAAGTTGAAGCCATCATTACTTAAGAGACTCATCTTGTTGATGGCCTTAAGATTAAGATGTTAGTAAAAATAAATATCATAAGATCTGAGCAAATTAACATTATTATCTCAAAGAAACAGGTCATCATTGATATCTGTCAGAACACTGTTATAGTAATTGAGATTTGTCTATGAAGCAGCTCTATTAAACATATCATTTATGTCAAGTTCAACATAGTCATTTCATCACATACTAAACAGCTTATCTCAGTTCATCACATCAGGCATTTACCTGAACAAGACTTCTTATTTAAACTTAAAGACTCATCAAACTTAGTCTTATATGTCTATATAATTGATTTCAGTCTTTCTGTCATTATGGCTCAAAACAAGTTGAATTAACCTATCAGCATAAGACACAATCAAAGACTAGAGCATCTTACAGAATTAAACTATGAAGAATGTTATTATGTTGCTGTCAATAAGTCTACATGAGATCTAGCAATTCAAAGAAGTGCAGCCACACACTGAGTGATATGACTACATTATCTATGCTGTGTCACTATGACAGCAACAGTATCTGAACCTCTATATGAATCTGAAGAATCTGTCTTAATCTTGAAACCTGAGTTTAAATCAATGAAAACAGTTCTATTCACTGACATCACAGTATATGAAGACATCACTACAATGAAAGCCTTATCTAAGGTAGTAGACTGATTTTCTGCAGTATGAAAGAATTTAGACAAATTTGTGAATTTATCTATGAATAACTGAATGCAGATATCTCTTAAGTCAAATTGAAACAATAAGATGTTTAGAAAGGCTAAAATATATTTATTGAGTTTAAGAGATTGTGAGATAGTGAATAAGACTTTTAATGAATTGCAGAAGCAGAACTGCATTGCCTGAACAGTACAGAAAACATTGTTTAGCTATTTAGTCTTTGTGATATGAAAGATATTGAAAAACAGCACATGAAAGAGCTGAGTTGTAATGAATATTTAAAGTCTCAATGCAGTCACTATACTGAATGCTTATTCACTATCATTGCAGATCAACATTACAGCTACTGTTAAGAACATCTTCTTTATCAGTGTGATGAATTGTGCCTCATTCTTTTATTAGTGATGAGTTTATTTAGATAATAAACATAAACTCACTGTCATCAGTCACTGAAGACAGAAGTTGTTCAATGTGACTGTGATGAGATTTAAGAATTCATTTACCTATGTTTAAAGACAGATTGATCATTTACTTTGATCATTTTAAACATTTGCCTGCACCTATGTGAATGACATCATCATTTACTTCAAAATCTTAAAGAAACACCTTCATTACCTGAGTGTCATATTCAGTCTGTTTGTCAAAAGAGACATATTCATTAAGCTCAATAAAGCCTTTTTAAAATATCTCACTGTTCAGTTATTGAGGCAAAAGGTCAGCTCACTGAGACTGACTACAGATGAAGAAAAGCTTAAGGTAATTGTCTGTTTGACATTTCTGTACACACTTAAGAAGCTAGAAATCTATCTAGAACTGATGAAATGACTTTGTCAGTTTGTATTACATTATGCTGTAATCATCAAGTCTCTTTAGAAGAGAAAGACAATCTTGTTGAAGTCTGCATCTAAGACTAAAAATTCATGTAAGTCTTATATCTCAAGAATCAGTCTAATGAAGTCAAATTCAGCTGAGATTGTCAGCTTCAAGACACTTCAATCACTTCTATTCAAATTCTCTTATCTCATTCATTTCAATTTAATCAAACACCTCTATATCAACCTGAACACATCCAAATCCTTTGACTTTGACATCATGATATATTACATTAAGAAAGAAGTCCATATCAATATAAAGAAAGGCAACTCATCAATAGCAAAGATCTTTTTATCAAAATCATTTATACAATTCATTATGTTCCTGAGCAGACTTCTCAAACTGACTAAAACACACTATTAACTCACTGAGCTTGAGCTTGCTGGCATGATTTGAGTAGTGCAAAAAGTCAGACATCTTATTGAATTGTTAAATCTATTCATTATTATTTATACAGATCATGAAGCAAATGTAAGAATAGTGAAACAGATCTCTTTATTGATGACATTAACTAAAAAGCAAAATCTTTATCTCATGCATGCAAGTGAATACCTTCAGCACTTCAATCTAAATGTACACCATAAGTCTGAAAAACAGCATATTGTGTCAGACACCTTGTCATGATTGGTCTCAACAATGCTGCCTGAGACTGATATGAAAGAGAGTGAACTAAATACTTTATTTGTGATGAATGCTCTATTTGTTGAGACATACATCAAAATGTCAGAAGAATTTCAGAAATGTCTTATTTAAGACTACAATGAAGATTCAGCATGGCATCATACAATCAACATTCTCAATAAGAATAAGAATAATAACAGTGAGAACACTGTCAATCTTTCATTTAAGTGAAGCAGCAACAGTATTATATAGCACTGAAGTCTCTTCACATTGAATTACACCTTTAAACCTTGACAACTAGTCATTTCACATTCACTTTATAAGAATGTCTTTCACATAATATACACTCAGAATGACCACTCAGACTTTCAACACTGTCTAAACAGACTTCAGTCAGTCTTTTATATCAGACAAGTCATCAAACATCTTAAAGACTATTTACTTCACTGTTCTGAATGCCTAGTCTTTCAGACATGTCATTACAAGTTATATAATAGTCTGCAGTCAATACAGTCACCTTCAATTTCATTTTATACACTGATCATAGATTTCATTCTGACCTTACTCTCATCTGAATCTGAAGAATTTAATTGTCTTCTTTCAGTCACAGACAAATTCAGTAAACAAATCACTTTGATTTCAGAACAATCAACATACACTGTAGAACAGTGAGCTCACAGTCTTTTAACTCATCTATATCTTACTGATTAAGATCTATCTAAGACTATTGTTTCAAACTATGACTCAAAGTTTCTCTCTAAACTATGAAAAGTCTTGTTCAGAAAACTAGATATAAGTCTATTCTACACAACTGCATATCATTCTCAAGCAGATGACCAGAGCAAACAAATAAATCAAATAGTCAAAATTGTCTTATATTTCTATCTCAACATCATGACAAAAGCAACAGAATGATCTAAAAGCTTACTCTTTATTCAGTTTAATCTTAATAACATTAAGAGCAACTTCATCAGCAAGATGCTTAACAAGATAGTTTATGAATTTAGCTTAAACACTATCTTCACTCTTAACATTGCTGCTAAAAGTGTTCTGTCTCTGTCAGTCTTTCAAATTGAAGTCACTGATGTGATAGATTTCACTAAAATGAACATTAAATATCACTACAATCAAAAACATCAGCCTTTAGTCATACAAGTCAGCAACTATGCATTATTACAGCTACATCATGAATACTTCATTCTGACTATAACTAATAAGAAGTTAAAACAACAGTATGTTGAATTCTTTCAAATCATTGATTGAATAGATCAATTAGTCTATAAACTTAATATTTTACCTCACTAATGTGTTCACTCAGTTTTCACTGTGGCTCAACTTGAGCTATGCTCTTCACTTAAGAACAATTTCTTCAATCATTCACATTCTAAAGAATCATTTATCATCTTTGTAAAAGAAAATACTGAAAGCTGAAAGTTCTTTAAGCTGAAAAGATTACTTAATTGACAAATCATCAGACAAGAATGAGGTCAGCTTATTACACAATATCTTGCACACTGAAAGAAATATGAGTCTAAATACAATACATGGCTTTCACTGAAAAACCTAGAGAATGCAATGAATCTAGTAAAGAAGTATGACAAGACTTTTCTGCCTTATATCAGTATGATGAAGGCTACAGGCATATCAGCAAAGAGAAAGATGTTTAAATGAAAGACAATGAGTTAATAGCAAGATCACTGTCTTATTTCTTTGCAATAGACAGATTGTTATAAGACTATTTGCTTTAAGAGTCTTGATTGTCTCTGTCTCACTTCATGCTCATCATCTTTCTCACAAGCCTATTGCTTCTACTCATTCAGGCATTCAGGTAAATGCTTTATATGATGCTGTCACTTAATCTGCTGCTTGCCTGGTCATAAAACTGATGTATATATAAAGAAGTATTCTCATCATAGCTAGATTTCAGCTTTTTACAAACTCATGACTCTGACATATATACTGTAAAATAATAAGTTAATAGTTTATTAAGCTGTCTATATCTTGCTAATTAAAATCTAATTAAAATTATTATTTCTAACTGCAATTTAAAGTTTCTGTCAGAACTATAAAAGATCTTATTTAAATATTTAAATATAAGTCTTCTCTATACAACAGTGTATCATTCTTAAGCAAATAGTTAAAGTAAATATATTAATTAAATAGTTAAAATTGTCTTGTACTACTATCTGAATATCTTAACAAAAGCAGTGAATTGATTAAAAAGCTTATGTTAAATACAATTTAACATAAATAACAGTAAGAATTTCAGCAAAAAGATACCTAATAAGATAATATATAAATTCAGTTTAAATATTACTTTTATACTCAGTTTCAACACAGTCTTTACATTTAAATCTAAAGATATTTTATCAATGTCAGTCTTTTGAATTAAAGTTATCAATATAATTAACTTTATAAATATAAATATCAAATATCATTATAACTAAAAGCATCAGTCTCTAGTTATGTATATTACTTTAAATTTAGACAATTTAAGTAAGACTAAAATGAAGTTTATTGTCAGTATATGAAAAGAAATCAGTAGCAATTAAATTAACTGTAATGAACTATATAATTTATATTAACATATCTGAAAGATTTAACATTCTAAACAGTAATATAAATAGTTTTAAAGATTCTTAAATTCTTGATGACTTATTTGATATAAAGAACTGACTAAAGTTTTTTTATATAGTATTGAAAGTTTAAATATTCATTTTAAGTATGTATTATGTTAAAGATATTCTTATAAAGTATGCAGAAAATAATTAGTCATCATAGCTTAAAAACATAATTTAATATAAAAAGACTTTGAAATCATATAATACTGTTGCTATCTCACTTAAACAATAAATTAATAATGTTCTTATTACTTCTATTTTTATCATTATTATCTTTATTGTTTCTATTAAAAACATCAATAATATATTATTTGTTTTATTAACTTTCTATTCAGTTTCTATCTAGATCTATAAGAGCAAATTATTTTTGCAAAAAGAGAATTAAAATGAAAAATCTTAATTCTGTCTTACAGACACTTTATTAATAAGATGTTAATTTATTATCATTATTTTTTATGTACATCAATGTATTTATAATTAATCTGTCTCTTAAACATTTACTTTTACTAATTAATAAATGATCTCTTTACATTTATTAAACTGATTTTAATTCATTAAATCATTATTTAATTATTTCAATATATAAAATCACTATAATCTAAGATATTCTTCTGAGTAATCTATTATGCAAGACTGAACTAACTAAAAAGATTATTAATGATAAATTACTTAATTATTTAATGAGCACTAATCACTATAAATAGACTGAGTATGCAGGTTTTAGATTTCATATATGACATTAGTGCTCATAAAAGAAACACAAAAAATAGATTACAAGGTTTGGTTTTGTGATGTATTATTTGTAAGAGTTAAAGTTAATATTATAATTTTATATAATTTATAATTACATAACTTAGCTCTAAAAAATGATGCTTTAATAACTTAATTTAATCTAGTGCACATAAAGTTAATAATAATCTAATCTGCAAGTCAGATCAAGTTTTTATAAAGTTATAGATAGTTTTTTTAAACTTAATTTGACTTTATACTCAATTTAACTATAAATAAGATACTTTAAAGATTTATAAGCTTAGTTCTTTGTAGACTGAGTGTGCAGGTTATATATTTCATATATAATATTAGTGTTTATAAAAGAAATGCAAAAAATAGATTATAAAGTTCAGTTTTGTGATGTATTATTTGTAAGAGTTAGAGTTAATGTTATAATTTTATGTAATTTATAATTACATAACTTAGCTCTAAAAAATGATGCTTTAATGACTCAATTTAACCTAGTTGTTGAATATAACTCATGATAGCTTTGCTATTAGTGTAATGACATCTTTTAACAGGTTATGAGTCTGAGTTAGTGAAGTAATTTCTTGTCTAAAATCTTAAAAAGATATATGTCTAGACTATCTTAGCTGATGATCTAAGTTCATGATGAGAAAGTAAGTTCAAAGATTATAAATTTAAATTGCTGTTTATGCACACTCTTTACATTTGCAGAACACTGAATGTCATGATGTATGTATGTGCTTTAAAGAATTGTGAGTTAAAGAAAGTGTTGAATATAACTTATAATAGCTTTGCTATTAGTGTGATGTCATCTTTTAACACTAGTGCACATAAAGTTAATAATAACTCAATTTACAAAAAACTTATCTTCAGATTAGATTTTTATAGAGTTATAAGTGTCTTTTTTGAACTTAACTTAACTCTATACTTAGTTTAGTTCTTTGAAAGTAGAAAGCATAAAAAATTGATGTGATTTAAATAGAAAAGAAGAATATGATATACAGTTTATATTAATTAATTATATATACATTACTTATCAATCTTTAAGATTCTCATTGAGACTAATCAGACATTTAGACTCAGTATCTTTGTATAAAGTAAAAATAAAATTATTATTTTATGTTTATATAAATCATTATAGAGCTAATAAACTAACTATGCTCAGTTTATCTTTTATATTATTACTTTTTGTTATTTTATCTTATGAACTTATCTTCATTTTTATTTAAAATTTATTCATTTATTCAATATCTTTTATAAATCTATTTATTGCTTTTTTAATTATCATCACATTTGTTTCTCTGCTCATAACAGTGCTCTTTTTTATAGATTTTTAGTCATTATCATTAATTTAAATATAAAGACTGCATTTCACTGTTATCTTATCAGTGCTTCATCAGTTAAACATTAAAGTAATATTTAGACTGTATTCATTACTTAATTAATCTTTATAATAATTAAGTAACTAATTGTTTTAAGAGATTTCTGCATTATTTTGTATTTTATATATAGATTTACTGACATAACATTTAACTTTTACTTTAATGCAATAATAAAAGTTCTTTTATAGACTTTTGTTACTCTGTAAAGACAGCAATTCTGTAAATACTTTAGTAATTTAATAAATAACATTATTAATAAATTATTATTATCTTATAGATCTTATATCTGCAAACTGTAAAGTATAGCTAATTAAATCACTGTTATATAAAGAAGTCAAAATCATTTTATAAACAGTCTTTATATAGAAGTTATGATGCACAAAAAAAGCTTTAAATATTATATTATCTTTTTAAACTATTTATTATATATACTTCTTTCATCTTAATCTTACATCAATCTAAACATTTAATATACATATTATTGTCTTTATTAAGATTTCTTAATTATCAAAACATACAGTACTCATTAAATTCACATTGAGATCTCTGTAACATTTTATAAAGTGAATTAATTAATATTTATTTAATATAAATCTTACTTTATATCTCTTTACTTATACAATAGATTAACTATAAACTGACTTCAGTCTACAGCAGTTTATCTGAGCAAAGATTTCTTATATAATTAAATTTATATTATTTATAAAATTAAATATTATAATTCTATTCTTTAAGCATTTAAAGATTGCAAGTAGTTCTGATTTGAAGAAGAGAAAGAGAATTAAAAAAAGTAAAATTTTTTATAAAATATTTAATTTTAAAGCAAATTCTTAAATCTCATAACAGTTATATTATAAATATTTAATTATTTTTAAATTCTAAAAAGATTATTTTTATGTGCTGTTCAGTTAAGAAGCATTTTACAGTATAAATAATTTATAATGAAAAGTCTACAGTGTGTATGATGTGCAGTAATCTTTTATAAAAGATATTATTAAATATTTTACTCAAATTCAGACTGAACATCAACATTATATACTTTAATTTGCTTTTCATGCAGTATTAATATATAATGTAAGCAATTTTAAAGCAGTAAAAATAGATCTTTATTTTTAGCTTTTATTTAATTTTATAAAAAAAAATTATAAATCTTTATTATATTAGCAATATATTCTGTAATCAGCTTTTTTATAAGCTTTATAATTGTATTTTTTAATGCAATAAAACAATGACTACTTAAAAATAAATAATTTTTCTTTTTTTTTCTTTCTTAAAACTATTATAATGAATTTGTGAAAACTTTTTAATGTTGTTTTATTAATAAAGTATTTACTTATTACTTAAGTAAAATCATTCTTAATGATAAAGATCAGTTTCTTTAAAATCTCATTTAAAATATTATTTAATTCAAAAACTTTATCATTTAACAATTTATAAATTGTTTATTCAATCTGTTCTGCAGTAACTATTGATGAGATATTAAGCATATAATGTATAAATATTTCATTATTAATGTTATTTAAATCTGCTTAATCTTCTTTTAAAAAAAACTTCTTTATTAAAATTTATGTTTTAAGAACATTATCATTGCAAATATCATCATAATTCATTCTACATAAATATAAAATATAAAATGATATCTATGATTTTTCTGTGTGAAGCTTGCTTCATTACAAGAATCTTTATAAATTCTTTTTATAAAGATTATTTAAGACTGAGATTAACTGTTTAATGAACTGTCTTCAGTTTATTCATTTTATGTGTTGCAATTTCTTCTTAAATAATTCTTAAAACAATTAATAAAATATTTTATTATAATTTATTTTTATATCATTATACTATCATCTTATACATTTAATGCTCACAAGAAGCTCTGTAACTTTTAATAATTACTAAGAATTTATATATATATATAAATAAGTTTTTAAACAGTACTTCTTTAAATCTTTGTAAATAATTTGTTGTAGAGTTGTCAGTAAGCATAATGTATGTATTTACTCACTTTAACATAGATATTGTTTAAGTTTTCTTTTATTTAACTTTTTAAATATACATTATTTACTTAAGACTGACTTCTTTGTTAGTATTGTAATTTAAATATTTATTAATATATAATCTTGCATGATTGCTCAGTGATTCATTGAATTACAAAATTAAATTAATTTCTTAATTATCTTTAAAATAAATATAAAATCAATAATACTTTATTGATAGTCTTTCTTTCAAATTAACAGTTCATATAAGATGAGTAAAGAGAGATCATTTACTATAATTATAATGTAAAAATGTCTTAATTATATCTTATTGATGATTTAAGAATCATTTTAAAATAAATAATAAGTATTAAAGTTTCTTAAGAGCATAATCTTTCTCTTGATCTCATAAATAATTTATTAAATAATTTATTATATTTAAATTTAAGATCTGTTGCTTCTTAAATTGTACACATTGATGATGATTATGTCTTTATTTATATAATACATTTTGTAGTGTCATCATATATTGATTATATAATTAAAAGAATTAAATGTAAGCTAAAAACTTTTTATTAATTATAAAGTATTTTTTGAATGCTGAATCATCATTAATTATCAGACTAGGCCTGCGAAGACTCTTCCTCCACGTGGTGCAGGCTGGGAACCTGAAAGGCTTGCCTTTCAGAGCTAATAGAGTCACCGGTCGAGCTGTGGTTGTTGCAGTGCAAGGTGCCACGGTGGTGCCGCGC
>JAABUJ010002272.1_pt1 | contig 24366 bp, 16 predicted proteins | sample 5559131 | NCBI WGS metagenome assembly JAABUJ01 (sample SAMN10711875, study PRJNA513366) | rock metagenome | isolation source: Antarctica rocks | place: Antarctica: Victoria Land, Mt New Zealand nord | collected 2016-01-07
CGCGGTAGGCGCGCCGCGTGTTGGCGGCGCGCGCCTGCTGGGCGTAGTCGCGCGCGCGTTCGCCCGCCGCGACGAGCGTCTGCAGGGTGTCCGCGCCCACGCCGGCCACGACCACCTCCGTCACCGCTGTCACCGTCGCGCCCATCCTATTGTGGTCGTCCCTGTCGTCCCTGCCGTCCCTGCCGTCCCTGCCGTCCCTGCCGTCCCAATCGTTTCCGTCGTCCATCTCGCGCCCTTTCTAGCTTCTCTAGCTTCCGACTCGCGCCCTTTCTAGCTTCTCTAGCTTCCGATAGCGTCACCTTATCGGATGTATAAAAACAGCGTACCACGGCGCGTCCGCGGGCGCAAGACGAGGGCGTTATGTGGGTGCGCCCTACGATTGTGAGGCGCGGCGCGGGAGCACGGCGGCGCACGGGCGCCCGCGCGGGCCGGCCGCCCGTGCACCGCGCTCAGCCTGCCGTCCAGCGCCCGTGCACCGCCGTGCTCCCGCGCCGCGCCCACCGGCCGCCCCTCTCTTAGGACGCGTGTCCTCCCAACAAGGCCAGTGTAGCACGGAGCGGGGGGCTGTCAAGGAACACGCGCGTCCGCGCCCGCCGCGGCCGCGCGGCGCCCCTGACCGGGCCGCGCCCGACGGGGCGGGCCGGCGGCCGCACCTAACCCTCTCACCATCGGGGGGCGCGCCCAAATCGAGCGGCGCGCGATGGGTATGGAGCCGCCAGGTGTGGTACGTTTAATATGGCACGTATGTCGTGCCGACGACCCCTATTTTCTTTGCGAAGGAGCATGGATGATGGTCAACGATGACATGGTCGCCGCTATTGTTGGTGTGACCCGGCGCGCGATGGATCACGCGCCAGACCAGGACAGCAAGATGCGCGCGCTAGATAACGCGCTCGACGAGGTGCATGGCGTCATCACCGCCCTGCGCAACACCCACCTACAGCCGTCTCTCACCGGCCTCACCAGTGTCAACACCTGGCGCGAGATAGAGCGCCAGGTCGTCGTGCTGCGCCAGGGCGCGCAGCACACGGACGAAAGCGCGCTTTTCGCGGCCGCCAGCCGCTAAAACAACGTGTAGGGCCCGGCGCACGTTGTCGTGCGCCGGGCTTTTTTGTTTTCTGCTCTACCGTCATCCTAGCAATTATGTCTACACGAACCGTGACGGTCGTCGCGCGCCACGGCCCTTTCAGCCTGTTGGACGTGCGGCTCGAAACGGGACGTACCCATCAGATCCGCGCACACCTTGCCGCGATCGGTCACCCGATCACCGGTGACAGCGTGTATGGACCCGCGATCACGCCGCCCGGCCTGAGCCGCCAATTCCTGCACGCGCACGCGCTCAACATCCTCCTGCCCTCCACGCGCCACGAGCGCGCGTTCCACTCTGCCCTGCCCCCCGACCTCACCGGCGCCCTCGCCCGGCTACCCACAAAGTGGTGACAGATCCGCCCTGCTTTCGTCCAATTCGCTCTGCCCTCGCCCAAATTGCTGTGGCCGCGTCCGATCATCCCCGCGCTGTGTGTTTGGCGGGGGTCTGGGGGGAGGCCTCTCCCCAGGCTCCCCCCTTGGGGGCGGGGGGGTGAGAAAGAGCCTTAACCGTCCTTTAACGCGCCGTTAACATCCCCTTAATGACCATCGACTACCCTTGAAACAAACGCCCCATTGGCGGTGGATGACACACGATATGGAAGGGGAGGTGGACGGCATGAAGTGGTCCACGATGAGCGCGCGCGAACGCGACATGTTGATCGCCGCGATCGTAGCCGGACAGGCGAACGGGACGGACGTGGCGGGGGCCGCCGACGCGAGCGAACTGAGCGCGTTTTGGGAAGAGGAACTACCGCCCTACTCACGGCAGATGGGAGCCGCGTGGCAGATCGTGGAGCAGCTCAACGACCGTGTCCTGCCGGATGGGACGCGCGTGACGCTCGCGTCGGTCGACTATGCGCGGGCGGCGCGCGCGTGGCACGCCGCTTTCCAGGCGGCCATGGGCAGTGAGCGGGCCTGGACAGCGGGCGCATGGGCGGCCACGGCGGCCGACGCGCTGTGTCAGGCCGCCCTGGCGGCGTGTCTTCAGCAGGCACGGCGATTGTAGGGAGATTGTGTATTGTGGCTGCGTGTGTATCAGATATTTATGTGTATAAAACACGCTGAGCTACCTCCATACATCGCACGTCTAAACTAGCGGCGCGGATGTGCCGATAAGAGTAATAGTGGAGATCGCCGCGGGGGTTCTGGGCTGTGCCCCGGCGTTGACCTTTCACCTGAGCCGACCAAGGGTATGGGCTGTGCCCTTGGTCGGCTTTTGCTATGTGTGCGGATATGTATTGACGTGATCCGCTATCTGTTCTACTCTTGTGCCGACTGCCCAGCGGCGCCACCCGGCCGCTCACCGATCGTCGTCGCGCCAAAAATCCGCACTATAGTCCAAGGAGCGCGACACGATGCTGTCGCGTATGCTCGCTAGACTGGAGCTTGACAGGTAGAAATCGGAGATAGCGATGGCCGAGCGCATGGTGGACGACGACGCGGGCGGAGGCAAACGGGAAGAGACCAAGCGCCTCGCGCGCGTGCTCAGAGTCGCATCACTCCTGACAAGCCAACCCTACGCCTGGACGCGGGCAGGGCTCGCCACCGAACTGGAGGTCGGCGAGAGATCGATCGACCGTGACCTGGAGTTGTTGCGCGGGTTGGGCTACGAGATCAACCGGGACCGAGTAAAGGGCTACGCCTTTGCCCGCACGCCGCCGTTGCCGCCGGTCCAGCTGTCGCTCCATGAAGTGCTGGCGTTGACGCTGGCGGCCGAACTCGCGCGTGAGAGCGGCGACATCGACACCTCCAGTCTGGGCGCGGCCTTGGCCCAACTGCTCGGCGCCGTACCGGCGTCGGCGCGTCCGCTGCTGCAGCGCGAATTGCTGCGCCGCGCGGAGGGACGAGAACGGCCAGCGAACGCGCGGCGGCGCGCGGCCCTCGCCACGACGCAGCGCGCGTGGCTGGAGCGGCGGCGCCTGCGTATCACATACGCTACGGGCATGCGCGGCGGCGAGCTCAACGAGCGCGTCATCGAGCCCTACGCGGTCCACCCCTATGACGGATCATGGTACGTCACCGCCTACGACCACATGCGAGAGAAAGTCATCGACTTCAAGATCGACCGCATCGAAACGGCAACACTGCTGGGCGAGAGCTACGCCATCCCCGCGACATTCAGCATGGCCGAGTACCGAGGGGCGACATGGGGCATCCTGCGTGGCGAAGCAAGCGCGCCGGTCGAGATCACGCTGCTGTTCGACGGCGAGGCAGGGCGCTGGGTGCAGGAGGAAGGGCGCGCCGAGCGGATCACCTTCGAGCGCCAGGCCGGCGGCCACATCCTCGCGCGCCTCACCGCCGGAGTCACGCCCGAGATGGTCCGCTGGGTCCTGGGCTACGGCCCCCACTGCCGTGTCCTCACTCCGGAGTCGCTCCGCGAGCAGGTACGCACGATGGCTGAGGAAACCACGAGAGTATATGGTGTAGCAGAAAATCCGGCAACGACCGAAATGGCTGAATAGATAACGAACATCCTAATGAACGGATCGAGATGACCGCAAGCCTACGTCAAATGAGCTTTCAGTACCCTACCACGGGTCGCACGAACTGGAGTAATAGCCTTTTATACCATACTGATTGCTTGTGTCCGCTTCCACCGAACATTCTTTTTGTGGATAACGCATCCGTGTTCAACTGTTCAAGTGCTATAAGTGAGGAGTGCATGCGCATCAGGAACTAAGAAAGCTAGCTTTCTTCATATGAGGGGCTGGTACCGATGGAAGCAATCGAGAGCTTGATTCAAACCCTACTGGCTCTAATAGGCGCCATCGTAGCGGTATGGTCGCTACGGAACGAGTCGGCAGCCAAAAGGGCACGAAACGCCGAGTTGGAGATATTGCGCCTACAACTCGAATCAACGGATCGCGACGTAAAGGCGAGCGCAAGGCGAAGAAAGCGAAGACGAGTGCAACATTGAAGTCGCTTGGCGTACTGGTATTTGTAACTGGTCGAATCACACGCTGATGTCATGCTAAGGAGCAGCTTCGTGAGCCCCACTAATAGTTCGAGAGCAACACAAATTTTCTCAGTAGCTGGTAGTCAGCCAAGACCGAGTAACGCGGCCGAGATTGACTCTGCACTACTTCACCTATTCCGCGTGTATCGCGAAGACGATCAAGCCTTACCTTACGACCACCAGGCCACGACTTTCTCTCACATACTGTCCAACGAGGAGGTTGCTCTGACAGCGGGTACTGCTGCGGGTAAAACCTTGGCTATAGGCGTGCCTCTCGTGCATAAGCTCTTGGTAACTCGTGCAATCCATAAGGTCGTGCTACTCTACCCGACACGAGCACTGCTAGAAGACCAAAGCAACGTTATGCACAAACTTGTAAGGTGTTGCTTGTCTCTCAACCCTGGCAATAGCCCTCCACAAGATCCAACCACTTTAATAGGTCGTGTGCGGGGTGGGCTTAGTTCATCGCAACTGATAGCGCAGTTAGGCAAGCCGCTAGTGCTAGCAACACCAGATGCAATTTATTGGCTACTTCGCAAGAACGTTAAATTCAGCATGGCCCTAATCTATGGTCTAGCTCAAGCCGATGAACTAGTGGTTGACGAAGCACACCTGTTGACGGGGCTAATGCTACACAACACAGTACACCTGTTAGACAGGCTACGGGCGATTGGAGAAACTTACCTCAACCGCGTACCACGAATCCATTACCTTACTGCTACTGGTAATGACAGTACTCGCAGACTCTCACCAAGAGCAAGAGTCGTTACAGGTGTCTCGTTGAGTGGGCCTGTCCGCGTCACCGTTAGCTCTTGTCCTCGTGAAGATAGCGAAGTAGTGCTGCAGCAGACGCTTTACGATGTCCTTGCGCAGGGACGTGAGCGCGTTTTGGTTGTCTGCAACTCGGCCCGTCGCGCCCACATTCTCTTTAACCAACTCGCCAGTAAGCCCAAGAGTCGCAAGTGGCGTGAGAGCGTTCCACCAGCATTCTGGCGACAGTTCGGTTTGATTCAAGTCGAGCAAGCGGCGATAAGACTTGACAGGGCAATTGCAGGAGTCGGAGATCACATCCGTGAAGCTGCCCGCACAGACCTCAGCATTCGGACGCGAGATCTAGCGCAAGGACAGGTTACGCTCCGTGCCGAATACTTGGTTCAGCTTGGCGCATGCCAGATTGAACGCGACGTGTCAGTGTTACGTCGCGCCCTTGAACATCCGGATGTGCAGGATGGAGGAAAGCTAAGAAAGGGCAAGTTTGGTCAATTGCTCCAGAATTGGAACCGACGACCATCGGACGAGTTGCCCCGACTACCACAGGATTACTCCCTCGACCTTGAGGATGGCATGCCCATTGAAACCGCTTTGATTCAGCTTGATGCCAATAGTACGCTAGTTGCGGCATGGTTTGAGAAAGCAATCGACATCAAAGACGACGGCTATGGTATACCCGTGAATGCCCTCGATGCTGCAACGTTCGACCACGTCTTAACTATCGAGGGACAAGCGCAGAAGTTTATTGGCCCACGCCTGTGCAGCCGTCTAGCCCGCGCGCTGGCAACCCAATGCGTACTCGACGACGAAAGCATTCAGGGCGCCCATAGTCTCCCGTTTTCTCTCTATAAAGACCGTCAGGTACCTGTCCGGCGCGTGCTTGGTTGGCTGGCCTCATTTCCTGCCATAAACGACGCCCTCATTGAGGTTGCAGCAGACACTCTTATCAACTCCGGTATAGTACACGCAGCGGTTGGGCTGTTGAAGAATTCAACAGTTCCAGACGACCGACGACCGATTGCATTACTCTACTCCGGTAGTATCGCCCGTTACAATCGAGAGGGCATCATCGACGTGTTCGGCCGTATCGAAAGCCGGCAAGTCGTACTGTTTTCTACGTCTGCCGTCGAAGTTGGCGTCGACTTCGAGGCCGATGCGCTGGTCACAGAGGAGTGCGAGGGAAGTTCCTTCCTACAACGATTTGGGCGTGTGGGACGGCGCCCGACGATCATGGCCGAGGCCCATGTGCTTTGCGAACCCGCTACCGCAGCGAGACTGTTTAAGCGACTTACGATACGCGAGCAACATGCGGAGATTACGCGCCCTGAGTTTAGTGCGGCCATTGACGAAACGTTCGCAAAGCGATCATACCTCGCGACATCATTGTATGCTGACAGTCTCCACGTCCTGGTTACGCGCCAAATAGGTCGTACAGGGAAGCGTCTTGCTGCTAAACAATCGACCGAAGCAATCCGGTTGGCGGAGCAAGTCAAACAGGCGGATATTAACATCGCATATGGGTTGCGTAGCACCTTGCCGGCAGTGGCGCTTGCCGATGAAGGAGTGAGTAAAGACCCTTTCTACATCTTCAACTATGTCGAAGACGATGCGATCCTGCCCCCAACGTCACCATTCGAGGTTGCACGCCTCGACCGGGGCTTCAACAGTTTGCTGTTCAATTCGGCGTGGCGCATGACCTTCGTTCTCTTGGATGGTGACAGGGGTGCGCTTGCACAGTGTCTCGCCTTGACGCTTATGGATACCGATGGACCAGTCATCGTATCGCTAAGAGAAGTGAACGCGACGCCAGCGACACTAGTCGAATGGTTTGATCGTGGTGTTAGGACAAAACGACGCATAGATCATGAAACCGAAGGGCTGGCAGAACCACAGCGGACGATTATTCGCGACCAGTTGTGGCAAATTGGGAACATCCCGCTGCCAGCAATTGCCTTCGCCCGTCCCGACCTGCTCCTAGTACCTTTCGCCTGAAAACATTCCGCATATTCGGTGGCCCGTTCCCCCGTGAGCAGCGCGAAGATCGAGGGTCTTTTCCGCGGAGCCATTTCCGTCGGACGGTACTAGCCTATGGTCCTGTTCCACTTGGATGGGCGGACCGCGAAGGATTAACACCTCGACCTCTAGCAGATCGTAATGGCGCCGCCCTTGTCCTGCCGTCCCAGTGGTACCTCATCTTGCGTCATGCTGGAGCAGATGCATGGCGCCCGATACTCGAAGCGGTTGGCGCTGCCGCTCTCGATTCAGAGTTGCATTACGATGACAACCGTATAGTAGAACAGACACCAGGTCTCGTCTTGGTGGAGAAACAAGCAGGCGCTGCCTGGGAAGTCTGGAAACGATTGTTAGACGCGGGACTACGCTCATGACTACACAAGACCCAGCGGGTGAAGCCATGAATTTGGTGGAGCGGTTCAAAGTAGCCTTCGGCAAGTCACAGAGCGGTCTCACTTATGACGGCCCGCTCACTCTGCACGACCATGTTATTGATGTCACGCGCGTCATCGTCTCTATCCTCACAAATACGAAAGAGTATGGCTCCAGACGGGGTGATGCACTAGTCCTAGCCGGGTATCTGCATGACATCGGCAAGCTTGACCCAACCTTCCAGACAATGCTGCTTCGTTCCCACCATAAAGCGTCGTTGGCCGGGCTACCACGGGTTAAGCACGAGGCATGCACGTTCGAGCAGAATACGCAGGTCGATATGACCGACCTGCTAGCGGTTGCTTGCATCATCGAGCAAGACACCGGGTACCACATACGCGAGGAGCATCTCGGTGACGCGGCAGTACTGGATAACGTATGGGCGCACGCCGTCACACATCATGGCCTGTTCTACGTTTCTACGGAGAGGATATCTAAGGAGGGAGCCGAGTCCTTGTCCGCGAAGTGCATCCGCCGCCAATGGACGACTTTCTACCCTCGTGAAGTCGAGCGACTCACACTTGCCGACCTCCTTCTTGAATACCATCCGTTAGGCGGCGCCGTCATTGTCGGCGACATCGTAGCTTCCGCGTGGCAAGGACAGGGACGGGCTATCGGAGAAGTCCTGGATCGATATCGAACCTTGGAGGAATTCATCGAGTTGATCGAGCATGATGAAAGCATTACCAAGATCGCCGCGCGAATGGCGTGGAAAGACGAAAGGCGAGATCATCACCTCGGAGACATGGTCAGGCTGCTTTTAGGAAGTTGGCAATGATAGCGTATAGGATAGGAAGGGTATGTCAGTGAAGGATAGCCGTCCACCTTGGACCGAGCGTGTAAGGGATTTTGTGGCCGCCTATACATCGGAGCCACAGGATCTCGTATTAGAGATCGAACACGACGTTGCTACCGGCGTGCTAGAGGCGATGTATGCGGGAAGTGAGACCGAAAGAATCATCCTTCTCCAAATCCATAACCGAACTATCGAGCGCGAGGAAGTATTTATGGGCGGCGTCATCTTCAACGACTGGCTGTTCAAAGGTTTACCACGCGCTGTAGAAGCGTATGGTTTAGGTAAGGCTTTAGCTATTACAAACGACTTGGAAACAGCATATATACTGATCGCAACTTCCTCAACAAGTGAAGATGTGAGACGTGCCCTGCGTCGCCAATTACTAAGCGACCTTCCATCGCTATTCTTTGGCGATGATGCTCCGGATCGTGGCCTTCATGGAACGTTCCGTCGGATGCACGGCATCCTCAACAGCCAGCGCGAACCCTTCCCTGTCTACGCAGTGCCACGCTTCCTGGCATCTGACTTAGAGAGGCATGTTAGGATAGTTCTGCAAGAACTTATCGCTAAACCCCTTGTACGCGTCATCGGGCAGCGGGGAAGTAAACAAGAGCGGAGACCCTCGCTTGATCTCCGAGTTATCCAGACGACGATGGCCTATTTTTATGGACGCCTCAGCGGTGGGGACTATGACTGCCAGAGTCACGATACCTTTATGACGCGGTTAGCCTTTACGTATGGGCTAATTTCCCCTGCCGAACTGCGCTCCGCCTACAATTTGACCTCTGAACAAGTGCCGGATACAACATCAATCACGAACACGCAGCAACGTCAAGTCAAAGACGCGGTGAAAGAATCCGTGCGGGCGCTGACGTTTGTCGAGGATGACTTGCGTGCTTTCCTCTTCACTGTCCTTGACCGCTTCGGCACAGCAATCGATACGAGCCCAGACGGCGCCGACACGCCGCAACCGGAAGAACAATATCTCAACACATGGCTGTTGCCCTACCTCCGTGCCAATGGAAAGTTGATCAACATGGCGGAGGAAGATTACCTTGACGCTATCTTGCACGGCATCACGGTTGGAATCCAAACACTTGCTTTGAGAGATTCGCCACAGGGTTGGTCCTGTCGGACGTGTGGCGAGCAAAGGGCGACGATCGCGGAGTGCAATATTCTCCTTGGGGTGGCCGTCAACAAGTTCTACAATCAACTCCCTAACCAGAAACCAACTACCTCTAGCGAGCGTGTTTGTATTCGCTGTGCTCTCTACTCCTATCTCGGGACTAAGCTCTTCGGCTGTACGTCAGCAGGTAGTTTCCCCATCCCCAAACAGGACAATATCATTTTTCACATCGGCCCCCACACGCAGGCCGAAGTCCGACGGATCGGCCAGCATATGGAGCACATCCTTGCGATAGCACGAGGAGTTAAGCAACTGCGTCTCGAGGAGTTAAGTATTGAGGCCGTTGGTGAAGAAACGAAAAACCGCTCTAGTCGTGAGCAACTCATCCAGCGCGTTATAGCAAAGATGGCGGCAGGGGATAAGCTCACGGTCGAAGAGCGAGCCTCGCTTGCAGAAGCGTTCGATTATCTTGCGAAGGAGCCGACTACGCTCAATATTCTGGAGCAAGCTGCCGGTTGTCAGGTCATCGACTTAGGTATTGGTGAAGAGCAGCGCCTTGTCGCATTTGCCCTTCCCAAGTTACCTGGTGACACCGATCTGACGCAAAAACGGTTTGCTCGTGCTCGCCTAACCGTCTATGCGTTGATAGGCTTTCTCCAATACACATGCGGGTGTCATCAGCGCGGCGCATACTTTTTCCGTACCGTGCCACGCCTCGACAAACAGTTTAAGGAGGACGTGTTCTACGTCGAGGATGGCGAGGTATCGGGCCAGCAGTATCGCACGCGCTATCGCGCTGCAGCATCCTTCGCCATCGGTGTTACTAAACCGGCGAAAGACTTTACGGCATCGTGGTTGCGATTAAGTGAAAGGCTATCCGACGAACCCCTTGAAACCTTTAGCGCTGTATTGCGTGATACTGGGTATCGAGTCGGTGACGACCGGCGCGGCGCTCGGTACAACGTGCCCGAAACCGATGGGGGAGTATCTTACGATAGCAACATGCACGTTTACGGTGGATGGGCCTACGTCACGGCCTTTCGATCACTCCACGCCCTCTGGGAAGACAACAACCAAAAGATACAAGCCGTGACTGAATTGGATGAAAGCGAGATGGGTGTATGACGGTCGGAGAAGTGGATGTTCTGGACAAGGCGCGCCAGGAGACTGAGGAACTCGATATCTTCAGCGACAAGCTGTTAGAGACGTTGTATGAACTGGGTCTCATGCCATGTATTTTGACAAGGAAGCCTGCTAGCTATGAGAAGTATCCGCAGGAACTCCTAAACCGCTTTGAGATCAACCGCCTGCATCATCGTGACGGCCTGATCAAAGCATTCGATGAGTGGCGCTCGAATATTTTGCGCAAGCCGCGGTACAGCCAGACGCGTCAGGATGCTGTCCTGAAAATCGAGGCCCTCCGTACCTGGGTGATACAGCATGACACGTTGCTTCTCAACAAGCACAATATCCGTCACCTTCGGAAGAGCATGTTTGGTCGCACCTATACGTACCTGTATCCTCGCCTCACGTTGATCATGGAATACCGAGACTACTGCCGTGAGCACAGATTGCTCGACGAAACGGTGCAGGTCCGCAATATAGACGGGCGCGAGCATTCGCTACTACGCGCGGTCGCCGATGAGGGGTTTGTAGCAGAACACTTGCCGCTAGGGACTGTGATTACGCAAGCACAGATCACTGATGCACTCGGGGCGCACACTGTTCCGAATCACTTGAAGGCAGCTCAGGCCTTTCTCATCCAGAACGAGTTCTACTTTCAGAGTGTCTTTAAGGGCCAAGTCCGTGATGATCAGCAACAAGACAATATACAAATCGAGGAGGAATTGGAGCTATGACTACAGAACTAAGCATCTTAAGCACTCTGACGGAGAGGAATGCCCTTGCACCCATTCAAACTCTTATCCCTGAGGTACAAAGTGATAAGAGCGCCAAGAAAGCTTTACCACCGAACTACGTTCAGAAGACCGTAACAATTGTTGGCATCAAGCGTACAACCGCGCGATTTCTGCCCGTCTCGCATGAGGGCGATAGCAACGAAACATATGTCGACAAGGTAGAGGTTCTTGAAAATTCACGAGCCGAGTTCATCGCTCGCAAACTCAAAGCGATCGAGCGACGCGAACACATGCGTTTATTCCGTAGCCTAACGGAGCAAGAACGTGGAGGCGTGTGGAAGGATCACTTCAAGACATGGTTCGGCCGCCCTTGCGAGATCCCCAACGAGCTATGTACGTTGTGTTGGAACGATTCACTGTTCGGAAGCTTGGAGACCGACAAGGTCAAAGCAGCAACCTTCTCGCGCATCCGTTACTTCGACACGTATTCCGTCGAGCCTGCCGAGGATTGTATTGCACGCCTTGGCAGCGAGGAAGGTATAGCTGTCGGGAACACGGTTGCAGAGAACCTCAGTAAAGCGCGCGGAGACTCCTCGCTGCACTACTACGAGTATGTTAAACCCGATACACACTTTCCATTCATCACGGTTATTGAAAACGCAACCCTCCTCGACATCGTAGGTCTGCTTAATGCTATCAGCGCGGCTGATGCTCGCGGGTACGGCAAGTACTCTGCTAGTAGTGGCAAATTCGACACCGAGGTGTTAGCTGTTTCGACGGGGGTGCCTCGCTTTTCCGTTTTGACTATGCTCGAATGGGCAAAGGAAGATGATCGGCCTTCCGCTCAAGGTCTGGATCGTATCCGCGACGCATTTAAGCCTGATGCGCCTGTCAGCATCCGTGCCCGCTTTGAGGATAATGTGCGCGGTGAGGCAGGAACATTATGGGGACCACAGAGCGATGGACTCCGTGGTCTATTGAGACGAGAATTCGAGAGCTACGTTGCGGCTCTCGATCATAGCAAGGCATAGCATCGATGCAGCTCTTTGCACGCCACTTCGTCATCAGGAATTGCGGACGGTTCCTGCACGTCGCGTCAGATTACGGATCAATGTACACGACGCACGCGCATCTCTCCAGTGAGATGCTCTACGCGGGCCTCAGCCGTGAGCGGACGCGGCTTGCCCGTGATTTTACCTCGCTTGCAAAACGCTATGATTTTTTTGCCGACTTCGCACTCGATCGCTGGCCGGTATGGTTTACGCCCGCTATGCTTGTCGATAACAAAGGACAAATCCTGGCGAAGTCTAAAGCAGTTGCCGACGTTCACCAGTTTAATTCAATGCGAGAAGGCGTGCCTGGCATCCAGAGCAACGACAAGCTACCCAAGTTCGGCAGCATGGAGACGATTTTACCAGACAATCGCTTCGGCTTCCTCGCTTTCTCTCACCAGCACGACCTGCTCGACAGTTTTGAGACAGGAAACGTGTATTGGATGGGCAAAAAACGGACGATGTTCGAAATCGTGAATGCGGCCGATACTGCCCTCCTCGCACTTGAACAAGGAAGTTGCCACACTCCGTTCCTTCAAGTTCGTCCACACGATGCCGGCCAATTCACGCGTTTGCACGTCCTAGCCACAACCCAACGTTATGTGCTCCTTAGTGGTACGACCAGAGATGGAGCCTTCTGGCGTCTTCCCACAGAAAATATATCGGAGCCAGTCAGGGGAGTGCCTGAATTCGCTCTCAAGACAGTTCTAGAGCACTTCCAGCATGGCGAATAACGAACTGCCTGACCCACTGCTTCTAAAATCGGACAACTTGCCAACGCTAATTGCCCATCGCTTGCGCATGGTCTGCTCGGCTCAGACAGCGATGGCGCTGCCGCCAGTGCGGGGGCCGGTGCTGCGTGGGGCGTTGGTGGGGGCGCTGCTGGCGGACTTCTGCCTCGTCGCCGGGCGCGATGGCTGCGGCGCGCCGCCCCTCGCCGCGGCCTGCCCCGTCTGTTCGCTGCTGGCGACGGCCGAGGAGGGCGTCGGGCACGGGGTCGAAGCGCCGCGCCCGTTCACGATCGAGCCGCCGCTTGGCAGCGTCGGCGCGTTCGCGCCCGGCGACCCCTTTGAGTTCGGCCTGACGCTCGTCGGCGACGCCGTGGCGTTGTTGCCGTACTTGCTGGCCGGTGTGTCGCGCATGGGCGCCGGCGGTATGGGCAACCGTGGCGCCGCGCCCGGACGCTTCGTGTTGCGCGAGGTGTGGGCGGTCGATCCGTTACATGGCCGCCAGCACCGCTTGATGTCCCACGATGAGGAGACGATCACCATGCCCGACCTGCCGATCACGCACGCGGCGGCGCTAGAGCGGGCGGGGCGGCTGCCGCGCGAGACGATCACGCTGGAACTGCTGACGCCGCTGCGGCTGGTCAGCGAGAGTAAGCTCGTGCACAGGCTCACCTTCGAGCCGCTGCTGCGCCGCCTGCTGCGCCGGCTCGACCAGCTGGCCCTGGCCACGACAGGCCACGGCCTGGATCTCCCCTTCACCGACCTGGTAGAGGCGTCGCGCGCCGTGCGCGTCGTGCGCGACGGCACGCGCTGGCTCGACGCGAACAGCCACAGCAGCCGCACCGGCCGCGTCACGCCCATCGGTGGCCTCGTCGGCGCGATCACGTTCGCCGGCGACCTCTCGCCCTTCCTGCCGTGGTTGGTCTGGGGCGAGATCGCGCATGTGGGCAAAGATACGACGAAGGGCAACGGCTGGTATCGCCTGACGCGCACGCCGCCCGCGTAGCCCCGACATCGGGGCAGCCCTGTCTGATTAAAATTGCCCAACGCCATAACGGGGATCGAGGCGTATCGCTATACGCCCAGCGTTTGCCGCAAAGATGTTTAATGAACGGCGAACGCCGACGAACGGCCAGTCCATCTGCCTGCGAACGTCGGGCGTATAGCGATACGCCCCTACAGCCCGCACGGACGTGTATAGGTTAATTGGACAAGGCTCCACCGTGATGTGGGTACATTTTTACACCATTCAGCCGATACAAGAGATAAGGGATAGAGGCGCGCCCGGACAGGCAGCGTGACAAAGAAAATGGGCCACGACATCGCGCCATCGACCCGGCGATAGGGTGCAATCCGGCGCGCTCATACCACACGAGCGACAACACATAGGCGCCGGGGGGGAGGCCAAACATGGCGGAAGCAGAGGTCGCGGGCGCGACAACCGAGAAGCCAACGCGGCGCGCGGGAGCGACCACATCGACGGAGCGGACGACGCGGGGCGCCGCGAAGGGGGACGCATCGGGCAGCCGGGGCCGCCCGCGGTTGGTGTCGCTGCTGGAGTTGGACACGGGGCCGAAGCGCGTCCTCGTCGTCGACGGACCGGGCCTCTACGTCGGCAAGCACAGCGAGCGGCTGCGCGTGTCCTACCAGAAAGAGACCATACAGGAGATGCCGCTACTCGACCTGGAGCACCTGCTCATCGTCGGGCGCGGCGTCTCGCTCAGTTCGGACGTCGTCGCCATCTGCGCCGAGCACGGCATCGCCATCGACTTCCTCTCCGAGCGCGAGGAGCCGCAGGCCGCGCTGATCCCCTCGACGCTCGGCGCCACCGTCAAGACGCGCCGCCAGCAACTCGTCGCCTTCGACGACGACCGTGGCGTGAGCCTCATACGCGCCTTCGCCGGCGGCAAGCTGCGCAACCAGGCGCGCCTGGTGCGCTACCTCGCCAAGAACCGGCGCGAAAGCATGCCACAGGCGTTCGAGGCCGCGGCCGGCGCGGCCATCCTGATTGAGGGCATGGCGCGGCGGATCGAGCGCGTGGAGGGCGCCGACGCCAACGCCATCCGTCAGGCCGTGCTCACGCTGGAAGGGCACGCCGGCGAGATCTACTGGAAGGCGGCGCGCAATCTGTTGCTGGCGCCGGTTGAGTGGGACAACCGCGAAACGCGCGGCGCGCACGACCCCGTCAACAGCACGCTGAACTACGGGTACAAGATCCTCTACACGCACGTCCAGCGCGCCATCGTATTGGCTGGGCTCGACCCCTACGGCGGGTATTTGCACGTCGACCGGCCGGGCAAACCGAGCTTGGTGCTCGACATGGTCGAGGAGTTCCGCCAGATGGTGGTCGACCGCTGCATCTTCGCCCTGTTCAACCAGGGCGTGCACATGGACCTTGAGGACGGCTGGCTGACGGCTGCGGCGCGCCGGGCCATCGTCGACCGCATCCGTGAGCGCATGGAGAGCGTCGAGCCCTACGAAGGCAAACGCCAGGCGCTGCGCATCATCGTGCAGAGCCAGGCGCGCCGCGTCGCCTCGTACCTGCGCGGCGAGCGCGCGGACTACCGCCCGTTCGTCGGGCGCTGGTAGCCTGACAAGTCGGAAGTCGGAAGTCGGAAGTCGGAAGTCGGAAGTCGAGAGTCGAGAGTCGGAAGTCGAGAGTCGGAAGAGGGCGGCGATGGTGACTATAGCCATGCGACACATAAGAAACCGTATCGTGCAGCGGCTTATCTTTCGACTTTCGACTTTCGACTTTCGACTCCCAACGGTGTGGCGGCCATGAAACTCTTCCTCATGTACGACGTCGAGGACGACCGGGTGCGGACCAAAGTCGCGGACGCATGCCAGGACTACGGGTTGGCGCGCGTCCAATTCAGCACATTCTTCGGCGACCTCAGCCGCAACCGGCAAGACGAATTGATGCAGCGTGTGCGCCGCCTGGTCGGCAAGAAGCCAGGCTACGTGCTACTGGTCCCGATCTGCGAGCGCGACGTCGCCGCCATGTTAGAGGTAGGAGCGCCACTATGTCGTTTACCGTTACTGACGTAAGACAGTATTCGTACTGCCCGCGCATCCCGTACTACACCTATGTCGTGCCGCTGGCGCGGTCAACGACGCGCAAAATGCGCGAGGGGCAGGATGTCCACCGCGAACAAGGCGAACGTGAGCGGCGGCGCAACCTGAGCAAATATGGCCTCATGGGAGATGTCGAGCGCCACGAAGACATCGCGATCTACAGCGTGCGGCTCCAGTTGAGCGGCCGGTTAGACATGGTGCTGATCACAGCCGACGAAGCGATCCCCGTCGAATACAAAAACGGACGCGGGCCGGTTGGCCTGAACCACAAGCTACAGTTGGCGGCAGCGGCGCTGCTGGTGGAAGAGCGTTGGGACCTGCCGGTGCGCCGGGCCTTTGTCCACTTCGTACCGACGGGACGGCACGCGCAGGTCGCGATCACGGACGAGTTACGGGCACGAGTACAAGAGGAACTCGCCGCGATGCACAGCATGCTCGATACCGAGAGCATGCCAGACCCGACACCGATAGTGGGCCGGTGTGTCGAGTGCGAATTCCGCCGCTTCTGCAACGACCGTCCATAGCTGGGCATCCCCTATCATGCATCACGTCGTGGACGCGGTCCACCCCCATGGCGCCATAGGGCGTGTACCAGCCGCGCCGCGCCGCGCAAAGCCCTCAAAGACAGAGTGGCTCCATCACATCGTGAACACACGCAACGTTTTTGCCCGACTGCTCATTTCGTAAATGGGTGGTCGGACCACCGGATACGGGGATAAGGTATCGTCCATTCCCTGTAAGCGCGCTGAATTGCGCCAACCAGAAGATCCAAGACGCCTTGCTTCGCAAACCTTGCGCATTCATCAAGCAGAAGTGGGCCGTGCAACAAATAAGTGACCATCAACGCGTCGATTACCAGGGATTAGAGGTCAGGGGCGCTCCGCAACCTACCCTGTCTGTCGTGCAAAAATAGAGTTGCGATAAAACGGCCCCGGTTAAGCCCGCGACAGTTGACGCACACCTCACATTTCACGTATCATCACCTCTGTAGCATGCTACAATCGCCCTATTCACTAATCAAGCAAACCTTTCCACCACCACCAAATTGCGGTTTCAACAAGCTCGACCCGTGGTAGGGTACTGAAAGCATTAAGCAAAGGATTGTCCATCACCATGGTACACGGTTTCAACAAGCTCGACCCGTGGTAGGGTACTGAAAGACCAATCAAGCCAGCGCCGCGCGAACGCCTCCAGGTGTTTCAACAAGCTCGACCCGTGGTAGGGTACTGAAAGAGCATGACCAAGCTGCGCCAAGACGAAAACGCGATCCTCGTTTCAACAAGCTCGACCCGTGGTAGGGTACTGAAAGGTGGTACCGGAGCCTGAGCCTGAGCATAACGTCGTTATTACGTTTCAACAAGCTCGACCCGTGGTAGGGTACTGAAAGGATTGACGCTGTAGACGGTCGTGCTTGGGGTGACAGTTTCAACAAGCTCGACCCGTGGTAGGGTACTGAAAGTCCGCAGCCACTACCGCAGGGGTGCCGGGTACTAAAAGTTTCAACAAGCTCGACCCGTGGTAGGGTACTGAAAGAAGAACGCCTGGCACGCCGAAACGATGGCGCTCAGGGGTTTCAACAAGCTCGACCCGTGGTAGGGTACTGAAAGGTTCCACAAACCTCGTCACCGACTCGAAACAAATAGTTTCAACAAGCTCGACCCGTGGTAGGGTACTGAAAGGGTATTAGACAAGCTCGAAGCGGGCGACATCGACGTGTTTCAACAAGCTCGACCCGTGGTAGGGTACTGAAAGTAACACCTCCCGCGTAATGGCGTCCCGCAGTTCAGTGTTTCAACAAGCTCGACCCGTGGTAGGGTACTGAAAGGGCCTCGCGACTCTCCTTGGCGCGCTCCCTTGCTTCACGTTTCAACAAGCTCGACCCGTGGTAGGGTACTGAAAGGTCACGAGGCGGCCGGCGCCCTCAGTCAACTTGCGTTTCAACAAGCTCGACCCGTGGTAGGGTACTGAAAGCCTTGTCCATGACGCGGGGTTGTGCGCCACCGAGGGTTTCAACAAGCTCGACCCGTGGTAGGGTACTGAAAGGGCTGAACCCGCCCCCGTCCGCGTGTCCGACGACGCGTTTCAACAAGCTCGACCCGTGGTAGGGTACTGAAAGGTAGAGCGGCTAGGGCGAACGTGCGCTCCTCGGCATCGTGTTTCAACAAGCTCGACCCGTGGTAGGGTACTGAAAGCCTTGTCCATGACGCGGGGTTGTGCGCCACACAGTTTCAACAAGCTCGACCCGTGGTAGGGTACTGAAAGCCCAGTCCTGCTCGGCCGTGGATTCGGCAGGCCGCGGTTTCAACAAGCTCGACCCGTGGTAGGGTACTGAAAGGCGTATCGCGCAGCATCCCTGCCCCACGACGCCCCCGTTTCAACAAGCTCGACCCGTGGTAGGGTACTGAAAGAACGGCGCGCCAATGGCTCTACGTCAATGACATGCCGTTTCAACAAGCTCGACCCGTGGTAGGGTACTGAAAGCGCAAGTCGAGCAGGTCGGTGATGCCCTGACTCTGCAACGTTTCAACAAGCTCGACCCGTGGTAGGGTACTGAAAGGCGGCCACGCGGAATCGACCGCGTGTGGCTCACCGAGGTTTCAACAAGCTCGACCCGTGGTAGGGTACTGAAAGGGCACCACCGAGATAGGGGCCGGGACTTGCGCCAGTCGTTTCAACAAGCTCGACCCGTGGTAGGGTACTGAAAGAATTCCTCGGCGGTATACAGGTGGCTGATGCGCCAGTTTCAACAAGCTCGACCCGTGGTAGGGTACTGAAAGCGAAATCCATCAGCCCGAAGCCGTCGAGCGTCTGCGCGTTTCAACAAGCTCGACCCGTGGTAGGGTACTGAAAGATGCAGAACTCTACCGCTTGACGGCGCGGACCCTGCGTTTCAACAAGCTCGACCCGTGGTAGGGTACTGAAAGCCGTCAACGCGTTGAACGCCCCCGCTTGCTTGGCGAGGTTTCAACAAGCTCGACCCGTGGTAGGGTACTGAAAGTGAGAGCCACGCGCAGCCCATCCCCGCCCCCCAAGGTTTCAACAAGCTCGACCCGTGGTAGGGTACTGAAAGATCGTGATCGGCACCGGCTCGGCGGCGATGCAGCCGCGTTTCAACAAGCTCGACCCGTGGTAGGGTACTGAAAGATATAGGCCACTAGTCCTCGTCGTCCGTCCCGCCGCGCGTGGTTTCAACAAGCTCGACCCGTGGTAGGGTACTGAAAGCTCTGAAGCACGACGGGGAAGAACCGTTGCCGGCCGTTTCAACAAGCTCGACCCGTGGTAGGGTACTGAAAGCAATCAGCCGGCACGTTCCGGCTCAAGGGGCACGCTGTTTCAACAAGCTCGACCCGTGGTAGGGTACTGAAAGGAAGGCGGGCGCTCTGCTGGCGACGGTCGTGGCGGGCGGTTTCAACAAGCTCGACCCGTGGTAGGGTACTGAAAGGCTCGACGGCGCGGGGTCGTGCGGCGCTGCTTTCGTCGTGAGTTTCAACAAGCTCGACCCGTGGTAGGGTACTGAAAGAGGATTCAGATTTACGGCTGCATGATGCACGAAACAGACGTTTCAACAAGCTCGACCCGTGGTAGGGTACTGAAAGCCCAGAGCGGACCCAGCTCCAAGCGACGCGCCAGTTGGTTTCAACAAGCTCGACCCGTGGTAGGGTACTGAAAGCTACGCCGGCACACAACTCATCGCCTGCGAGAAGTGTTTCAACAAGCTCGACCCGTGGTAGGGTACTGAAAGATGGTCGGCGCGGAGGACGTGCATGTGTCCGTCAAGTTTCAACAAGCTCGACCCGTGGTAGGGTACTGAAAGGCGGCTCTCTGTGCGTCAGCGTCGGCTTTTTCTTGTTCGGTTTCAACAAGCTCGACCCGTGGTAGGGTACTGAAAGCGATCCCTCCTTGCAAGACTATTACACTTACCGTCTACGTTTCAACAAGCTCGACCCGTGGTAGGGTACTGAAAGAAAAGGACGAACGGGCGGCGCTGATGGCGCGGTACGGTTTCAACAAGCTCGACCCGTGGTAGGGTACTGAAAGATTGGTCCGCGAGCAGTTCCACGAGTTCGTGGCTGGCCGTGTTTCAACAAGCTCGACCCGTGGTAGGGTACTGAAAGCCTCGTCGGCCTTCGCCTCGACCGGCAACAACCCCGTTTCAACAAGCTCGACCCGTGGTAGGGTACTGAAAGAGAAGGTGACGCTATCGTCCTTGGTATCGACCACATCGCGTTTCAACAAGCTCGACCCGTGGTAGGGTACTGAAAGGCTTTTTTGATGCGAGGAAGACCGTGTAATCTTTCAGTTTCAACAAGCTCGACCCGTGGTAGGGTACTGAAAGAATTGGCTCCACGACGGCACCCCGTTCATCTTCACGTCGTTTCAACAAGCTCGACCCGTGGTAGGGTACTGAAAGGCATGGTCGTGCGGCTGTTGGTGTGCGGGCACGACGGTTTCAACAAGCTCGACCCGTGGTAGGGTACTGAAAGGTTTATCCTCACGGCGTTCGGCCAGCCGCTCCTCCTGTTTCAACAAGCTCGACCCGTGGTAGGGTACTGAAAGGAAATTACTCTCACCGAGGATCATGTTATGCCCGTGTTTCAACAAGCTCGACCCGTGGTAGGGTACTGAAAGGCCTTGACCGGATAGGAGACCCGCATGTCCACCACGTTTCAACAAGCTCGACCCGTGGTAGGGTACTGAAAGGCCAAGGACAATGAGCAGCATGCGGTCCAGTTCGGTTTCAACAAGCTCGACCCGTGGTAGGGTACTGAAAGTGGAAGTAGATATAGTTGTCGCCCGCGCCTGTGTTGGTGTTTCAACAAGCTCGACCCGTGGTAGGGTACTGAAAGATATCTCGACAATCCGTCCGTGGTCTACCCGACCGAGTTTCAACAAGCTCGACCCGTGGTAGGGTACTGAAAGCGCTAACTTCACTCCGCTCACGAGCTACCCCTCGGGCGTTTCAACAAGCTCGACCCGTGGTAGGGTACTGAAAGCAACACAGGTCAGATGGGGCACGGCGTGCCCGGTATGTTTCAACAAGCTCGACCCGTGGTAGGGTACTGAAAGTCCATGAACGACAGCATCCCCTTCGCGGCCTCGCGCGGTTTCAACAAGCTCGACCCGTGGTAGGGTACTGAAAGGCGCTCTTCGTCGCGGCGTACACGTTGCCGCGTCCGGTCGCGTTTCAACAAGCTCGACCCGTGGTAGGGTACTGAAAGCTCGACAAGCAGTCGCGCCGGCTACCCCCCTAAAGGAGCACGATCAGTTTCAACAAGCTCGACCCGTGGTAGGGTACTGAAAGTTGCCCGTGCCCAGCCCGGCCCCCCCGAACAGGGACACGGCGGGTTTCAACAAGCTCGACCCGTGGTAGGGTACTGAAAGGTATACTGATGGAGCCTAGCCCGGGCAAAGGATGGACCCGGTTTCAACAAGCTCGACCCGTGGTAGGGTACTGAAAGTGTCACTCCGCAATTACACACTCACGCTCGTCTTGTCGCGCGAGCACACGGCATTACCCTCGGGTTTCAACAAGCTCGACCCGTGGTAGGGTACTGAAAGTGATCTTGAGCACGAGCAGTCGCCAGCGCCGGCGCGTTTCAACAAGCTCGACCCGTGGTAGGGTACTGAAAGGACGATAGGCGGCCGATCATCACGACCGGCCGCCTATGTTTCAACAAGCTCGACCCGTGGTAGGGTACTGAAAGATCGGCGTAGAGCCACACGATGGCTCCGTTGATCAGCGTTTCAACAAGCTCGACCCGTGGTAGGGTACTGAAAGTGACCATCCTGGCCGCCGGGGCGCAAGGGACGCAGAACGTTTCAACAAGCTCGACCCGTGGTAGGGTACTGAAAGTTCGCGGCGGCCCAGGCCATGAACGCCAGCACCACTGTTTCAACAAGCTCGACCCGTGGTAGGGTACTGAAAGGGTAGTGCCGCCGGTAGCCCAGCTGCGGCGTCGGCCGTTTCAACAAGCTCGACCCGTGGTAGGGTACTGAAAGGGTGGCGCGCGGGCGTGTCTAGCGCGGGCGTCGCGTCGTGTTTCAACAAGCTCGACCCGTGGTAGGGTACTGAAAGTGCGTAGCACTCGCTATCAGCCCCTAGCGCTGGCTGGTTTCAACAAGCTCGACCCGTGGTAGGGTACTGAAAGAGATCAACACCCACGGCCATAACGGCGTAGCGTTGCGGTTTCAACAAGCTCGACCCGTGGTAGGGTACTGAAAGATGCCGGGGACGCGATATTGCGCGGCTTCCAGGAAGCCGTTTCAACAAGCTCGACCCGTGGTAGGGTACTGAAAGGAACGCATGGAGGGCGATGGGCGTACGCTCCGCTAGGGTTTCAACAAGCTCGACCCGTGGTAGGGTACTGAAAGACGAAGACGGCCGCCGCTGGCAGTGTGTTGAGGGAGTTTCAACAAGCTCGACCCGTGGTAGGGTACTGAAAGGAGCGGCGATTGGGGTAGTCCTCACTGTAGGGCTTCTGTTTCAACAAGCTCGACCCGTGGTAGGGTACTGAAAGGCGCGGTCGAGCGCCCAGCCAGGTCCGCCCGTCAGCAGTTTCAACAAGCTCGACCCGTGGTAGGGTACTGAAAGGAACGAGCGCGTCACCGGTCCCGTTGATCATCCAGTCGAAGTTTCAACAAGCTCGACCCGTGGTAGGGTACTGAAAGATCCGTCCTACCGCTCGCGTATCACGTTCTCGTACGCGCGTTTCAACAAGCTCGACCCGTGGTAGGGTACTGAAAGTTCGATGATCTCGGGTGACTGGCCGATGCAGGCCAGGTTTCAACAAGCTCGACCCGTGGTAGGGTACTGAAAGTGGCCCAAGAGCTTGCCCGACTCCTCCGCGTAGTAGGCGGTTTCAACAAGCTCGACCCGTGGTAGGGTACTGAAAGACGCAAAGGGGCACGGCTTTGGTGGGGGCGGTATTGGTTTCAACAAGCTCGACCCGTGGTAGGGTACTGAAAGGCTGCCGCGCCTGGATCGCGTAGATCAATCCCTCGCGTTTCAACAAGCTCGACCCGTGGTAGGGTACTGAAAGGTGCTGCTCTACATGGGCGCGCGCTCCATCAAGCAGGGTTTCAACAAGCTCGACCCGTGGTAGGGTACTGAAAGACGAGTGCGGCTAGCTCTGCTTCAGTCAGCGTGCTCGTGGCGTTTCAACAAGCTCGACCCGTGGTCGGGTACTGAAAGCATAGCCTGGCGTCCAGGTCGGCGTATGGAGCTGGTGTTTCAACAAGCTCGACCCGTGGTAGGGTACTGAAAGACTCATACCCGCCCCTTTCGTCCTCTCTCTCGTCGCGCTAGTTTCAACAAGCTCGACCCGTGGTAGGGTACTGAAAGGCAAAGAGGACGCCTTCCACGCCGTGCGCTCGACGCTGTTTCAACAAGCTCGACCCGTGGTAGGGTACTGAAAGCTAGGGTGACGGTCCCGCCACTGGTCCAGCCCGCGTGTTTCAACAAGCTCGACCCGTGGTAGGGTACTGAAAGAATTTTGTCAAGCGCGTACAGATTTTGCCCTCGGGTTTCAACAAGCTCGACCCGTGGTAGGGTACTGAAAGAAGATGACCCAGAGGTCACACCCGGACGCATAGGTGGTTTCAACAAGCTCGACCCGTGGTAGGGTACTGAAAGATCCGGTCGTCGGTTCGGTTGACGTGGTTCCCGTGGCGTGGTTTCAACAAGCTCGACCCGTGGTAGGGTACTGAAAGCCCTGTGGCTGATCCGGCGCCCTGTACGGTTGTGGCGTTTCAACAAGCTCGACCCGTGGTAGGGTACTGAAAGTGCGTCGCACCGGCCTGGATCACGCCCGCTTGATTGGTGTTTCAACAAGCTCGACCCGTGGTAGGGTACTGAAAGAAGAAGTCGAGGGCGTCACGAAAAGCGCGACGTTCAAGTTTCAACAAGCTCGACCCGTGGTAGGGTACTGAAAGGACAGCGCCTAGACCAGAGATACACAGGAGGTGTCGTTTCAACAAGCTCGACCCGTGGTAGGGTACTGAAAGCAGGTATCCCCTGCCGTGGCGCCGGTCGCGATTTGGTTTCAACAAGCTCGACCCGTGGTAGGGTACTGAAAGGACACGGGTTGGGCAATGTACGGCAGGCCCGTCGTGGTTTCAACAAGCTCGACCCGTGGTAGGGTACTGAAAGAAGGCCCTCTGGCCGGCCGCGCTGGCCGAAGGCGACAGTTTCAACAAGCTCGACCCGTGGTAGGGTACTGAAAGCGTACCGGATAACGCGGCTGACTTGCCGCCCGCCGAGTTTCAACAAGCTCGACCCATGGTAGGGTACTGAAAGCATGGCAGATCTCAAGAACCAACCGCCCGGCCAGAGTTTCAACAAGCTTGTGTTCGCTAAGATAAAAGCAGGCCAAACGGCAGGATAAAAGTCGGCCACTCTGTACAGCCGTCCCCTACGCTCTAAAGGGTGCAATCTTTGGAGAAAGGGGACGACGGAAAGGTGTACACAGT
>JAABUJ010002273.1_pt1 | contig 24363 bp, 22 predicted proteins | sample 5559131 | NCBI WGS metagenome assembly JAABUJ01 (sample SAMN10711875, study PRJNA513366) | rock metagenome | isolation source: Antarctica rocks | place: Antarctica: Victoria Land, Mt New Zealand nord | collected 2016-01-07
CCGAGCGATGCTATCTTGCGGTGACAGCTCCAGTTTGGCTTTCGTCATATTCTGCGCGGTGGTGCTGTTACTGTTGGCCTCGGCGCTGCGTCCGTGGTCTGCCGAGTCCGGAGGGTTTTTTCGTGCTGCCAGTCGTGATGATTGTGAGGACGATGGTGAAAAATTGGCATCGCGAAGGTTGGCCGGGACCGTCACCAAGTCCGTATCGAACCCGGTGCTGGAAGAGGTGGAGGTTCGCATGCCTGCAGGGACCCCACGCTCTGCCCCAGACAATGCCGCTGCAAGCTGGGGCCTCGCGCGGCGCGGAGCAGTCGGAAGCATGGAAATGAGGAGAAGACCTGGTAAGCCGATCGACTCGCCAAATGCAAGTTGCTTCTTCTCTCTGTAGTCTGATTCCTTTCTCCAGCCTGGGGTGGGTAGAATAGGTGCGGACGAGTCGGGGATGGGGGTTGATTCGGGGAGTGGGGACTGAACAGGGAATGCTCGTAGGTACTGTACGGTAGGGTACTCTTAGTTCACAGTACTCGATCAAGAATAACAGTACCGGTACTCCTACTCCGTAAGTCTACAGGAAGGACGCATTTGGTGGGAGTTGCTCATCCAGAGCGCACGCAGTGACGAGGTAGTAGAAGATGATTGTTAAGTGAATCGGAAGATCAATGCGTTGTGGTTGAGGAGGTGTTGTACATGATAGAAGGGAAAAGGGTCCCGGGGTTGAGCATGCGGTATTGTGGGGATCCTTGTGATCCGGGTGCCGGTTTGGATCTGCTTCTAAGTCTCTCTCTCTTTCTCTTTCTCTGTGTCTCTTTCTCTGTGTCTCTCTCTCTGTGTCTGTCTGTCTATCTTTCCCTCTGTCTGTCTAATTAATATAATCCGAACGTCTGACTACTGACTGACATGATTGTCTACAGAGAAGTCTACAGACACATGGACTACAAAGTCACTCACTGACTGAATCCAGGGTCCTCTGTACAGGTTGTCCACAGCTAACTTATAGCGACTCTACTCGTACGAGGATTGAAGACACTTGCCTTAGTCGCCTACTTACAACTTTATCGCCGATGCGATTGGTGGTGCATGGATCCCAAAAATGTGGGGGTTCACTTCGTTGCGGTCTGTCGGTGGGGTGGCGCGGGGGAAAGAGAACGAGAGAACGAGAGAACGAGAGAACGAGAGAACGAGAGGGGGGAAATAATCAGAGTGGAAACCTCACCCAAGGACATAGTCGATTCGTAATGATCACTGGACAGGGCGAGAAAAGGAATGGCTGGCGACACGCACATCAGGTGAGTTACTGACTGTATTCATGCAGTACTCCTACAAAATCCTTTAGATTTATTTGATGTGTCGCAATTCAGGGAAGGACTCGTTCGTCTATGAGGCTTGAAAAGAACCTGGAAGACATCGACGTTGATTGCCAGGTCAAAATAATAATAATGAGAACATGTAATGGTAATTTTCAGAATAAATGACGCCGTTAATAGAAGATGAGTAAGCTGGAATCCAGCCCGAAAGAACCCACTTCTACACCTCCCACACGGGTACAAATACACTAACTACGGTACCCACCTACAAGGTAGATGTCTACCGTACCCAAGGTAGGTACTTCGTAGGTATTGTTCATTAGGAGTTTCGCAAATCAATTCAATCATTTGCCGTTGTGGCAGCAAATGGCTTTTCCTACGCCCGTCCGACAGAGAGATCTGCCACCGCCGCACCGAGGAACTGTCGTGATGGAGGGAGAGACAAGGGAAGTGAGAAAAAGAAAAGACAGCAAGGACTCTGGAAAGGTGGAGCCTCAGGATCCTTGTGCATTTGGTTGTGGGTGAACCTCGGCCATCCATTGATGAGTGCAGTACGAAGTACGCTGCTGGATGGATCGAACGCGAGTCGGTCCCTGGACGCCCGCAACCAAACTTAAACCCTTCAATAATACTTCCCACACAATTAGAGAGAGAACAGGGCTCATCATTGCAGTGATTCCGTGTTTCCTCTCCTGGCAAAGATTGGGGTTTTGGCAGATGAGCATTATTAGCATCCCGACTCACCGGCTTGCCTTATATCACTCTTGCCGTCTGTCTGCTCGTTAGGTCCCGTGGAAAAGACTGATATAGTCACATTACGGTCCAGTAACCGGATTCATACCTCTGGGCCGGTCGTTCAGAGAGCAAAGGAAGCAACTGATATCAACAAATCCACGACGAAAACGTTGATTCAAGGCGCCGGTGGCCAAACGTGGGCACCAACTAGCTAGACGATCGACCTCCCCCAGGTATCAAGACTCCCCAGCGCCAACTCACTTGGAGACTTCGCCTTCCTCATTAATGGTCTTCCAGCATCGAATGCTTGAATACTGCACGTTGGTTCTAGAGCCAAGACCACGATCTAAACGCTTACCTGAAGAGCATTCACAAGCGCCCCTCTACTCGTAGAGCTGCTCGTTATGGTACCGCGACATCACTCTATCCGTAACCTATTTCTACCTGGTATGTAGTCGACCTTGTTGTCGTCCCAACCGCACGCTTCCAAGACCAGTCTCAAACTTCTCGTATGCATCCTCTAGGGCCTTTTCTTGGCCAATAAAGCCGGAGTGGCGCCTTTGATGATGGTGTGCAAGCGAATCAGATCCAACCGAGCTCCTATTGCAACGCGGCGAGAGCGTCAAATCCAGCATCCACCTTTGGCTTCACTACTCAAGGAGATTTAGGTACCTTACTTAATTTTCTGCTACGACGTAACGGTACTCTCCTCTGCTTGACCGGCAACTGGATGGGGCCCTATGGTTGACGGGCATTAATGCCCTTCACCAGACGCGACAGCGACCGATTGGTGATCCTGCCATGTTGCCGCGCCCCCACGCGGCATACGGCCCCCGGCATTCCAAGCTAGAACCACCCGGTTGCTGATCCTGCAGCTCGCTCTTTCGGACCATCGTCCCTGCAGGCTGACTATTTCGATGTCTCTGGCCTTGCAACTCGGTCAGGCCTGCGGATTGTTCACCATGGAGTTGTGACGATTTTTGTTTGCATGGTAGGTGACGGCTGAGGCTGAGTGCCGCTTCGGGTCAAGTGGATCTCGGTCCAGTGACTCCAGTGTGCCTCTTCGAATCTCCGGCTGTGTACTCTGAGACCTCTAACACCACTCCTAGATAGCACCATACCTAACTCGAAAAGGAGGACTCTATCTTGAACATGAGATATTCTAGATCTGTACGGCTGGACCAGACTTGATTTGAATGTAGAGGGCCATTGACGATTCTGTGTAGCCGTGATGTTGGCGCTCTCGATTGCCAATATTAATAATCAGGAAGGTGTGCTGTTGGGAGTTTGTGATGGCTGGAACGTGCATGTTTCAAAGAAACACTGTAAGATGGACAGCAGGTCAGGTACTTGTGGTACGAAGCCAACGGTCAGCCCTAGGCAATGTCTTGCTGCAAACAGAACGTGCTAGAAGCTCATGCCCAGAGATGATCATGGGAGACCGGGTGAAGATGCAAAGTTCAGAACAGAGTGCCCAGGATAAGGCTAAGTTACTTGCAAGCCTTGACATCGGAGGGATGCATCTGCATCTGCATCTGCATCTGCATCTGCGTCACAGAGTCGACCACTACCGTACTGTAGGTAACGACTGCGGGTCCTGACATTAAGTGCCTGCGGATCGTTGGATGTTCAACAGCGGGTGGAACATCAACGTTCCATTGACCATCCAAACAAAACCCTTTCGTTGGTAGGCGCTCATCTAAACTTCCGCATCACAACCGGCATCTTTCTGTAGCAAGCTCTTCTGTAGCCACATTGGCCCATTCGTTCAATAGTAGTAACCATGATCCTCTCCTGGTACCCAAGTGTCACGCAAATGCTGGTCATCCGATGTGCTAGTCAATACCACCCTAACGTCTAGCCCTTCGTCGTCAGCCAAGCTATACTACCACCAATATCGACGATATTAGACCAAGCCTATCGATACTGCAATGAATGCTCAGGACGTTCCTCTTCATGGCGCGGGCATCCATTGCATACCGCGGAGTATATATTGCCTTTTTAACCAATAACAGTTGCAGCAGCAGATAGTGTGAATCATTTTCAACCGCCTTAGTGGAGGTGCTGGACATTGTCCCACGAAAGGGAAAAGAGTAATCCTTGAAATGTACACACCCATATCTGGACGTCTCTCATTATCTACTGTACAAATTCAGCCCTTAGGCTACGTGCCCTGTATCTATTGCCTTTACCCCGACTAGAAACCACAGGTTGATGAATGAGGAATCGCGGCACAAACACGTTGCTCTCTTGGCCAAGTCCAAAACCCATGCTGAGCCAAATGTCCAGTCAAAGGCGCCCTGGGACTCTGATCCAGCGAGTCCGGTGAAGATCCAAATGCAAAACCGAATCGGAAACTTGGTCTTTACTGTGCGCCAAACTACTAGCTGAATGCCGCTGCTGCAACCCAACGGTTGCGCGTAGCAGCCTCCGACTTGATCGGAGAAACACAAGGTGCCCAGTACGGAAATATTCCTCGCGAAGATGGTGGATGACTGTAACCAGTACAAGACGAAACCCAAAGGAGCATAGGATGAGTCGTCATCCAGGGTGGTGGCCAGCGCTGGAGTAATAGGCTGCAGGATCGCCACTGAGATTGGACCCTACATCCTCCTCCTGAACTTTGGCGAGAGGGGATGGTTCTGAGTACCAACCAGCAATGCCTTCCGGGCCCTTGCTGATGAAGCCCCCGGGGTGGTGATGCCCGGCGAAAGCATTCCAGGCTGGAGGAAATCCGAAGTGATGCCTCGGTTGACCTCCCCCCGGAGCGGAGACAGGAGCGGAGTGCGGCTCGGATATGGAAGCGCTCGACGAATTGTTGCTCGTGTCCAGCGAAGGTGGTAAATATATATCGGAGGGGATCCGCCGCCTGAAATCCTGCTGAGAGGGCTGATTGTACTGGTTACGATAGTTCACCGGCAAATCCTCCACTTGCCCAAATGACATCGATCGTGGTGGAGGTGACCATGCTAGCTCTTCCCGAGATCCTGCCATCGAGAATGAACCGCTATGATCTCGGGGATAGGGAACAATCGAATTCGGGTGAGCCGGAAAATGAGAAAACGCTGGCGTCATCGGTGAGCCCGCATATCTCCAGTAAGCGGAAGGTGAGTCTTCGGAAGTGGCATGCCCGAAGCCGGTCGGTGCTCGAGAGTGATCTAGGTGTGGATGATCCCATCGGGGTGCTCTGTCTGAAGGATGTACAAATTCGAACTCGTGGTGATGACCTGGAACTTTGCGCGTTGAGTGAGCAGTTGTTCGAAGAACGCCAATGGGGACAGAGACGTACCATGGCTCATTGGTGAAATCATGCTTGCGCTCAGTGGATCCACCGAACAGGGAAAGTCAGGACCGGAAGTCACAGCCAAGGGCCGTAAATGGTTGAAATTCTCGACCTGCTCGACCATATGCCCTCCAGCCATCGCAGGTGACGAAGACGAGGACGTTGAAGCTCCCATCGACAGTCCGTCGTTTTTCGAACCGGATCGTGGCCTTCGATCCAGCGAAGGCGGCTGCTGATCGACAGGAAAGAAATTACACTCTTTTTTCAGACGGATACAATTGGAGCATCTTCCGTGTATGTCATCCGGAGCAAGCAAACACCGTATCTTGCGTCTTCGGCAATGGCCTGCACGCTCAACGGTCAGCCTCATTCGCAACCTCTCCGAATCCGCGTCATGGCCTTCGGCGCAAAACCACGACGGCACGGATGACTTACCGCACGCGACTGAAGTTCGGTGGTATCCTAGTTTGTTGCGCCTCTTGTCGGCGAGTGACGTGGCCGCCGTATCGGTAGACGCCAGACCACGCACGTTGGGCGTGGACGCGGAGCGCTTGATAATCGCCGGCATCGTGCCTTTGGTGGACCGTTGTCTTCGGTGGATGTTTCCAGGTAGCGGCGGTGGATCCTCGGGCGCGCCGTGGGAGCGGTCGAGATCGTCTCCGAAGGGCGAGGGCAGCGCCTCGGTGATTTGGACCGGAGAGGACGGTGTTTTCTGGTCGAATGGCATGCTCGACGGCACCCAGGCCACGTGCGGATGGAGTGAGGATACGCCAGCCAAAATCGGCCACCTTCCTTGTCTGAATCCCAGTTTCAGCGTCGTCCCTGCAGCCATGTATCGCGCGCGCGCGCGGACCCTGTGATTTGTGCCTTCCAGTCACTTGCAGCACCTAGAGAATACACGTGGCACCTGCATGCATCAAAGGTTATATAAATGGTGACTCAAGGCTGGGGCCCCGGGTCGGGGATGCTTCTGGCGGGTGCGAGAAGGAAAAGGACTGGAAAGATGATAAGGCAATGGTTGACAAAGAGTGCCGCATCAGCAAGAAGCGAAAGTACAGGCGACTAAATCGAGGATGTTTGAGCAGGCATTAGATCCGTGCTAATCAACAGCGGGGGATTTGGAGTTTGTATATTGGCGCAACTGCACCGACTGCACCCCGAAATTGAAGGCTGACGTAGGATGATAAGAATACCTGAGGTAAGAATAAGAATAAGAATAAGAACAAACAATGGCGCCGCCTTCCGGAATTACAGAGAGGGGCGTTTTTACATGAGACGACAAAACAGAGGATAAACATCCAACTTAAATGGATTCCGTTGGTCTGGGAGCATCGAGGCAGCGCCCCGGCAGGGCAAGGCAGGGCAGGGCATTAAATCCGTGTAAGGTACGCAACACACTGTTGTTGTGTGTCGAGTTGTAAGGTACGGACAGTAGAGTACATGCCCTGAAGTCATAGGAGAAAAAGCCATAAAAGATACACACATGTAGGGTAAAGGAAGAACGGCGGGTGCCGGAAAGGACGCATTACCAAGTACTTGCAGAACCTACCTTGCCTACCTTACCTATACCGAGTATATCGTCATCAGGTACGGTATCTTGCACGGTACAGTACATGCAGACAGCCTTCCTTGCAAGGTCTGTCCCTTAGATGATATTCCCCCTTGTCGGTCCTGTCCATCAACGACCCTTGGCATTTGGGGGCTGATGTTGACAGCATACGACAGTGACCAATGCGAAGCCGCTATTCCCGCTGGGAAAGAAACTCCCCTCAGCGCACGTAAGAGATTCCATTTGTCTGGGATCTGTTTTGGCGCGAGCCGGAGAAGACACTACGATATCGGTCGAGAGATCAAGCTGACTACTTTATCCTGTGCAGTCCTTGCTACCTCTGAGCTACTGGGAGCTAAAGCATGGACTACTTAGCTCCGCCCTCTGAATCTATCTGAACCTGTTCTCTCCTTGTTCTGATTTACATACATACCTAGCGCCTCATCAGAGGTGGCGAGTATTAGCGTGTCAGCGTTGCAGCTTCCTGTAGTACCTTAGTCGCTCGCTTTCTGCGCTTCGGGGCTCTACTCCACCCTTACAGTACCATGGCATTGGCCCCAAGGAAAGTCTCCGAGAACATGTACTCACAGGGTGCCTCCGACCCACACGACGAGCCTGGGGGTGTTCGCGGAGTGCCTCGTTTGGGGGTCGCGTTCGGGCCTCCTTCCATTGGCCTTCCTCGCCGTCTCTCCAGCCAAACAGGCGAGATGGGCAGTCAGTCGTTCGCAGAGAAATGGGAATTAGCAAGGAAGCAGTGGGACAGGACATGTCTCAGCACACAATACATAAGCTGCAGTCAGAACACACCACGCACCGCGCCGCAGCAGATCATGTACGACGCCTCCCGAGGTCATGGTTAAGGATATGGACGAGCGTCAAACATAGCGCTCCATTCATAGGCACTGTACCCAGTAACGGGGGGTGCCCAAGGAGACCAGGCCCCGGTGATCGTCATTGGACACGTGGACCGGATTATTATTGAGGGGCGTATCACTGAGCTTGCCTTGACCACTCAGGGAAGTCTCAAGAAGCGAGCCAGTGTACGGTAAGGTACAGGACCTTGAGGGAGAAGATTTAGGAAATATAGGGGCACAGGACTGTAGGTAGATGTGATTGGAACGCGTGTTGATAGCCGAGAGAAACAGGGCTTAAAGAACGAGAAGAGAAACGTTCTTTCCCAATTAATATTTCTTTCTGAAGAATTACCTTCCACTTCCACCACACATCATACCAAATACAAACTTACTTATGTACTCCGTAAGGTACCAGGTATGGATGTACTTGTACTGTATCTGTAGGTATGGGCCGTATGGCAATTGATTGACGAACAGCGATCTTCCATGTCGCCATGATCCTGGCTGGCCTCAACTTCACCCAGGGGCTTGTCGCTTAAAGAAAAGGTAAACTGCTTTATATCCGTTTCTCGCCTGATCGGCAGGAACAATTGATCGCTTGCTTTCGTAGGGCATTTCTTGATAACGACCTTAACCTTACCTTACCTTACCCATCGGAACCAACACATACTACTTCGTACCGTACACTACCTTACATACATCTTCCTTACTACCTTAGCCACCCGCCGGGCGATCAATGCCTGTTGCGGGGAAATAGATCGGCCATGAAACGACCGATTCGACACTGCAACAGCATCGCCACGAACAACGTGTCAAATGCTCTGCAGCATGAAAGATCCGATGCATTAAGGTATGATGTCAACCGCATCGGTAAAAACAGTACCTGCGGCTATAGGAGAATCGTGTGCCCATCAGGACCTGATCAGACGACGTTGCATTCCGATCTGGCTCGTATTCACCAGTCTACACCTAACTTGTGTGGCACTGTTCCTCATTCGACAAGATACATCTTCTTCATGTGTCCAACTCAGGGACCATCTGGACCATTTCAAGGTGCTGCCGGTTGCCACCAGGGGGGCTCTCTGATACAGCTGTCAATGAACGGATCAGCCCTTCAATTGACGCTTTCATCGGCCATGCTCCGAGTCTGTAGGAGATCTAGCCGTGAGAGCAATCTGGCCACTCCATAAAATCAGATCTGCAGTGATGATCGTTTCACATCTGTGTCGCACATCGATGATGCTTTGTAGTATGGACGGCACCTAACACATATTTCATATGGGAAGTGGTGACAGAGTTTTCCTTAGCTTCTACTGCTCTGTATGCCGTTGTGGAAGTGCCAATGGTTTCGAAGAAGCCTTGTGCATCTTTTCGACCTGTGATCCAGAAGATCTTCAAATTTTTGCCCATAAAGTCACTTACTGAGTAAATCAGCTACTGCTTTGCTTTCTATTGTTGCGCTTCATCAGCAGACTTTCTCAATTAGATCACATCAACATCCTGATCGTCGTTCTCTGAGCAGTTGGATATGCTCAGTGGGACAATACGTTGCTGTGACCAAGACAGTGGGGAGACCCTGCAGTCAGTTGGGTAATAAGCTGTGAGAGCCGTTTGGCCCTTCAGGGTTCCACCTGTTCACTTGGATTGATGATGTCCCCAATGAATGCTTTCAAGATGAACCGTGCCCTGGGCAACCCACAGTCCTTGAGCTCCCAACAGTTCTTCTTTGCTGCTCACTGCATTACAGAGGAGGCCATATCCTAACAGACAGAATCGCCAGTGATACTCTCGAGGTCCACGTTCAATTCGCATCCGAAACGGGCAGCAGCATCAGCTTTGTTCCAGCCAATGGTCACCTACAGCCAAAGCCTAACCTTGCGATCAGTAAACGGCTGGTTGTCGACCTCCCCGGGACCGGACGATTTGTACGGCCTTGTTTGTGTTTCAAGATATCTTAGGGCAGGGCATAAATGCATTGCCTAATGCCAGGGGTTCAATGATTGAGGGCGTCCTAAGTAGATTCACAGCAGGCTGTCAACCTTCATGTCATCCTCAGATTTGATGGAGCTTTGCTAACTTTTGCCGCCACTGAACAGACCTAGCCATTAAGCTCTCCACCACGACGGGTGACAATTCTTAGCCGTTCCGTACCATGATACCACACCGTCGCACTTCCTGAATGCAACAATATCCTCTTGCACTAGAGTGATTCTGAGAGCAACCAGCAGGAATGAGGGTGGCTAGTGCTGTTCGAGATATGAGCAAGGGCGGCTGTGGTCTCCTTCACTTCCTACCTTTAGTGGTCGAGCAGTTGGTGATTAGGGGTATTCGTAGTGTTGTAAAGTTTTAGCCACTCACTAAGTACAGCTGAATGACGGTACAGATTACCTCCTACTGCTGGGCCTAAGTTGAAAGCATGCAAAGCCGACCTTACGAGAACCCGTGGTTGAAGTCTCACCGACCTAAAGAAGTCATCAACGCCTTAAGAATGGCTGGACTCGTACTCTTTCCCATCCTACTTCACAACTCAGATATTTCGCCGAAAACTTAATCTACCATGCAGTGAGGCTCTCAATCAAGGCCTTGCTCCATAAGGGCCTTGCCCAAGGAACCTTGCTTGAAGGCCTCTCTTGATGAAGACCTTCGCTGCATAGATTACATTACTATCAGAAGACTATTGAACATTCAGTTCAGAGTCTATAATCCTTTTTGAAACATAGATCACTGAGTGGGTGATTCCTTCTCTTCAGTTGACTTTTGTTTGTCTGTATGTAAGGTAGATTTAGTCTTCCATAATATTGTTCCAATATCGGTATCGGTATCAGTCGTCACTCCACCATCTGACCCCCGACATCTCGAACATGGCAAAAGATAAAGAACGATCGGTCAACCCAGCGCAAGCGCAACGGAAGTTGGAGAAACAAAAAGCACTTAAAAAAGGTAGCTGACTCCGCGTCGAGATTCCCAACCCCACGCCTGGTGCGTTCCCATGGCTGATGCCACCCGTTTGCCGTAGGCAAGGCCGAGGTGGCGGCCCGGCGCACCGAGAAACTCGCTCGGCGCAACCCCGACCGACTGCAGCGCCAGATCGATGACCTCGAGGCGGCCGAAGCGTCCGGGCAGCCGCTCAAACCGCGCGACAAGAAGGCGCTCGAGGAACTTCGAAGGGACGTCAACACCGTCCGGAAAGCTCGGGATGCGCTGGGAGACAAGGCGTCCAGGTTCGGCAGGGATGACGGGGCCGAGGGCGGTAGGAGAGGGGCATTGAACGGGCAGGGAGGTGGAGGTGGGATGCTGGGGAAGAGGAGGAGGGTGGGAGACAAAGATAGTGAATCAAATGACGGCAGTGAGACGGACGAGAGCGTGCGGACGATCCCGATGCCGCGGGACTCGCCCCCTCCGATACCCGCACGGTACCTACGACGGGCGGAGCCCTGCAACGCAAATCTGCAGCCGCTTGGGGAAGGCAGAGGTGGAGGGGAACGGTTGCCGCACACGCTGCCGCCCAAACCGGAACCCGTGCTGCAGGCGCAGACCGTCTACGAAGCTAAGCCGGCCGTGCGGGACCTGAGGAAGGAGGCGGTCAGTGCGTTCGTGCCTGCGGTGGTACAGAGGAAGATCGGTGCGCGCAAGGGGCAGGGCAAGCTGCTCGAACCGGAAGAGATGGACCGTCTGGAGCGGGAGGGTTACGGGAAAGGTAGCGGTGACGGGGTACAGGAGACAAGCATAGGGGCAGGCTTCATTGTCGACGCCGCGCCGGTGGTGGGTGCGGAGAGTGAGGTTAAAAGCGGTGACGTCCGGACCCGTCTGGAGGAAGAGGAAGCAAGGTTCGAGCGAGAACTGAGGAGTGTGCAGATGGAGGAGGTTCAAGATGAAGACCTTTGACGGGACGACTCTGGTGTCTCTAGGATCGTTTACGAGCCCTCCAGACTGCGCAAATATTACGTCTGCTCTTCTGAGCTTCGGCCTCCGATATTCGATCAGACATCTGGTGCGGCAGATTGCACGTCATCATTGTCGTTGGTTTTACTATCCACCGAAACAACGTTCTCCGACGGACTGAGGGATTGTACGAAGTACACTCAACGAGACCGCATTGGCCGTGATACGCTCCATGGTGAAGCGATTCAATCCAATGCAGAATGCCGACTAAGCTAGCACCTTACGATCAAGTGCGCTTCTACAGGATATTATGGTTCCTATAGACTCTCCATTAGGAAGCCATGCTGGCTCAAACCGTACGCTCCGTTCGAAGCCAATGGTTATACAATTGAAAGAACAAACGTCGTTCAATCCAAAATTAGAGTAGAGCGCATGGACAATCAAGAGAGAGCGAAATACAAGAACAACCAGCAGGGTATCCGGACCAACAAGTACATGCAAAAATCAAAGCTATTTGACGCGCAAGACTCAAAAAGAATTTTACAAACTCGCCGTGAGGCATTCATATCTTTGAAAACTCCAGTAGTCCCAAATGTTGAAGTGATTAATGTCTCATGCACCAGAGGATGTGTTGCGTGTTGGATGGTCACTGCTATCCAGAATCGTAGGATGGTGAGCACCTGTAAACCCAGTAACTACCTCGCCTTCCGCGAAGGTCCTCGATCAACTCTTCTCTCCAAACCCTCTACCCTTGCGCGGAAGCCCTTGACGATATCTCGGATATGCCTGACTTTGTCAAACTCGACTTCAAGCTCGTCGATCTGTTGCAAAATTGCCCGAAACCGGGCTATTTCGGCGTCGGCGATAGCCATGGCGTTGCCGGCGTGGTCGTGCTGCGCTTGCGTGCAGATTTGAGTTTGTTGCGTTAACTTGACCGTGACGAAAAACATCAGCTCAAGATCCTCCATTCAAAATCAAGCCCGCCAGCGAATCATACCGCTTCCACCCGGCTCTGGATCGCCTGCATCAGCCGGTCGAAGTGATAGCCGAGCGCCTGCAAGCTGCCCGGATCCAGCAGCAGTCGGCCATGGCTGGACGCCGCGCTGGTCGCGCGGGACGAGCTGCTCCCCCGTCCGGCGCCGCGTCCGCGGGAGCTGCCAGCGGCTTGGGAGAGGGCGATCTGCTGGTGCTGACGCAGGATCTGGACTTCGTCCGAGGAGAGGCCGAGCTGGGTGTCCGGGATGGATTGAAGGGAGGACATGAGGAGCGGTCGAGGATGGCCGACAAGGGTGTCCGAGCCATGCTACGAGGACTGAAAGGCGCTCATCGCGGCGTCAACGCTCCGCAGAAAGATTTGGTGTTTAGCTCTGTGGAGGTGCGATGCCTTTCGCGCGTGGCAGCTCCGAGTCGTGGGTAGATAGACGTTGGCGATAGTGAATAAAGCAAATTTTCCACTATAGAAATAACTTTGGTCTTCCGATGCCGTTTTCAAGTAGCGTCCGTGATTAGCCAAAGGCTGACGGAAGGCTACCCAGGTACCTAACTTATACCTAATATTGCAGGGGTAGTTGAGGCTTACGGAGTACAGATGCCCGAGCTGTGAGGCGGGGACCACCACGTCCGGGCTATTGCACAAGGCCTCAGGTCCAGTTGCAATTTACCTCGAATACCTTCCTCTACCTCATCATCCAAAAAGTAATGAATGCTAAGGTACTGTACATGTCTATCCATTGCTTATCTCCATCTTCTCCAAAATCTACCGCTCAGTCCGATCGTCCGATCTTGCCGGTGATCCTTCAACCTTCTTCCGATTCTAGAGGAAGAACGTTTGCTGCATTTTAAGTCGTGCTCTACTCTGTTCCCTAGATCCTCAACTTTGATTTCTATCGCCGGATACAGAACAGCTGTTGTGGCGAGACTGAGACAGATTGCGACATCAGCCCGCCTGGACTAGAGGTCCGAAGGGATCAGGTACCACTGCGCTGCAAAGGCGGGCCATGCAGTATCAATACAACCACCTAAGAACGCCCTGAGAATGGCATGAATATGCGACTGGGTATTTCAATATTGACCACGGAGCCAGAAAGAACGATACATTTCGAAGTAGATGGATACGTCACGCTCGTGGCGTCGCGTGGATGACTACTAACAGAAACTTCGGGTCTGCAACAATGAATGGTCAGCGGATGGCTTGGAGAACCTCCATTTCGATCGAAGGGAGTGAACGACGCTCACCCGGCACAATGACAATCTCCTGCTTCTTCGTACGCAACCTAAGGAGCTTCACCTCATCTTCAGGATCCATGCCAGCCACTAAGCCTCCGGCTGCTTCCACAAATGCCCACACCATCCGTGCCATTGCCTCCGCGCTGTCCATACCTGTACTTCCACCTGCTCTTTCCTCATCATAGATATTGCTGCGATCAGCCACTCCCATCTCGTCGTCGGTAAGCCCGACCGACGATCCGCTGTTCGGTAATGCTTCGCCATTTGTAGCTGCCCTCAACATCTTCGGCGGTGGCGCCGTCGGAGGCTCAGAGATGAAGCCCGACGTCTGGATGATAGAACCATCCACTTTCGACAAGATCAGGGTACTTTGAACGCCAGGTTTACTGGCCAGGCGCGTAAGCAATGCGGCGGTTTCCACAGGTGACTGTAGGGGATCAGTGGGTGAACATGCCAGGTCATAGAGGATTTGGCAGAAGGTGCACTTGGTGTGAGGTTATATCTGAATGGACTGGCGGAGGCATACCGTCAATTGAGTCATGGCCGAACAATCTGCGCCTCAAGGAGAACTCGATGCAAACTCAAAGCAACAGAGATACCATATGTGCACAGTTATCGTTGACCCTCTCTTCGCAGCCCAGGGTCAAGCTACGTAGCAGCTGATCTTAGTCAACAGAAGCACTAAAGGGCAATGGTTACGGGGCTTGCCACTCCGACCTGCAACGCCTTAGAGATATAATATTGATCTATTAGAGTAGGACCTTCGTACCCGATGATAGCAACCGCTTCATGGTGCTAAGGTAGGTGCTTGTACTTACCGGTAGTGGTCTCTTCACTTGAAGATGTAAAACAAGCGCGTATAAGCGTGGTGGTCAAAGCTCGCTGCAAAAATAGACCTCTGGCCCGTACGACTTTGGAAAGTTTAAACTGGGCTGCGGCGGTTTTCCATGAACAAGCTGTTCAAGAAGATCAACCTACCCTTGCCGTGTCTACAATACATGCATGCATCCTCGGCTTACGAGGAATTGTTTGCAACGATTGTATAACGGACTCCTCTATGCCGAGAAACGCACAGTATCGATCTCAGCATCGAAGGAAGAGGTGGCGCCTATTGAGAGTCTGACATCATGGGCTCAAGTGTAAAGAAGAAGAGGGAGAAAAAGAAAGATTTCCAAGTACCTATTATCATGCCGTTGTAGGTCGGACAAAACTGACAGGCGCTACGCCAGAAAGTAAAGCTCAAGGTTGGAAAGACTCGCCCCAAAGCCGCCAATGTTACGGACACGAGCTTCAAGTCGAGGTGTCAGTACTAATACACCTCCCATGAGCATCCGACAACTGATCGTTCTCAGCGATCGTCCTGAACCAGCAGTCCCTAACCACAAGCGCTCCTTCGACGTCGGCACGATTCACACATCATCTTTCCGTGCTGAGCCATCGATCTGATACTCAGCGCAAAGACTCCCTTTCATTTCTTACGTCCGCCGTTGCTGGAAGTGCGGCCAACTCACCGTTACCTCAACCGGTTAGTGTTATCGTGCCGACGCTCCTACCTCTCGTCCTTGATGGATCCAATAGCGTGAGATGCCAGCTCATCAGGCTTCTGCGCGCCTTGCCTGCCGGCGAAGTGGAGGATCATGTAGACCAGCTGTTGCTGTACATTCGCGCTGGAATGACACATCTGGCCGCAGACATTAGAGCCACAGCGGTGGAGGTACTTGACTGGCTGCTAGAGGTTTCTGGCCTGGAGACTGTCTCATGTGCTGGCGGGTGGGTTAAGACTCTGAAGTGCTTCCTGGCACTGTTAGGTTGGCAGGATGAGGATGGGTCCGCCAAGTGGTCCGGGGGTAGAGTATCATTCGGCAAAGCCGGTTCGGGGGGGAAGTCGCTTGTCAAGAATCTCACCGTGCTAGCTACATTCCTCAGGGTCGGGCTACTTACAACTCCTGGAGAAGCTGGTGAGGGGCTGCTCAGCGACTTCCCTCTATGGCACATGCGATATCACATACTGCCGCGGAACTCGAACTGCTTTGTGCACTTGAACCTCTTCGGGACTCCCAGAGACGCCGAAAGTGGAATGTACGAAGACCGCGAAGAGCGTCAAATGGTTTTTCATACTCATTTTGAGAGCTTGATCAACAGAGGCTTGGAGACCGCCAGAAAAGAAGGAGGCGAGGTCGGAAGAGCTGCTGCGTTGGTGATCAAGACTATCACTGGAGGAATGGACGACTCAGTGCGCACAATTTGATTGCAGCTTTGTGAATTAAATCTCCAAGACTCAGGCAATCAATGATCCAGGAGATTTCTAAATGTAACGGTGGTGCCTACCTACCTTGAGTACCTTAGAGGTACCTTAGGTAGGTACCTAACTTAGGTAGTGATTTAGTAAACGATTCACTGACAAGCTTTGCTGCTTTTAGCTTAGTTAGATTGATCACATGCTTCACAGCAAGAACTTTTCTTCTTGACCTTCTACATACCTCCTCCCACATCTTCTAAACTTTCAAGAGACATATCTCAGGGCACTGCTCAGGTTAAGGTACCAAAGACCTACCTACCAATGTGAGTAGAGGAGTTTTAATCATTGTTAGTACAGTTGTACTCGTATGATATTTCTCTACTACCAAATATACACTTGATAAAAGATCTACTTGTGCTGAAATGATTTTTGAATCATGCAAGTCTTCATGGTGGTGTTACTATACAGATTTGCTCTTCAAAAGCATGTTTTAATTTCTTTCCTGATCAGCTTCCTCCTTCATAAACTCTTCAAAGAAATATTTTCTCTATCGAGTTGGCTGTCGTTGTTGTCGTTTGTCAAGCTCGCGTTTTGCGACCGAGCAATCCCAATGCTTCCAATTGGCGCTAATCCTTTTCCGGCTACTATTAGTGTAATATGCCTCCAGCATTGGTGTACTCCGATGACGGTGGCGATGGCGACGATGGCCTCTTTGCCCCCAAGGAGCGGAAATCGAGGGCACAAGGAAATGCTACCAATGGCGTGGGGCGGACAACCCGAGCCTCCGTGGCATCCACGAAAGACCCGCAAACAGCCCTAGGCTTGGCCAGTGCTGCTGCAGGCGCAGGCGACCTTTACTACGACGAAGACGATGAAGAGCAAGAGTACGAAGACGACGATGATGAAACTGCGGACGCTGAGACAGGTGGCTTCTCGAGCAAGCCAAAGTTGCCATCACACCAATTTGCAAGCAGGTCATTATCGGATATAATTCGTAAGTACGCATGCTGCGAACCGATCGCCGGGTACTCGTATACTCTTTTATTCGTGTAATTGCTGACCCGCTACCGATAGACCTTCTCTCTTCTCCATACCTTGATCTGAACCCCGAGTACCAACGAGACGTTGTTTGGAAAAGTAAGCCCTAATCTAAAAAGGAAGGTCGTGAGTCTGATTGCCGCCAGGAAACCGTATGAGTGGTCTTATCGACTCCCTTATGGGTAAGTCGCCGCCACCCCGTGCGATGGCTTGAAAAGTCTTCCTGACTTTAGCTCCACAGAGAATTTCTATGTTCCGCCGGTCATCTTCAACGTGCAAGCCATCAAAGCCGAGGACGGCACGGAAAGATGGAGGAGAACCTGCGTGGACGGCAAGCAGCGACTAACATCGATCCGTGACTTCATGGAAGGCCGCATCCCATGTCATGACCGACGAGGCGCCACATGGTACGCCCTTCTCCAACGGCGCTTTTTCACTTGTAAAGGGGCAAGAACGTACTGATCATGATCTACATTGTAGGCACTATTGTGCGAAGGAAGATGAAGATGGTAACGTTGTGCGTTCCGCCGGACGAAGAATACTCCCGGAGAAAGTCAAGGAGGTCTTCAGGGAAAAACAGCTTGTTTGTTACGAGTTTATGAACCTTACGGATGCACAAGAAAGAGATCTTTTCCAGCGAGTGCAGAAGGGGGTCCAGTTGACCAAGGCCGAGCAGTTCCGCGCGACCAGGGGGGAGTGGCAAAGTTTCGCAGAGATGTATGAACGAGACTTCCCGAAAGTCGTCAACCGTAAATCTTCAATTGTCCCCTAGGTGCGCTCCTGCAATACTAATTCTAGCAGTGGCCGCCAACTCTCGAGCGTCCGGCTTCCGCAATATTTTGACCTGCTTCTCCCAAATATACGAATGTCAAGATCCCAGCGCCGCCAATGGTGTGCCGTTGCTCAGATCCAGTGTCGGTGCCCTGGACTCCTTTCTGAGTAATGAGCCTGCCCTCAACTCGAAGACTCGGGACCACCTGCGTCATGTGTTTACGATGTTCAATGACCTCGTCGAGGAAGACCCGCAAACATTCCGCGACAATGGTTACCGTCGTGTCAAGACATTCGCCCCCATCGAGCTGGTGTCCGTTGCCGTGTTGATCTCCCAACACGGTCTCACGCGCCCCAGAGGCATGCTCTTGGGCGACATTCGCGCCTTGCGTGAGCACCTTCGCTCAACGAACAGGGATCTCCGGATGAACAAGGACGTGTGGTTCCATGCCTGGGACTTTATTGACGACCTGGAAGGGCAGCGTGGAACGGTTGACGGGTCGACCGCCTTGAAGAAGACCCTTGGATCACGACAGCAGAAGAAATCCGTGAAACCCACAGCCACCATGATGCGAGGAAAACCTGGGAAGCTTACCGCGTCAGAGCCTGTGCGATCCGTCCCTGCTCCATCGAGCTTTCATCCTGAGTCGAAGGATCAGGTAGTCACCGTTATGCCCCAAGCCAATATGATTGACTCCACCGTGGCCGGACCGTCCGAACGGCCACTGGCATCATCGGCACGGCACACGGAAGCAGATCGTCTCCAGGCCTTTACGGCCGGTGTCGAACGCGAGGGAACCGGACACGCCGCCTTTCCCGCAGACCACGACATCGGAGGCGGTCGACGCCATGCTTCTCCCTCCACATCTCCTTCGGCCGCCTCCGCGGCTGACTCACTCCTGGGCAGCGCTCCTCCGCCAGAGCGGTCGGGCACTCTGAAGCGAAGGCCAGAGTTGGATTTGGGATCGGGCAACACGGATGCTAGAGCTTTGGCCGCGAAGAAGGCGAGGCTGCTCGGAAACTAGGGCGTTCGTCGGCCTCCGTGGCCGAGTCCGCAATGGCCGTTGTGCGGCAGGTCGCATGCCGGCCCAGACACGGTGGGATGGCATTGCTTGACACGCACCCCCCTCGCGCCTGGTCCGTATGACAGGAACCTGTATACGCACATCGGTAAATTGCATCGCATGCCAGCAATTATTACTTATAGACGGTGTTTGGTCGTTGCATTTCAGTTATTTCAGCTGGTTCATAGACCGATTATACTTTAATCTATTTTTAACATGTTAAATCCTTCTATTTCGTCCATGCTTCTTATCTCTCTCTCTCCACGTCGTCTCTCGCCTCTTCCTTTCTCTCTGGAAGCACCATCACCGCGCCTTCCGGCACCGTTGATGTGTCCGTCTTGACCCCTGCTGTTTCGGCCGCCTCTTCTATTCCCACGGCCTCCGCTTCCTGAGTTCTGACCACCGTGGAATTCGATCCGTTTCAACGGACGCTCGACCCATTGCAGCCCACCTAAGCCCAAGGATTTCCTCTGCGCCTCCGGCACCTTCCAGGCCTGGAATATGGCCTGTGGATCATTGAGCTGCCTCAGCTCCTGCACCCAGTTCCTGATATACTTCCCTTCAGGATCGTAATCGAAAGATTGCTTGATCGGGTTGAACACCCTTGCCTCCCCTCTGGGGTCGTTTCCGACGCCAGCGTTATACTGCCAATTTCCCCAATTGTTACTCAAGTCATAATCGGTCAGCATACACTCATACCACTCCGCGCCAATGCGCCAGTCCATCCCGAGACGCTTGGCAAGGAAGGAAGCGACATTCTGACGCGCACGGTTGGAAGTGTAACCTGTCAGGTAAAGCTCCCGCATACTTGCGTCGATGAGGCCGGTACCCGTCCTGCCCTCCAAGAACCTCATCAGAGTTTCCTTCGCCGCAGCGTTCTTGGAAGGGCTTGTCCAAGGATAAGAATCATCGTTGCGAAACCCTTCGATGCGAAACAGGCGAGGGCGGAATTTTCGAGTGCACAAGCGCATGTAATCCCGCCACAGCAGCTCGAAGCGCAGGGCCGCCGTTCCTCTATTCTCGCCCTTGCCGTACCCCTGAGCACCCTTCCCCAGAGCCGTTGTGCCCTCCTCGAAGTCGAGCAGATAGGCGTGGATCTGTCGGGCCGTGATGCTGCCGAGAGCTAACCAGGCGGAGAGCTTTGTCGAAAAGTCTGTGCCAAGCATCCCGTTTCGCGAGTCTTTGTAGGTGCTCATATTGCCAGATTGTACGAGGTGCTTGATGCGCTCATGGGCCGTGGTCTCCCCGCCGTGGAATGGATGCGCAGTCGTAGCGTTTGGGGGCCATTCGGGAGGATGGCTCAAACCAAGGTCTGTGCGAAGAGGCATTTTCAAGGCAGTTATGGTGGAATCGAGGGAGGTGGGTAGCACGAAAGGTGCGGCTTGTGGTGGTACAAACGGTGGAAGGGGTGGTAGTTTTTCAGCGGCGGGCAAAGTCGGTCGAGGGGCGCTGCGGAGGGGTTCAACCATCTTGCGGAAGGAGGTAAAAACATCAGGAAGGTCCGCTGGGCGTTGGAAAGGAAGATCACGACTTTGGCCGATCCAAAGAGTTTAGTAGCTTCCTTTGTAGCAAATATTGGCGAGATCAGGATGTCACACTCATCGACAAAGTACTTCTCGTCCACCCAGAGTCTGAATTCTTTCCCGTGCCCTTCGACGATACCTTTAACATCCCTCTCTTCTCTCCTCTCCTCTACACCTTCTTCGTCTGTCATCCACACACCTACAACTTCAGCCTCCCTCCCACCCGCTTTGAATCCGTCCAACAGATCCTTGACAACTTGGCCCACCATGCCGACTCGTATCTCGAGCCCGGAGCCTACGGCTTCGAACGCCTTTTTGGAATCCCAGACAGTCTCTGCAAGGAATTGTGCGCGATGAGGGCCGCACCTCCAGAAGCCACCGACTGGGGATCGTGCTTCTGGAAAGGGCGAGCGTTCTGCGTCCGAGGAAAGGAAGCCAGACACCTCGACTTGCTGCGCGGCGAAGACGTAGAGAGGAAGCAGGTGAGTGAAAGGGCGTTGTGCATGCTGGAATGATCGAGAGATTTCATACAGGACCGGATTATCGAAGAGTCGAAGATCACGGCGTACGAGATAGATGAGTATGCGAGGAGTAGTCATGGTTGTTCAATCTATTGAACGAAGTTCAACCAGCCGGTTTGAAGAAATCGCCCGGGGGACTTGCAACAGTAACCCGAAGCAGCAAAATTCGTGCTCTCAGATGGTATGCGGTGGGACAAAGAAGATGAATAAGGTAGTAGGTAGGTATGGAAAAAAGGAGAGAAACACTAGAAGGTCTGGCGCATTGCTAGGGGTGGGATTAAGGTATGTATGGTATTCTTCTATCAGGTAAGGTACCTTACCATTCTGTGCTCACTCGCATCGTCGTCGTCGTCACTAACGTCAAGGTAAGGTACTTACCATAGGTATACTCGCCATTTTACTCGAGCAAGTGGGGATTTCTTTGACATCCAGCTCGACCTGTAAGGTAATGGAAGGACTTTAAGGTTTCGGTACCTTTTCGTTCCCATTCGCTTATCGGCGGAGACTTCCTAGCGCCGATTTCGCATCGGATCCAAGTACATACGTACATGTACAGTACATGTCGCATAGGTACCTTACGGCTAGGTAGGTACACATAAGGTAAATTACCTTACCTAAGCTTACTTACCTTACGAAGGTATGGTGGATTGAATTTGATTCATAAGGTGCCACAATGGTATTGCACACAGATCACATGCACAGTGTGATACATTGTGTAATATCATTGCTTACTCATCTCTTACTAAGCACTTCTATTTATGTCTTAGTCATCATTTTCTATATATACTCTACATAGTATAAACAAATAAAAACAACTTTCTACAGATCAATTCACATCTAATAGCATTAAAGATTTAAAGCATACTTTTAAATAACTTTAAGACTTGAGCTTCAGTCTGAGCTGATTTAATTTATATTTTAATTATAAAAGTTTTAATGCAGTAATACATAAATTATATATTCACTCTCTTTTCAGTGCTCACTGCTACTTCAGTGTTGAGACTATAAAATAAAGAGACAAATTTTTATATTATATTGTATAAAGAAAAGTTCTATCTTTCTTATATTGTGACATGTTCAACAGCAATTTAAATTAAATTAGAATTAATTTATTAATTAATATCTTTAATCATTTTCAATCTCTCAGTATAAAGCTCAACTCTATTTTTATAATGATGAATGAACTTATTATCATTAATTAATTAGCAGTGTCAGAAATGGCTTCTTAAATTAATTATAAGATAATGATAAATTAAATTGCATTTTTTTAAACTTAATTAAGAAATATTTATGTTAATTAACTGATCTCTAGCTTTATGTCTAAGATTACATCTTTATTTAATGCAGTTTCAGAAACTTAAGAAATATTTAATGTAATAATGTTTTTCTTTATAATGATGTTTAAGAATTCTCTAAAGATGAAGACATTGTCTATTTATAAGAATAGTTGAAAAGTGAATACTGTAAAGATGTAAATTCTTAAAATGAAAGCTTATTTTCAATTTTATAAAATGTTGATGAATTAACTTCTAAATAATGAAGCAAAGATCACTGTTACAGTTAGTTATTTAAAAGATATTATTAAAGTATGATGACTTCAAAAAGAAAAACAACTTTAAGCTGAAGAAAACTTATTAAATATTAGATCTTAAAAAATAAATAACTTCTTTTTAGCATTTCTACTGATCTTTAAAAATGTTAATGAAATGAAACATCAACATTGCTGTTATAAGACTCTGAAACAAACAAAATTAATTTAATAATACAAAGCAGAATTTGTAAAGATTATATAACTTCTTTAATCTATATCAATTAAATATAAACAGAAATAGCAGTTCATTCAGAATTTAAAGCAGAAGATTTAATTTAAACTTTAAAAGTATTTAAAGATTGAAGTGATTACTCTTAATGAATTAATTTGATAAGTTAATTAAATTAAACAAAGTCTTTAAAAAACACATAATAAGAGTTATCTTAATGTCTTTAATGACTTAAATTTAAATCATAATAATTCATTAAACAATTCTTAAGATCAGTCTCAAAGTTATGAAAGATTAATTATGTTTAAATTAAATAAGTCAGATATGAAAGCTTATTAAATCTGATGTAAAAAGAATAAAGTATGCTTTCATTATAAAAAGTTCTTATATATAGCTAAAGACTGCTGAGACAACAAGAACACTGATAAGAATAAAGATAAGAATAAAAATAAGAGTAAGAATAAGAATAAGAAGAAGAATAAAGATAAGAAGAAGTTAAAGATTGTTGAAGTTAATTTAAATAATTTGAATAATTTAAAAAATTTAAGTTGTTCATAAATATAGAAGTGTTCATAAATAAGTTGACAGAAGCTTTTATTCAACTTAATAATGACTTAAGTAAAGCATTCATACTGAATGACCTGAAACTCTTATTATTGAGTATAATCTTTAATTAAATTAATGTGCTCAATTTAAATACATATATTCTTACAGACTGCATTCAAGGCAGACTGAATAAGATAAATGTGAAAGTATTAATTGATTTAGATGCAAATTAAATATATATCTTCTTGATAGTTATTAATTAAATGTTGATTAATAATTAATATAAAATTAAATTACTTAAGATATTCTTGCTGAACAGACAGATCATTTAATTAACTGTAAAGTTAATCTTTTATCTTAAGATAAATAGCTTTCAGCAACAATTAAAAGCATAAATTGTGAATCTTTAAGAATATGATCTTATTCTGAGATTAATCTAACTGAAAGTCACTAATTCTCAGATTGATTAAGCTATGAACTGTATAACAATTCAGAATCAACAATGAAAACATCATTATCTGTTTTTAAAAAAGTAACAATGAGTTGTAAATAAGTCAACATTAAATGTGATTGAAGAGTGTGCAGCTATAAAGACACTTTAAAAGTACAGAACTATTAGGTACTTATTAGTAATTTAATAGAACTCAGAGAAGTCAAAAGTTAAATTGTTAATTATTATAAATGAATGATTACAAATCATTATTGAAGAGTTTTAATTTATATTTAGATTGACTTTATCAGATAAATTATCATCTAAATAAATGTTTAAATATAGCATTAACATCAGCAACATTAAGTCTATTAACATAAATGCTTATTTTCTGTCACAGCTACAGCTGAATGAACAGATTAAACAGATAACAGAGCTACTAAATAAAGATTTAATTTATAAATTTATAAGTTTATAAAACTTTCTGATTCTGTTTATTAAAAAGAAGAAGAGTACATGATGAATATGTATTAATTATAAAGCATTAAATAATGTTACTGTTAAGAATGAATATTCACTTTCTTAAATTTAGAAATATCTAGATTAAATTGACAAAGCTTAATATTTAATTAAGCTGA